>JAEEGL011079203.1_pt1 | contig 18737 bp, 16 predicted proteins | sample 9134231 | NCBI WGS metagenome assembly JAEEGL01 (sample SAMN16246548, study PRJNA631951) | gut metagenome | biome: gut microbiome; feature: rumen; material: fiber-attached | host: Bos | place: Iran: Karaj | collected 2018-10 | reverse complement strand
TATCCATGTCTCTCTTGTATTCGTTTGCAAGCGTATCGGCATCGTACTCCGCATGACAGGTAACAAAGAACTTCCTTGAATCCTCGGTCTTGACTATAGTATCTCCCGCATCATCCGAAGCAGCCATAAGTTCGAGTTCCGGAACCGTCAGGATCTGCTCGGCCGTAACATATATCTCTCTTGACTGTGGGGCATGAAATATATCATCAAAACCCCTGAAAAGCGGTGAAGTCGGCTTAAGAACTTTGTGCTCATATATACCCGAAAGCTTTTCTTCGTAAAACTTATGCTTTATTCCGTAAAAATAGTAAAGCGCGGCATAAGCTCCCCAGCACAGATAATATGTGCAGTGCACGTGGCTTTCGGACCATTTCATGATCTGACACAGTTCATCCCAGTATGCCACATCTTCATAGTTGATACGCTCAAGCGGGGCCCCTGTTATGATCATACCGTCAAACTTGCGGCTCCTGACCTTATCAAACGTTGTATAAAAGCTGTCCAGATGGTGTTCGTCAACATGTGTCGGAGTATAGCTTGCCGTCTGCAGCAGTTCGATGTTCACCTGAAGCGGTGAATTAGAAAGTTTTCTAAGAAGCTGTGTCTCCGTCACTTCCTTGGTCGGCATCAGATTAAGTATAAGAACGTTCAGCGGACGGATATCCTGGTGCATCGCACGATATTCCGTCATTACAAAGATATTCTCATTTTCAAGTATCGCCTGCGCCGGCAGCGAATCCTGTATTTTGATAGGCATTTTTATACTTCCTCGGTTTATTTACTGTTCAAGAAACTCGCTGACAAATTCGTCTTCGGTTATTATCCTGACACCGAGTTCCTTTGCTTTCTTGTTTTTGGATGAAGATGATGTCGCATCGTTGTTGATAAGGCACGTCGTATTGCCGCTGACAGAGCCGGCAACTTTTCCGCCCAGATTCTCTATTATATCCTTAAGCTCGCTGCGGCTTGAATATCCGTGAAGCGAACCCGTTATCACAAACGTCATCCCGGCAAGTTTTTCTTCATTCCCGCTCTTTACCGGTTGAGTGATATTAAGCTGCGCAAGAAGATTGTCCACGACCTTAGCATTGGTCTCATCCGCAAAAAACGTAACTATGTTCTTTGCAATGACATCTCCGATCCCTTCGATGGCCGAAAGCGTTTCTTCATCGGCGTTTCTGATCTTATCAAAGTCATGGTCAAAGAACCTGCACAATACCTTTGCATTTGACAATCCGACATTCGGTATGCCGAGACTGTATATTACCCTTACAAGATCTGTGTTGCGGCTTCGGTTTATGCTGTCAGTCATGTTTTCATATGACTTCTGCCCGAAACCGTCCATGGATACTATCTCATCCCTGTAGGTATCCAGTTTGTAAATATCGGCATATTCGTGTATCATTCCGCGTCCGATAAGCTTCTCAAGGGTTGCTTCGCTCATTCCGTCTATCTGCATCGCATCACGACTTACAAAAAGCGTAAAGCTCTTGATCTTCTTGGCGCTGCAATCCTTGTTGGTACACACAAGGGTCTTGGTGCCGTTATCATTCATGACCGTAGTCGGCTGCATACATGCCGGACATCTGTCAGGTATATCAAGATTACCGCTGCGGGTCAGGTTGTCGGCAATCTGCGGGATGATCATATTGGCCTTGTATACGGTAATGCTGTCCCCTATGCCGAGCTGCAATGATTCGATCATGCTCAGATTATGAACACTTGCACGGGATACCGTAGTACCTTCAAGTTCAACCGGTTCAAAGACCGCGACGGGATTTATAAGCCCCGTTCTCGACGGGCTCCATTCTATCTCGATGAGTTTCGTAGTACTGATCTCATCGGCCCATTTAAATGCGATCGAATCTCTCGGAAACTTGGCCGTTCTACCGAGAGAAGCCGAATAAACAAGATCGTTATAAGACAGTACCAGTCCGTCGGAAGGTATATCGTTTTCTTTTATATTCTTTTCAAAATACTCTATCCTGTCAAGTATCGTATCCTCGCTGACACGATGATACTCAACAACCTCAAATCCCTGCTCTTTCAAAAACTCAAATTGAGATTCTCTCGTTTTGAACTGATCGAGCCCTTCTGCAAGTACAAGACTGAATGCATAAAACCGTACATGTCTTTGGGCCGTGATCTTACTGTTTAACTGTCTGACCGATCCTGAGCACAGGTTTCTCGGATTCTTGTATTTACCGTCAGCCTCAGGGATGCTCGCATTTATCTTTTCAAAATCCTTATAACCTATAACGGCTTCGCCTCTTAAAACAAGAGTCCCTTTATGCGGTACGGTCATGGGAAGATTCACAAAGCACCTTGCATTGGCGGTGATCACTTCTCCGACCTCTCCGTTTCCGCGTGTAACTGCCTTTGACAATTTCCCGTCTTCGTACGTCAAAACGATAGTGAGGCCGTCAAGTTTCCACGAAAGAAGCCCTTCCTGCCTGTTAAGCCAGTCCCGCAGAGCCTCGCGATCCTTGGTCTTGTCGAGTGAGAGCATCGGTCTGGCATGAACCTCCTTCGGAAGTTCATCTACCGACTCATATCCTACAGTCTGTGTCGGACTGTTTGATAGAACTATCCCTGTCTCCTCCTCGAGAGCGACAAGTTCGTCATAAAGCCTGTCATACTCGTAGTTGCTCATTATCTCGGTATCTTCGGCATAATATGCCCTTGATGCCTCAGACAACAGTTCTACAAGTTCACGGATTCTTGCGGTTTTGTCCATATACTCTCCTTTTAAGCTCGGACAGTTCTTCTTTTTCAAGTTCCCTGTACGCGCCCGGCTCCATATCGCCGAGCTGTATGTTCTCGATCCTTACTCTCTTCAAAAAACGGACATGATAGTCGGATACGCGGCACATCCTTCTGATCTGCCTGTTCAGTCCCTGCGTGAGCGTTATCGTGAAAGTAACATCCGAAATCCTGCGTATCCTGCATTTTCGTGTCGTAACATTAAGATCGGGGAGGAAAACTCCTTTTTCCATAGAGGAAATGAATTCATCCGTCACCTTCCGATCGACCCTGACAAGATATTCCCTCTCATGGGCATTTGAGCCTTTCATGAGTGCCTGGATAATATCCCCGTCATTTGATAACAGCAGAAGGCCTTCGGAATCCTTGTCGAGCCTCCCGCAATAGGTAACCCGGATCGGATAATCAATATAATCCATCAGATTATTCTCAACGTCCTTGCTGGCCGTACACTCAATCCCTGCAGGCTTATAAAACGCAAGATATACCTTAGGATCGGCTCCCTTAACCTTTTTCCCGTTTACTGTTACCTCATCGTCATCTCCGACCTTATCTCCGTTTTGCGCGACCTTCCCGTTGATGGTAACCTTGCCGTCCTCAACCAGTCTGTCGGCTTCCCTGCGTGAGCATATGCCGGCCTGGGAAAGATATCTGTTTATCCTGGTCTTATCATTCATATGTAAACTTGTCCTGTTTTGCTATAAAGCCCCATAAACCGATGTTTACGGGGCTTTAAGTCTGCTCATCGTATTCCGGCGTCATTCAACATAGTCTGCTTTGACATATGCTTCTTCGCCTTTGTATTTGATCTTGCACCATCCGCCTGAGAGTTCTATAAGTTCGAACTGCTCGCCTCTGTATGCAGTGGCTATCTTCTCACCCGTCTCACTGGCCGATTTACGGACATTGACGTTCTCCTTGACGGTGATCTTGTCTCCCGGTTTCATATTGGATGAAGCGGTACTTGCTCCTTCGGATGACTCCGATGATTCTCCGGACGAAGTCTCGACATCCTCGAGGAACTCACTCTTGATGTATGCTTCCTTGCCGTTATAATCGATCTTACTCCAGCCGTTCTCCATCTTCTCATATCTCGTGTAGATGTCACCGGCCTTTGTCTTGCCTATGCTTTCAGCATCTGTGCTCGCTGAAGCACGGATATTGACATTCTCGCTCGTACACTTGACCTGGGTGGATGCTGCAGCTGCGGCTTCGGCCTGTGCCTGTGCTTCTGCGGCCGCCGCCTCTTCAAGATCCTTCTGCTGTTTTGCTACAAGTATCTCCTGGGCGTCTTTATTGATCTCATCCTTAAGGGCATTAGCGGCAGCGGCAAGGTTACTGTCCGCCTCAAGAGCAGAATTGTAATCCATCTCAACCTGATTGATAAGATCCGCAAAATCCTTCTGAGCTACCAGTTCAAGTATATAAGCCTCTTCATCGGCCGTAAGCGATTCCGAGTTGATATAGAGTGCCCCCGCATCATTCCTGCAAACATAAAGAGAGATAAGTGCGGGCAAAGGAGTTGTCTGACCTTCTATAAGAAGATCATATGTAGCCAGAAGAAAATATGAATTCTCAGCCGGTCCCTTCTTGGTATAAACATTATAATTCGAATAACTGCCAACATACTTGGCCTGTGCCTCGTAAAACGCCTTCATGTCATCCGAAAGCGATGATGACAGCGACGCCATCGTAACCGTATCACCCGTGCTCATTGCTCCGAGGTATGATGATACAAGCGAATTGACATCGGCATAAGCGTTCTCTTCATATTTATCCTTGGGCACTTCAACGGTTGTCTCAAGTTCCGGGATCGTTGACGCATTCTCCTCATCAGCCGAACCGCCATCCTTTTTCTTCGTCCACACGATTATGAGGACGACAAGGAGCACCACAAACAGCCCGCCTATTATAAAATAGCGGTAGTGCCTGGACATATATTCTTTAAAACCTCTTCTAGCCATAAGTTTAACCTCAATATTTTGATAAGCTCTTCAGATAAAGCTCTGCACCCGAGAGGATTCGAACCCCCGACACGCGGCACCGGAAACCGCTGCTCTATCCACTGAGCTACGAGTGCATATCGGAAATCTGCGCTAATAAATGCGCAGATTCCCAATTTCACACGCATTTTACTATACCATAGGGGTATTAAAATATCAAGACTTCATCCTTCACGGAATAAATATACGCATGGTCGGAAAGTACGTCATCGGCTCCGAGCGAAGTGGCGTTTACTTCCTTTATCATATCATCGATCTGGCCGAATCTTTCCGTATCTTTTGCAACAAGTATGACCTCATGGACAGAGCTTGGGATTATATAGTAATCTCCCCCGATAACATGTGCGAACTCCTTCAGCTTATCTTCCATCGTCAGGACAGCAGCACCGTTTGTCATCTTCCTGTTTGTGGCAACATACATCGGCAGGTCATCGCCTGAAATATCAGGTGTTATTCCGCTTCCGATACCGCCCAGAACATCCATGATATGGCGCAGATTATAGTCATCATGCTCACGCGTGTTCTTCTTTGCAGCCTCCAGAACGTCCTTTGCCTCAACATTCCAATGCTTCAGATGTTCATTCCTTACCATTATTAGCCCGTTTCCTATCTTCGGATCATAGATACGCACATAAGGCACGATCGCCAGATCAAGAAATTCCTCGTACGGGGCTTGTTTGAGAAAATCAGCATTCTTCTCCCTGTTGATCAGTTTGATATATAGCCTGTCCCTGATCTTTGCAAAATCATCGAAAAAGGACATGTCAAAGTTTACCGACAGATCGTTTTCGTGATACATCTGCAGGAGTCTGTCCCCGATCTCGCACACATCCGAGCCGTTCATATATTCAACATAATAGTTCTCCATATATATCGTCGGTGAAGCATTGTATCCTTCCCTTGAAAAACTGATCCCGCTCAGCTTCACCCCGTTATTCTTTACGGTCGAGTATACATTTGCCGTAACTTCCGTCGCCGTCTCATTGATATAATCGCAGACAGCGTCTAAAAAATCCATATAATCCATTATTGTCTCCTTATAAATATTTGTTAAAGTGACCCGGGACGGAGACATACGGGCAACAAAAAAAGGGCTGCCATCAGGCAGCCCTTATCAGCTTACTAAACTCTTGATAAATATTCTCCGGTTCTCGTATCGATCTTGATCTTGTCACCGAGTTCCACGAAGAGAGGAACGTTTACGTTCGCACCTGTTTCAACCGTTGCCGGCTTGGTGGCACCTGTTGCGGTATCACCCTTGAATCCGGGCTCGGTTTCGGTTATCTCAAGTTCCACAAATAACGGAGGCTCGATCGCAAACACGTTTCCGTTGTGTCCGCAAACCTTGACCATCTCATTCTCTTTTACAAACTTGAGAGCGTCCCCTACGGTTGCTCCGTTTAATGCTATCTGCTCGAAGGTCTCATTATCCATGAAATAGTAAAGATCACCGTCGCTGTACAGATACTGCATGTCTTTTCTATCGATACGTGCGTTTTCGAACTTTTCCGTCGGACGGAAAGACTTCTCAACGACACCGCCGTTAACAATATTCTTTAATTTAGTTCTGACAAAGGCTGCGCCTTTTCCCGGTTTTACATGCTGAAACTCCACGATCTGGAAAATCTGACCGTCGATTTCAATAGTAACTCCGTTCCTGAAATCACCAGCTGAGATCATTCGATACTCCTCCTTAAATGTATATATACTTGTCCGTAAAAAGATTCTTCAATAGTTTACATTACCGTCTTCAATAATTCAACTGTTTTTTCTTGCATATGAAGACAGCACTATCTTCTCGAGGATCCGCTTTAATACGATCTGTATCTCTTCGTGGGGATCTATCGGACGAACTAAGATACTGCCGATCCCCGAAAGCTTTGCTCCCCACAGATCCGTAAACAGCTGATCCCCGATACAACGCGTCGTAGCGGCCTCGGTTCCCATCATTTTCATTGCCTTCTCATACCCGCTCTTTTTCGGCTTGCCGGCTTTATGTATATACATAGCCGAAGGAACGGAGCCGTCTCTGAAGGATCGCACTCGTTCTTCTTTGTTGTTCGACAGGAACAGTATCTTAAAGCCCATACCTTCAAGCTTTCTGAGCAGTTCAATCGATCTGTCGTCGGGGGGATATCCATGCATAACAAGCGTATTGTCTATATCGAAAATCAATCCCCTGATGCCGTCAGAATAGAGCTTTTCATAATCAATAACATATGCACTGTCCGCTATTTCGTCCGGATAAAAATAACTGACGATATCTATTTCCACCATAAGCATGGCAAGTACCATCATTACGCAGCCGGTTATCATTCTCGGCGTCATTATCTCATCAAGAAGAAAATAGGATGCCAGCGCTCCGAAAACCGCCTCCATCCCCATTATTATCGCAGCAGGTGCAGGAGGTGCATATTTCTGGCATACGGTCTGAAGTCCGTAGCCGAGTATAGTTGAAAAAATAATAAGATATGCAAGTCCGATAACCGAATCCTGCGTAAACATCTCCTTGCTTAAGGACCCTGATACAAAAGGTGCGCTAAGCAGCGATAACAGCCCGGTCACAAGGAATTCCCATATTGCAAGGACGATCGGGTCCTCGTTGCATGCATATTTTGCTATGAGGATGATCTGGAAGGCATAGAACAGACCGCAGATGAGCGTAAGCCAATCCCCTAACTGTATCGTGAACGACTCAGTAAGCGAAATAAGCCCTATTCCCCAGAAACCGATAACAGCCGCAACTATATATCTCAGTCGCGGTCTTACCTTGTTAAAGAAAAAATGAAGAAACGGAACAAGAATAACATATATTGTCGTAAGAAACGCGTTCTTTCCTGCCGTTGTGTATTTACAACCGTATGTTTGGAAGACCTCGGCGATAAATAACAGTATACCTATGTAGGATCCGTGGATGATAAGTTTTCTGCCTGCAAGCGTGAATCTTTTCCAAAAGATCACTGCGATCATAATACCACCGGCCAGAAACCTTATCCCCAGAAGATAAAGCGGCGGCATGACCTCAACGGTCGTCTTGACAAACACAAAACTTATGCCCCAGCACAGCGTCACGAAAAGCAGGCCGAAGCATGCGATCAATTCTTTTTTCCTGTCGGTATTCATAGCAAAGAGTATAAAAAAACCTCCTGCAAAAAGCAAGAGGTCCTGATGTCTATTAATATTTCTTTATTTGGCAATCACTATTCCGTCCTCGGGATCGGGGATGTTCGTATCTCCTACAAAATACTGATACTGCATGAGTGCCTGATCCTTCTGCATATCCGAAACGGCCTTTTCCATGTCGAGTGATGAAAGATCGGAGTCCTTACCCTTCATCTCGAATGAACTGCTCTCATTAAGGCTGAGCTTGATGTCCTCAAGGCTCGCATTCTGACGCGGGCGGATATCACCAAGGCGAAGGTCAAGATCCTTTGATACAGACAGTTCCTGCTGCTGTTGAGCCTGATCCGCGTTCTCCTGAGGTACGCTTGTTATCTTCGCACCTGCACGGTGACCTTCGTTTATCTTATTAAGTGCGTTGTAATCTACCGGTTGAAAATTGTCGATTCCCTTTATCATTTTTTTACCCTCTCCCCTGTACCGATCGTGGTTTACATAACCGATACAAGGAAAATTATATCACATATTTTGTTATTTGCAATATTTATATCGACATTCCGATTGGAAAATTAACACATTTTTTCAAAAAAGTGACTTTATTTTTCTCAACCTGTATATCCGGCACTTGATAACAGCTGTTTTGTATAAGGATCCTGCGGATCATCGTAGATCTGCCGGTCAGTTCCCTGCTCGACTATCACGCCGTCCTTCATCACTATTATCCTCGAGCACAGTTCATATACGACTTTCAGGTCATGTGATATGAAAAGGATCGATATTCCGAGTTCCCTGTTCAGCTTAACAAGAAGGTTTATTACCTGCTCCTGTACGGTCACGTCCAAAGCTGAAACAGGCTCATCCGCTATTATGAGCTTCGGATCGAGCATAAGAGCCAGTGCTATGCATACCCTCTGTCTTTGGCCACCCGATAAGGCCTTGGGCTTTCTTTTCAGGTAGGTTTCATCCAATCCGACCAGGCTGAGCATTTCCTTGGCCCTTTTAGCACGCGTCTCTTTATCGTATACCCCGTTGATCCTCAACGGTTCTTCGAGTATCCATCCTATCGTTTTGGTCGGATTGAGCGATCCGTAAGGATCCTGGAAGATCATCTGCGGTCTGTCCGAATAATGGACTATCTTTCCTTCGGTATCGTCAAGCATTCCGAGTATCGTCTTGCCAAGGGTTGTCTTACCGCTCCCGCTTTCGCCCACAAGCCCCATTATCTCGCCTTCATACATTGTAAATGAAGCATTCTTTACAACAAGTTTCTGTTTCGATCCGATCCTGAAATAACCCGTTATTTTTTTGTATCTTGCACTGACATCGCATACCTCAAGTATCGGCTTTTTTTCTTTCTCAGGTATAACATGTGCTATTTTGTAAAAACCGGGGATAGAACCTATAAGGTGCTTTGTATATTCCTCTTTGGGATTGTTAAATACCTCATCGACCGGACCGCTTTCCACTATGCGTCCTTTGTTCATGACAACAACACGGGAACAAAGCGATCTGATAACTGCCAGATCATGTGATATAAACAGTATGGCCGTTCCTTTTTCCCTGTTTATCTTCTTGAGAAGTTCGATGATCTGGGCCTGTATCGTGACATCAAGCGCCGTCGTCGGCTCATCTGCGATAAGGAGCTTGGGATCACATATAAGAGCGGCGGCTATCATCACGCGCTGTCGCATACCGCCCGATAGTTCATGAGGGTATTTCTCATATATCGCCTCGGCATCGTCAAGTTCAACGTCCCTTAGCATCGCAATAGCGGCTTTTTTTAATTCCTCATCGGAAAGATCACTGTGTATACGAAGTGCCTCTTCGACCTGCCATCCTATCTTTCTTACCGGGTTTAGGCTTGTCATCGGCTCCTGGAACACAACCGCAATATCATCGCCCTGGATCTGACGAAGGCGCGATCTTGGAGTACTTAAGAGTTCCTCACCCTCAAAAAGGATGCTTCCCTTCTTCTTCATATCCTTACGTGACAACAGGCCTGCTATCGCAAGTGCGGACATGGACTTTCCCGAGCCCGACTCGCCGACGATACCCACTATCTCTCCCGGTGATACCGTGATGTCAAAGTCATATACAACGGTCTCAGGTATGAATGAATCCTCTATTTCAATGTGAAGGTCGGTAACGTTAAGCATTTTTCTTCAAACCGTCTCCCAAAAGCGAAAAACCGAGCACGATAAGCGCTATCGTAACACCTGTCAGTATCGCATAGCCCGGTACCGAAAACAAAAAAGCCTGCGCATCAGATAACATCCTTCCAAGGGATGACGAAGGCGGCTGCACTCCTATCCCCAGAAAACTCATACTCGCCTCCGCGAGTACCGCATTGTTGAATCCGATGACCGTAGATGACAATAAAACAGGGAAAATATTCGGGAGAATATGTACAAACATTATCCGAAGGTCTCCCGCTCCCATAAGTCTGGCGGATCTGACGTAATCGAGGTTCTTGCACCGCATAAACTCCGAACGTACTATCCTTGCAAAACTCGGTATGAACACTATACCGAGCGATATTATCACTTTCATCGTACCGCTTCCCATAAGGCTTATGACTACAAGAGCCAGCAGAATGCTCGGAAATGCGAGTACGGCATCATTAAATCTCATTAGTATCTCATCAACCGCTCCGCCGTAATAACCGGTAAAAGCGCCTATCACGGTCCCGAAGAACACGCCGATGAGCACGGTTGCCCCGGCTATGAAAAGCGTCGTTGCTCCTCCAAGAGACAGTCTCGCATACAGATCCCGCCCGAAATTATCGCACCCCATAAGATGCTTAAGTGACGGCTTTGCAAACTTGTCTGCGGCATTCATCGCGTCCGGATGATACGGCGAGAACAAAAGCCCGCACAGTATCACAAGGACCATGATTGATGCTATGAGAGCCCCGACGTAAAGCTCGGGATTCTTTTTTACCTTGTATATCAGTTTATCCATCATATATCACGCAGTCTCGGATCAAGTATCTGGTACATTATATCCACCAAAAGATTGATCAATATGACTATCATCGCTATTATCGCTATTATCGCCTGTACAACAGGATAATCGCGGTTCGCTATCGAAGATATCAGGAGCCTCCCGTATCCGGGGATCGAAAAGACCTGCTCAATGACAAGGCTTCCGGCAACAATATCCGCAAGAGTCATCCCAAGAAACGTAATGACCGGGATTATCGCATTCTTAAGCACGTGCTTATACAGAACATCCATAGTCGAGTTTCCTCTCGAGTAAGCGGTCCTTACATAATCAAGCCTTCTCTCCGACAGTATCGAAGTCTTCAGAAGTTTTGTACTCATTGCTGCTTTTGGCAGTGCTATCGCAAGCGACGGAAAGAAAAGATATCCAAGAAACCGCAGGAAATTCACATCGTATGACACAAATCCCCCGGGAGTGAAAAGTTTTAAGACCATCCCGAACACATATGTGATCAGTATTCCGAGGAAAAACGGCGGGATCGACATCGTAAGCTGCTCAACAACGGCAATGACTTTTGACATCGCACGGTCCTCGTACTTGGACGTAATAAGTCCCACAGGTATCGATATAATGACCGTAAATACAAATGACATGAGCGTCAATGTAAGTGTTATCGGCAGTTTCTGTGCGAGCATCGATCTGACGCTGACACCGTACGAAAACGACTTGCCCATATCACCGAAAAAGAAAGATCCGAGCCATGAGAAATAGCGCACAAAAAACGGCCTGGTAAGTCCCAGCTCCTCCCGAAGCCGCGCTACGGCCTCGGGAGTAGCATTGATACCAAGCCTTGCTGTTGCAGCATCACCCGGAATGAGTTCAAAAGCGGCGAACACAAAAAAGGTGACGAGCAATATAGTGATAAAAAATGTAAAGATCTTTCTGAGGATAGTCTTCATCTGTACGTTACTGATCCTTGAGTTTCAGTTTCGCAAAATCCTGAACGTAAAGCGGATAGAACGTATATCCCTCGTATTTGTCGGAGAGGGCTACAAACTCAGCCATATCCTGAATGTATATGTTTGCCGCATTTTCGGCAAGATTCCTTTGAAGATCCTTGTATATCTCAACTCTCTCTTCATCGGAAGGGGTTACGAACAGTCTTTTGTACAATTCATCATATTCACGGTTGGAATAGTTCGTGAAATTATTGTCAGCACCGGTCACGAAGCGATCAAGCATCGCTGTGGCCGTCAGAGAAGCCGCATCCACGCCGATAAGCGTAGCCTCGTAATTTCTTCCCGCATATACGTCTGAAAGCCACGTATTCCACTCAACGAGCTTGATGTCGGCCTTCACGCCAACCTGCTTAAGTTGCTCCGCAACTACCTGTGCCGCTTCTATATGCGGCTGATAGTTTGAAGGAACCGTGATCGAGAAAGAAAATCCGTTGGGATAACCTGCCGCCGCCAAAAGTTCCTTTGCTTTATTTACATCCGTCGGATAAGTATCGGACAGGTCGATATAGTATTTCTTGAAGGCCGGGAACATGCTCGATCCGACCGGAAATCCCTTTTTGTCACTTGTAAGTTCAAGGATATTGTCAACATCAACCGCATAAGACAGTGCGCGACATACATCAACGTTGTCAAAAGGTTCTACGGCATGATTAAGATAAACCGCCTGAACAAGGTTCATCTCACCTTCATAAACATTGAAATTGTCGGCAAGCTGCTGTGTCTGTGTGACCGTCAGTCTTGCAAACATGTCAACGGCGCCACCGTTTAAGTTCATGACAATGGAATCCGCATTGGGAATGATCTTGAGCGTAACATTCTCGATATTCGCAGGCGTTCCCCAGTATCCGTCGAATTTTTTGAGTATCATGTTTTCCTGCGGAGAACGCGATACATACATATACGGGCCGGTACCGATAGGTTTTGTCGCAGGCTCTGTATTATTCTGCGGGATTATCGCGGCATTAAGATTAGCCACATATGCCGGAAAATCAATATCGGGCTCTTTCAACAATATATCAATCTCGTTCTTATCAACGACATTGACTTCTTTAATATTTGCAAAACCTGATATCAGGGTCTGGCCGCCCGACATACCGGCACTTTTTTCGATGCTGTATTTTACATCCTCTGCCGTTACGTTCTGTCCGTTGTGGAATTTCACTCCGTCACGAAGAATGAACGAATATGTCAATCCGTCCACCGATACGGAGTATTCTTTTGCCACGGCAGGGACAAGATTGCCTGTTTCATCGGGCTTTAAAAGGCCCTCGTAGATGTTAAACAAGATCTCTTTAGTTCCCGCCGCTACTGCCTCATGTGGGTCAAGACTGTCTTCTAAATCCTGCGGAATACCAACAACAATGCCGGAAGATCCTGCAGACTTATCACCTGAACATCCTGTCAGTGCAACAGTCGCTGTTACCACACACAAAGCGAGCGCTGTGATCCTTTTTAAACTCATGATGTGTGATCTCCTCTCGATCGATATGATATTTGCATAAAACACTCCGCGCCTCTTGGGTGCGGAGTGCAAAAGCCTGTTTAAATATTCAGGATATCATTTCAATACTTTCTTGAGTTCATCCATGAAAGTATTGACATCCTTGAACTCCCTGTACACCGATGCGAACCTGACATAAGCAACAGCATCAAGATCTTTGAGCTTTGCCATTATCAGTTCACCGATGATACTGCTGGGAATCTCCTTGTCTTCATATGAAAAGATCGCCGTTTCAACTTCATCGACTATCTGGCTGATCCTTGCGGCTGATACCGGACGCTTGTGACACGCCCTTAAGATACCTGCCTCTATCTTGGATCTGTCATATGTTTCTCTGTTATTGTCCTTTTTGATGATTATGATGGGGATCGTCTCTACTTTCTCGTAGGTCGTGAATCTCTTATCACACTCATCACATACCCTCCGGCGTCTTATCGAATTGTTATCGTCAGCCGGACGGCTGTCTATTACTCTTGTATTTTCATGACCGCAAAATGGACACTTCATATAAGCCCTCTCCTGTTCTACTTATTATTCTTAAGAAAATCCGGTATCTTTATCGACTTGGCTTCAACCTTGCTCTCAAGCGGAGCAGTCGGCCTTGAAATTCCCGATAAAGAACTTACCGTACGCTGTGTAGGAGCTGAGGGCGTAGGTATCTGAGGTTGCCCCTGCTGTCCTCCCATCGGCTGCATGGGCATCGTTCCTGTGATACCTGCTCCGCCTACGGGATTGTTCATTGCCGGATTAACAGGCTGTGAGTATCCGCCTACCTGACCGCCATACATCGGCTGAGGCATATTGGGCATACCCTGCATCATTGGCTGCGACATACCGCCGAGTCCGTTCATTCCCGGCATACCCTGCGGCATCTGCTGTCCGGGCATTCCCGGTGTCGGCATACCCGGCTGAGGTCTTCTCGCATATCTGCCAACAGGCTGCGACTGAGTCGGAACCTTAACGGCATTCTCATCAATACCCGTTGCAAACACGGTTACCGTACATGTATCCGTATCTCTTGAATCATCACGGGCACCCATTATGAGATTGACTTCATCACCTGTGATATCCCTTACATATTCAACGGCATCATACGCATCATAAAGCGATATGTCACCTGAAATGTTAACGATAAGATCACTTGCGCCCTGTATCGTTGTCTCGAGGAGCGGTGAGTTGACTGCAAGCTTGACAGCCTCAACAGCCTTGTCATCCCCGCTTGCCATACCGATACCAAGGTGTGCGATACCTTTATCCTGCATGACTGTACGCACATCCGCAAAGTCAAGGTTTATAAGAGAGGGAACATTTATAAGATCCGTGATACCTCTGACACCCTGCTGGAGAACTTCATCCGCTTTCTTGAGGGCATCGGCCATGCTTGTCCTTCTGTCCACTATATCAAGCAGTTTGTCATTCGGTATTACAATAAGTGTATCGACGTTCTGTTTGAGCTTTTCAATGCCGCCAATGGCATTTTCCATTCTCTTGCGTGCTTCGAATCTGAAAGGTTTTGTGACTATACCAACAGTAAGAGCGCCCTGCTCCTTGGCGATCTTTGCAATTACAGGTGCAGCACCTGTTCCTGTTCCGCCACCCATACCGCATGTTACAAATACCATATGCGCACCCTTGATGGCTGTCGCTATAGTCTCGGCAGATTCCTCCGCCGCTTTTTCGCCTATTTCGGGAACCGCTCCGGCTCCGAGACCCTGCGTAAGCTTCTCGCCTATCTGCAAAAGTCTGTGGGAGTTACACATCTTAAGAGCCTGGCTGTCCGTATTGACCCCCAGGAACTCAACTCCGGCAATGTTCTCTTCAACCATACGGTTGACGGCATTGTTACCGGCCCCGCCGACCCCGACGACGAGAATTCTCGCTGCAGCTTCTACTTCATTGTTTTTAATCTCCAGCACGTCTTACTCCTCCTTACAATTACTAAACATTCCCTCATATATTCTTGTGTTGTATAAACTGTCGACCACAATTTGTTACGTTAACAATATTACGTAAACCCATACACACATATAATATATACATTTATTTGAATTATCAACACTTTTTTGAAAAAAAACGAAAAAAATTATTCGGCCGGTTTTTCTTCTTCCGTTTCTTCCTCTGTCTCCTCTTCGGATACGGAGTCTTCTTCCTTGTCCATATCGAATGAAAAATTGACCTCTTCCCCTACATAATTCTCCATATGCAGTGTTCCGGAATAGCCCCTCAACTGTGGGAGAAGCAGGTGCATCTCATTGATCTTTTCGTCGATATAATCGTCCGTTCCGAGCGATACTCTTGCATCTCCGAAATAAAGGGTTATCTTTCCGTCCGAATCGAACGCTATCCTGTCAGTTTCGATCTCATATTTTCCCAAAAGTTGCGTCACATTCAGGATTGTTAAGAAAACGGACGGTTCCTTGACCGGAAGGGGCTTGTGAAGAACTACATGGTCATATGACAGGCCTGTTACGAACGGTATCCCTTCGATTATCCTGTTTGAACTCTCGACCACTATTCCGTCTTTGTCAAAATACATATAGTGTCCGAGATACTCGACATATCCTGCCACTGCCTTTTCGAACACGTTTATCCTTACCGAATTGGCATTTATTATATCCACGTCCATCTTTTCGATGAATGGTATGTCTTCTATGCTTTTGTTCCGATACATGAGCGAAAGCACGATGGAGTTGTACGAGTATGGCCCTGTAAAGACCATGTCTTTGATCTCGTCATCCGTATAGTGCTCGTTCCCACTTACCGTTACGGAATCTATCGAGTAGTTATACCACAGATAAGCGAGCAGACCACTGAAAAGAGCCAGTACAAGTACCGTGATCAGAAGGATGCGCAAAGCTTTACTGTTTCTGATGACAGTGAGCGGCTTTATCATGTCATCCCTCCAGGCGTATGCTTCTTGACACCGAAAGAACAAGTCCCATCTCTGCAAGAAGGAACACTATGGAAGATCCGCCGTAACTGATAAACGGAAGCGTAATACCCGTGTTCGGTATGGTATTGGTCACGACGGCTATGTTCAGTATGACCTGTATCGAAATATGCGCCATGACTCCGACAACAAGAAGTGCTCCGAACATATCCTGTGCATTGTTTGCTATGACAAGGAATCTCCATATCAGCAGCAGGAACAGGAGTATGATCGCAAATGCACCGAACAATCCGAGTTCTTCGCATATTATCGAAAAGATCATATCGTTCTGTGCTTCCGGAAGATATCCGAGCTTCTGGATACTCTGTCCGAGACCCTTGCCGAAAAAGTCGCCCGACCCTATCGCATAGAGTGCCTGCAACGTCTGGAATCCTTTATTTGCCGCATAACTTTCGGGATCCATCCATGCTTTTATTCGTGCAAGTCTGTATGAAAGGCTTGAAGGTACGATATCGTATTTAACGAGCAGGACGACCACGACAGCCAAAGCGATGGCGGCAGCTCCGAGAATGAAATATTCCTTGTATTGCGGAGTCGCAACAAACAGCATCATAAGCACGATGCTGAATATGATGATCGCGGAACTTAAGTTCTGCGTAATGGTCAGGACACAGATCGCATGCGGAAACGCAAGTCCGAGTACGAAAAGAAATCCCTTCTTGGTTTTTATCGCATCCTTGAACTTAACAACGACTGATGCGAAAAAAATGATCAACGCAAGCTTTGCAACCTCAGCAGGCTGAAGTGACATACCGAGATTAAGCCATCGTCTCGCTCCGCCGGCCTCATAACCAAGCGGTGTCAGAACGAGGATTATCAGCACGAGGGAAACGGCATATGCGAAGAACGCAAATCTCTGAACGAGGTGGTAATCGATGAGCATCAGCACGAGCATGACTCCGATACCTATTGCCGATGCGATCGCCTGCTTCCTGAAATAGAAAGCCGGATCCTCGAATTTGATGTTGGCTTCATAAGAACTTGTCGAATAAAGCATGACAAGTCCGAACAGCATAAGGAACACAACAATAAAAAGCATTGTGTAATCAAAGAAATATTTGGTTTTCTTCTTTTGTTTCTGTTCGCTCATAATTTACCGTTTATGTATCGCCAGTTCAGTCCGGCAGATCCGATGTCGGTTCGATCGGGGCTCCGGTTGCCGGATCAAGAAGTATTCCCGTAGTCGGGTCTATCGCATATCCCGTTGCAGGATCTATTTCAACTTTTCTTCCCGTGTTATCTTCCTCGTCAAGTTCATTGCCGTTCTCATCCACAAATGTGATCGCTCCGGAATCTTTTCTGTCCTGTCCGCCTTCAGCTTCCTGATCGACTATTATCTCACCCTCGACTTCCACGCCTTCTTCTTCGCCCGCGGAACCCTTCGAGAACTCCTGCTGTTTCTCGGCAAGTTCTTCAGCTTCCTTCTCGGTCAGCTCCTCGGTCTGGAATATTCCCATATAAGGAAGGACTTCCGTAAGTATATCCTTGCAAAGAACCGCTGCGTATTTGGAAACGGCCTGGTTTCCGGTATTGGGCTCATCCACAACAACATAGCATACAATCTGGGGATTCTCTGCAGGTGCGAATGCCATGAACGATACAACGTAATTATGCTTATCTCTGGGGTATTTCTCGGCCGTTCCGGTCTTGCCGCCGATCCTGTAACCCGCAGGTCTTGCGCTCTTACCTGTTCCGTTATCCACAACACCTATGCAAAGCTCCCTTATCTTGGCGCTCGTCTCTTCCGAGACAGTCTGCTTGAGTATCCTGGGCTCTATCGTCTCGACGGTCGCTCCCGCGGAATCAAGGACCTTCGTGACGACATGAGGCTTGTAGTAATACCCGCCGTTAATAAGGCTGCAATATCCGGTTATCATCTGTATCATCGTAACGTTGAAACCCTGGCCGAAAGAACTGATAGCAAGGTCTGTCGGGGTCATCGTATTGATATCAAATACAAGCGAGTTCGTAAGTGCTTCGCCGGTAAGGTCTATATTTGTCTTGAGTCCGAAATTAAAGAGCTGGTTGTATTTCATGAACACGCTCTTTCCTATCGCAGCTCCGATCTTCATGAAAGCAACGTTACATGACTGTTCTATCGCTCCCGCAAAAGTAAGCTGTCCGTGTCCGAGACGGTTACTGCAGTGTATCTCATGACCGCCTATCTCCAAAACACCGTTACATACATATGACTCATCGCCTTTAAGTATCCCTTCCTCAAGACCTGCAGCCATCGTAAACGGCTTCATTGTCGATCCGGGTTCGTATGTCGAATTGATACAGAAGTTTTTCCATAATGCATTGAGTGCCTCCATCTTGGCGTCCTCATATGCTTTTTCATAAGCCTCTGCATATGTCATTCCTTCGTAAGGATCATCCGGATTGCCCGAAGCCTCCTCACCCTCGCCGGAGCCTCCCCCGACGTTGATATCTATATC
>JAEEGL016642658.1_pt1 | contig 18738 bp, 15 predicted proteins | sample 9134231 | NCBI WGS metagenome assembly JAEEGL01 (sample SAMN16246548, study PRJNA631951) | gut metagenome | biome: gut microbiome; feature: rumen; material: fiber-attached | host: Bos | place: Iran: Karaj | collected 2018-10 | reverse complement strand
GACAGACCGCCGATACGGATATAGGAGGCCAGATCCTTGGCGATCTGCATGTCTTTGTCCATGTCTCCGCCGGAGATCTGAGCACTTCCCCCGGTGATCGCTTCATTGACTGTCGGTACGGAGACGAACTCTCCGTCATAGTAGATACCGATGGTCTCATTGTTGGCAGCCGCTTTAGTCGTCGCGTCCGCAAAGGCCTTGGTACCCTCTTTGTTGAACTTCAGAGAGACGATATTCTGCTTGTTCTTCATATCGTCTTCGGTCGTCTCTGCCTTAGCACTGGAGACTTCCTTACCGGTGAGCACGATGGAACCGTCCTTCTCCAGAGACTCGATCGTCTTTCCCTCGGCCAACTCGTATTCGCCTGTCTCGCTGTTATAACTGTAATTCTCCTTACCGTCACTGCCGGTCTGAGAAATGAAATACAATTCGCCGGGGCTTCCGAGGTCTTCGAGCACCTGGTTGGCATTGGTCACGCCCGGGATCTCGATCGTGATCCGGTTGTTGGCCTCCTGATAGACGCTCGCCTCGGTCGAATAACCCTCAACACGCTTCTGAAGCTTGTAGATGGTATCGGCCATATCTGTCTTGGAAGGATTTTTCTCCTTCGTCTGATATGTGATGGACACACCTCCGGCCAGATCAAGACCCAGCTTGATGTTTTTAGCCGCGCCCTTATGTCCGGGTCCCCAGCCGCGACCGGCTGTAATGGCCATCAGCGCGATCAGCACCGCGGTCAGAATCAGACATACGATTGCTTTACTCCTCTTGATCATTTTCTAGCTTTCCTCACTTCCAAATGCTTTGAGCGCTATGGCGCACTCGACCCTTTTTTTCTCAAGTTCACATCCGATCTCATAGTCTCCGTCCAGTTTTCCGGTACTGTTATAGGCATTGGCCGCACAGCCGCCGCCGCAGTAGAACCTGGCGAAACACTCACGACAGGATGGTTTGGTGTAGAGATTGACAGATCTGAACTGCTCTCCCACTTCAGGATGCGTGATCCCCCGGTCGACATCGCCCATCAAAAACTCCTCCTGCCCGACAAACTGATGGCATGGGTAGAGCTCTCCCCATGGCGTCACTGCCAGATACTCTGTCCCTGCGCCGCAGCCGCTCATGCGCTTATAGACACAGGGCCCTCCTTCCAGATCGATCATGAAATGGAAGAAGGTGAAAGGATCACCTTTTTCCTTCTTTGATTTCATTTCCCGCACGAGCCTGTCATATTGACTCTTTATGCCGGGTACATCCTCCTCCGTGATCGCATAGCGGGGGTCGTCAGTGACGACCGGCTCGATCGACATCGAGCGGAAACCCAGGTCGTAAAAATGCAGAATATCCTCGACAAAGTCGAGGTTTTCGTGGGTAAATGTGCCGCGGATATAGTACTGCTTGTCTCCCCGCGACTTCGCCATCGACACAAGCTTCGGCACGATGTAGTCATAGCTCCCCGTGCCGTCCCTGAACGGGCGCATCGCGTCGTTGATCTCCTTTCTGCCGTCAAGTGAGAGCACGACATTGCTGATCTCACGGTCGCAGAACTCCTCCACCTCCGGGCGCAGAAGCACGCCGTTCGTGGTCATAGTAAAACGAAAGACCTTATCATGCCTCTTCTCAAGCTCACGGCCGTATGCGACGATCTCACGGATACTGTCGAATGCGAGCAGCGGTTCGCCTCCGAAGAAATCGACCTCGAGATTGCGTCTGCCGCCGGAAGCCCTGACCAAAAAGTCCAGTGCCTTTTTACCCACCTCTGCAGACATGATCCCCCGCCTTCCGTGGTACTCTCCCTCCTCGGCAAAACAATATTTGCAGGCGAGATTACAGTCGTGCGCCACATTCAGGCATAGCGCCTTGACGACTGTCTTGTTCGCCATCACATGCGGGATCAGCGATTCATAGGGGTCCTCGGAGAACAGACGCCCCTGAGCGACCAGGGTGTCCAGTTCCTCAAGTACTTCCCGGATCTCCTCCGGCTTTGCCTTATCCGCCATTTGAGCGGTTATCCTTTTTATCAACTGCCCGTCAGTCAGATCGCCCGGCGCATAGTCAGTATGGCCGTCGTCCAGCAAACGCACGATATCGGCTGTCACCTCATCGACGAGGTGGACAGCCGCGCTGTTGACATCCAGGATAATATCAAGTCCGTTATTGCGAAACTGATGGATCAACGCTTTTTGTTTTCACACTCCTGATTGCCCACTGTGCAGGAAGTCTTGCATGCGGACTGGCAGGATGTCTGGCACTCGCCGCAGCCGCCTTTTTTTACTGTCATGTTCAGTGTCTTCTCATTGAGCGTCTTGATGTGTTTCATTGTGATCTCCCTTCTTTATTCCGTGGCCGCGTCTTCCGCAGCCTCTTCCTGCTTGATCTTTATGCCCTGCTTGGTCAGGCTGAGCTTCTTCCATTGGCGTTTATTGACCTTGATCTTTGCAGCTTTTTTCCACTTCTTGATCTGTTTGGTCACCGCCTCCTGCTTGCGCTCTGATATGATTTCTTCCTTCTTGGCGTCAGTCGCCTCGCGGTCCATTTCGCTTGTGAGCTGGGCCACATAATAACCGTTCTCACCCTCGATCACGCCCGTCGTCTTTCCCTTTTTCAGCTCGAGCGCCGCTTTGATCAGGGCCGCATCCGGTTCAGTGCTGTTCTTGTCAAAGGATGCCTCCTCGACTTTCATACCCTGTCCCCCGGCGTAGGCTTTGAAATCCTTCTGTTCTTTCGCTTTCGCCGCGAACTGATCGGCCTGCTTTTTGACCTGCTGTTTTTCTGGTTCCGTCATCAGTGTGACATTGCCGCTTTCGTCTGTCGAAGAGAAGGCAAAATAGACATACTGCATCTTCTTCTGCGCAGCTTCCTCATCCGACACATTACCATCCACTTTCGACTGGATCGCGTCCTCAACTTTCTGCTGGATGGTCTGCAGCTCCAAAAACTCTGCGACGGTGTCTTCATCACCGCTCGTGGCCTCTTTGGCTGTCCGGTTATTGTCCTTGACATACGCTTTGGCCGCCTCTTTGATCTTACTCTTCTCTTCATCGGTGAGCTTGATCTTGTAATCGCCCATATGCTGTCTCTCAAGGATCAGCGTCTTGAGTGTATCGAGCGAATCACGCTTTAAGGTCTGCTCGTAAGTCTCCTCCTCCGTGGCATTTTGAGACCAGCTGTCCTCGGAAATGCCGTAGTAAGTCTCATAAGTCGCCTGCTGATAGCGGAGATAGAAATTGCCCAGTCCCAGACTGACTTTTTCACCGTCCACTTTCATAAGCGTTTTATCGGGATTGACATCCCCGCAGGCGGTCAGCAGAGACGCGGATAAAGCTATGGCAAACCCTATTGTCAGCAGTTTTTTGAATGTCTTTGAAACCATTTTTCTCTCCTTTGCCTAATATCCGTTTAATTATACCTTTTTTTCGGTTGTCAGGCAAGTGTGCAGACCCCGATTTCCGCCGTTTATCTCAGGTTCCGGATGTCTGTAAGTATCCGTCTGACCAGCGCCAGAACTGACTCTTTTTTATCGGTTACAGGACCGCGTTTTTTGAAATACAGAAAATACGGAGGATCTTCCGTTTTGAAAGACAAATCTCCCCGGTAAGGCGCAAGCATCTCCGGGATCTTTCTCGGGTCGGATCTGGCCGTCCTGTGCATTACAAAACGCAGTTCATGAGGCTTTTGCTCGACTGAGACCACATCTGCTTCGTGGGCGAGGATCCTCAGAGATGCCACCTCGAATAACGGCTGCGATACGGCGGGCGGTTCCCCGTAGCGGTCGATCAGTTCGTCGAGCAGGTCTTCCGTCTCCTCCTCGCTTGCCAGCGCCGCTATACGACGGTATACATCCAGCCTCTGGCTCTCGTCCGGGATATAAGATGCGGGGATCAAAGCGTCTGCCTCCACATCGATCGTAGTCGTGAACTCCTCTGTCTTGTCTTCGCCCTTGAGACGTTTGACCGCCCCTGCGAGCATCTGACAGTAGAGATCATATCCGACAGCCGCCATATGACCGCTCTGTGCCTCGCCCAGCATATTGCCGGCGCCGCGGATCTGAAGATCACGCATCGCTATGTGGATGCCGCTCCCCAGCTCGGTAAACTGACGGATGGCTGTCAGCCGTTTATCGGCTTCCTCGGACATTTCCTTGTCCCTGCGGTATGTCAGAAACGCATAGGCGCTTCTCCCGGACCTGCCGACCCGGCCCCGCAGCTGATAGAGCTGTGAAAGCCCGAAGCGGTCTGCCTCCCTCACGATCAGAGTATTGACGTTCGGGATATCAAGACCCGTCTCGATGATCGTGGTGGTCACCAGAATATCGATCTGTCCTTCCACGAAGTCGACCATCAGCTGTTCAAGCTTATTTTCAGTCATTTTACCGTGTGCAAAAGCGACATTTGCCTCCGGCATCATCAGTCGTATCTTACCGGCTATATCAGCCAGATCACGCGCACGGTTATGCACATAATAAACCTGTCCTCCGCGGGTCAGCTCACGCTTCATCGCCTCGCATATCAGCTCTTCATCGTATTCCATCACATAGGTCTGTACAGGCGAGCGGCCCGCCGGAGCCTCCTCCAGTACTGACATGTCGCGAATGCCGACCAGAGACATATGCAGAGTGCGCGGGATAGGAGTCGCGGTCATCGTCAATACATCAACTTCCATACGCCATTTCTTGATGCGCTCCTTGGCCTGTACACCGAAGCGCTGCTCCTCATCGACAACGAGCAGACCCAGATCTTTGAAGGCTACATCTTTGCTGAGGAGCCGGTGTGTCCCTATCACCAGATCCAGCTGCCCGCTCGCCAGCTGACGCAGGATCTTCTTCTGCTCGGAAGGCGGTGTGAAACGACATAACAGCGCGACACTCACCGGGAAATGTGAAAACCGCTGACGGAAGGTATTATAATGCTGCTGCGCGAGCACCGTCGTCGGCACGAGAACAGCGACCTGCTTGGAGTCCTGCACAGCCTTAAACGCCGCCCTAAGAGCTACCTCGGTCTTTCCGTATCCGACATCTCCGCAGATCAGACGGTCCATGATCTGATTACTCTCCATATCGCGCTTGACATCGCAGATAGCGTTCAGCTGATCCTCAGTCTCCTCATATGGGAAGAACCCCTCGAATTCTCTCTGCCACGGCGAATCCGGAGAAAAGGCAAAACCCGTCAGCGCCTGCCTGTCGGCGTACAACTGTACCAGATCCTCGGCGATCTCTTCCACCGCCTTCTGAACGCGGCGCTTAGTCGCTGTCCATTCATTTGAACCAAGCTTGTTGAGACGCGGCCTCTTGCCCTCTCCTCCGCTGTATTTGCGTATGACATCCAGTCTTGTAGCCGGAATATAGAGATTGGCTTTGTCTGCATAGGAGATCTTGATGACCTCCTTGACGATACCGTCCTCCTCCATCCGTTCGATCCCGCGGTAAATACCGAGTCCGTGATTCTCATGCACCACGTAGTCCCCGCTCTTCAAATCATTTATATCGAGAACCGGTCCTTTGCGCTTCGGTCGTTTCTTTGGCGTACGATGCCCGAAGATATCACTTTCCGCAATGATCTCCCAGCCCAGCAGCGGATAGGCATAGCCGTTGTGAATATATCCTGTCGTGACAAACACCTCGCCGGGCTCCACCTCCCTCTCATCGGACGGATCATAATAGGCCGCCAATCCGTATTCGCGCAGATCAGCAGCAAGATGTCCGGCTCTCGCTTCAGAGGATGCGATCAGCACCGTGCGCGTATTCTCCTTGGCCAGACGTTTCAGGTCGGTGATCAGCATTTCAAAGCTCTTGTTATAGCTTGATACCGCCCGTGCCTCTACAGCAAATGATCCTGCCTGCCTGAGACCCTGCGTGCTGCGCGCAAGACCGGAGAGTGCGATCAGCGGATATTGAAGGCAGGCTGAGATTACCTGCCCGGGAGTAAACAGCTCAGTCCTATCCTGACCCTTTTCATCATCAAATACCGTCAATTCATATTCTTTGAGAACGCGCCCGGCATCCTCCGTCAGCCTTGTGGGCTCATCAAGGACGACCATATCCCGGGCGGGGTCCAGATAATCTAAAAACGAAGCAGACGCAGCAGATCCTCCGAGGATCGGATCGATCTCCAGTTCAGTGATCGTGTCAGTTGACCGCTGGGACTGCGGATCAAAATTTCGGATCGTATCGATCTCATCTCCCCACCACTCAATACGGCAGGGTCCTTCGGCGCCCAACGGCCAGACATCTGCAATACCTCCGCGCACCGCATATTCGCCGACTGCCTCAACCAGCGGAGCCCGGCGATATCCGGCCCTGAACAGTTGATCTGTCAAGTCTTCCATGGACGGTGTACAGCGTTCATGTGATGCCGCGGCAGATACGGATCGCGTATCCAGACAGATCCTGTGCTTTTTGAATAAAGACGGCTCCGGCACTGCTTCCATCAGCGCCGTCATCGTCATGACAAAAAATACAGGCCCGCTTCGATCAGCCGGCTCGGCAGCCATATTTAGCACGACAGCCCGCGCCTGCTCTATCTCCAGACTGCGGGCGTCAGCTCTGTTGTATAAATACTGGATCTCAGGAAAAACATGCGCTTCTCCTCCGAGCGCTTCTATCTCCTGCGCAATGATACGGGCTTCGTCTTCACGAGAAACGGCGATGACAACCGCTCGCTTGTCATCGCCCAGTCCCATCGTAAGATGTGTTTTCTGCGAACTCACGCACCCGGTGATGCGCACAGCGCCTACACCCGGTCCGCAGAGCTCTCTGATTGTCTCAAATTCCACCCATTGCGTGAGCGGTCTCAACAACGTCTTCGTCATTATCCTCTCCGGTTGTACCGGTTCATAGCCTCCTGCATATCCCCCTCAAGGATCAAAGGTATTACATCACAGACATGATCATAAGCCTTATTCAAAGGACCCTCGTCCGCCTTCGGGATCTTTCCGAGTACCCAGTCGATCAGATCTGCCTGAGGCGGAGGAGCACCGATGCCGATACGCACTCGGGGAAAAACCTGAGATTTTAAGTTCTGCACAATGCTCTTCATACCATTATGGGATCCGGCAGAACCCTTGCCCCGGACACGGATCGATCCGACATCGAGGTCTATATCATCATAGAGCACGACCAGGTGCCGGCTGATATCGGTCTTGTAGAAATGTGTATATTTGCGCACACAGCGGCCGCTGTTGTTCATATATGTCAGCGGCTTGACCAGGATCACGCGATGTCCTTCTATCTCTCCCTTTGCGAAGAGTCCCTCAAATCTCTTTGAGGTAAAACTCAGACCGGCATGCTCAGCCAGACGGTCGATCGCCTGATATCCGGCATTGTGGCGCATATGCTCATATTTCTTGCCGGGATTGCCCAGCCCTACGATGATCGTAGTCTCATTATCAGATTTTCCAAGTTTCCGCCAAAACACGCATCTGCTCCGTAAATTTCTTCAAATCCGCATTGTCCAGACCTTCATTGTCTGCAACGACCTTTTCAAGTCTTCTGAGTTCAGCCACCAGAGCGTTGTATTCAGGACGCTTTCTGTACTGCTTCTGCTCCTGCTTCCCTTTACCCTTTTTCTTGCTGTGCTTAGCCTTATCAGCAGCAGGCTGATGTCCGATATAGTCTCCGCCGGCTTTCTCGTAATCCATAGCCGCCTGGACATTGATATCTGCTTCGCGCGTCGATACCTCCGCAGCCGCGCCGCCCCGCTCTCTGTGCTCTTCTTTCACTATCGGGACGGGCTGCGCGTCAAGCGTCAGCTCGTCAGCGACAATATCATACTCTGCACCGGAATATGGCGCATAAGTCTCATAGCCGAATCGTTCTTTGATCTGTCCGGCAAATGAATCTGTCACCTCATCCTCTCCGTGAACGACGAACACTTTCTTCGGAGCCTTCTTCAGACCTCCGAGCCAATCCAGCAATCCGGTCCTGTCCGCGTGTCCGCTCACTCCCTTGAGGGACACGATCTCCGCCTGGACCTGGATCTTTTCACCGAAGAGAGTGACTTCCGTCTCTCCGTCGATCAGGCGCCTGCCGACTGTCCCTTCGGCCTGATAGCCGACGAAACATATGGTCGAATCCGCCCGCCAGAGATTGTGCTTTAAATGATGACGGATACGCCCGGCATCACACATCCCCGAAGCAGAGAGGATGACCTTTGGATTATTGTCCTCGTTTATCGCCTTTGACTCATCACTCGTTATAGTCATCTTCAGTCCCGGGAAGACCAGTGGGTTGATCCCGGACTTCACCAGGGCCATCGCGTCCTCATCGAAACAGTCCGCCTCGTTCTCCGTAAAGATCGTTGTAGCTCTGTTGGCCAGCGGACTGTCCACATACACCTCGAAATCCGGGAACTCCGGCAGCAGATCTCTGGTCTTGATCTCCCGAATGAAGTAAAGCACTTCCTGCGTGCGTCCCACGGCAAAGCAGGGAACAACAACATTACCGCCCCGTTCAAAAGTCCGGCGCAGGATACTGGTAAAATCACCGACATAATCCGGTCCCTGGACCTCGTGATCCCGGTCACCGTAAGTGGACTCGATCAGCACATAATCCGCTTCATCTACAGTCTGCGGATCGCGCAGGATCGGCTTTGCCTTGTTGCCGATGTCACCTGAGAACAGGATCTTTTTGGTCACGCCGTCTTCGGTAGCCCAGACTTCTATGCAGGAGGAGCCAAGCAAATGGCCCACATCCGTAAACCGCGCCTGTATGCCCTCGCATATATCGACGGTCGTTCCGTAAGGACAGGGAACGAACAGCTGGGCGGCAGCCTGAGCATCCTGAACCGAATACATGGGCTCTACCGGAGGTGCGCCTGATCTCTTGGCCTTGCGGTTCTTCCATTCGGCCTCAAACTCCTGAATATGCGCTGAATCCTGCAGCATGATATCGCAGAGCTGAGCAGTCGCGCTGGTCGAGAAGATCTTGCCCTGAAATCCGTTCTTCACCAGCAGCGGGAGCTTGCCGGTGTGATCGATATGTGCATGTGTCACGAGGATCGCATCCAGATCGGACGGTTTGACAGGTATCTCCTGATTCTCATAGTAATCCGGCCCCTGCTCCATACCGCAGTCTACGATCACATTTTTGCCTCCCACACTGAGCATATGACAGCTGCCCGTGACCTCGTGATCCGCCCCGATAAACGTCAATTTCATCTCATTTCCTCCTTATGAAACCCTACACCTGTATTTTACGCTACGAAGCACTTCGGTGCAACTTTTTATAGGCAGTACCATACAGGACATACCAGGCAGACCATAGGTCGTGTGTGAACTCGGACAGCGCCCTGCGCGCGCTGAGGAGGTAATCTTTACTCGCCGACGAAGTGCGCTGCAGATGGGCGCGTCGGACGAGTGAGTGGTAGCGACCGTGTTTGACTGGTATGTCTTGCATGATCTGAACAAAAAAAGAGACCTCCGCAAGGGAGGTCTCTCAATGGTCAATAAGATCGTATCAGCTCTTCTTGAAGAAGTCCGGAATCTTGATCTGCTGTTCCTGCACGTGGCTGGTGATCGTGTCGGACTTATCAAGCTTCGGAGAAACAGGAGCTTCCTCTGCTTCAGCCGCGGGCTGCTCCGGTACAACGACCTCTTCCGTACGCGGAACGCGGCGGGTGTTCTCCAGTCTTCTCTTGAGAGGAGTATTCTTCGCTTCCTCCGGAGTGCGCAGGCCGGTCGCGATGACGGTGATGGTCGCCTCATCAGGCTTGGTGTCGTCATACATGGCACCGAAGATGATATTGGCCTCTTCTCCTGCCAGATCCTGTACATACTCAGCAGCATCGCTGGCGTCGACCAAAGTGATGTCACCGGAGATATTGATGATGACATGCGAAGCGCCCTGGATCGTAGTGTCAAGCAACGGAGATGCGACCGCTTCCTTGACAGCCTCAAGAGCCTTGTCGTCGCCCTTGCCCTGACCGATACCGATATGGGCGATGCCCTTGTCGATCATAACTGTCTGGATGTCAGCAAAGTCGAGGTTGATCAGTGAAGGTACATTGATCAGATCAGTAATACCCTGGATGCCCTGCTGCAGAACCTCATCAGCTTTCTTGAGAGCCTCAGGCATTGTCGTACGACGGTCAACGACCTCAAGAAGCTTGTCGTTCGGAATGACGATCAGCGTGTCCACTGTCTCCTTCAGTCGCTCGATACCTGCGATCGCGTTGTTCATACGGGCCTTTGACTCGAAGCAGAACGGCTTGGTTACAACGCCAACTGTCAGCGCGCCCATATCACGCGCGATCTTGGCAACGATCGGTGTCGCGCCTGTGCCGGTGCCGCCGCCCATACCGCAGGTGACAAAGACCATATCCGCGCCCTTGAGTGCAGCGGAGATCTCCTCACTGCTCTCCTCAGCCGCCTTTTTGCCAACGTCCGGCTGTGCTCCGGCGCCCAACCCCTTGGTCAGCTTCTCGCCGATCTGTACAAGAGTCGGAGCCTTGCAAAGCTGCAATGCCTGCTTATCGGTGTTGACGCCGATAAACTCTACTCCCGCTATCTGCTCTTCAATCATGCGGTTGACAGCGTTGTTGCCGCCTCCGCCGATTCCGACTACTATAATCTTCGCAGCCGCTTCCGAATCGCTTGTTTTGATCTCTAACAAGGTCCCATCCTCCTTTATCCTTATTAATTAATGACATGAACTCCCAGTTAAAATCATTCTATATAATATCATAATAATGATTTGAACGCAAATAATCAACTAAAAACTTTCGCATTCGCTTAATTTGTTGCTATTTTGGCGAAATATCTAGGGTGCTCCCTGCTCAAACCGCACGATCTCATCTCCCGATTCATAGGATTCCAGATGAATGATACCGTCCTTACCGCTCACTTCCGGATACAGGGCAGCCAGCTGCTGGATCTTTTCCTCGGTAACGGCCGTCCCCAAACTGGCATATGTAGAGCCAAAGCGCAGGCGCCATCCGTCTTCTGCTCCCTCCCAGGAAGCTTCATCCGGGGCCAGCGCATTCTGCTCCAGATAGTCCAGCAAGGTGAGGATCTCACTCAGTGTGTCTTCCTGATCAAAAACCAACTTTTGATATAGCGCACCCGATTGCGGAGTCAGCCCGGTCACTAAAACGCCGTAATCATCGGTCTCCTCAGTCGCGACGACCATACCGTCACGGTTAAACACCAGCTCACTGTCTTTCGTCTTGATCATGCCGGCAGGCGGCCATTCCCTGACCCTTATCTTTATATGCCAGGGGCGTCTGATCGTCACATGCGCACTCTCCACCGCCGGGCTTAAAGGCTGTTTGCGGATATTGTATTCCCAGACGGCATAGAGCGAATTAAGGCTTTTTTTATCCTCTCCCAGCCATTTGATCACCTGATCCTGAGTGATTTTCTCGCTTCCGGTCACGTCTACTTTCTCGATCCTGAAAAGCAGGAGAAGCATCATGATGACTATGACAATGCGCAGTATCACATTGATCCCGTGCACGATACGGTATCCCGCGGACGGCTCCTCGGGTTTCGGCATCAGGTGAAGATTGCGTCTGATTGTATCTTCCGAGATCGTCTCCACGGCTTATCCTTTCCTGACAAGTTCCTTAAATGTATTACCGCGCTCCTCATAGTCGGAGAACATTCCCCAGCTCGCGCAGGCCGGAGACAGCAGGACCGCTTCGCCGCTCACTGCCCTCTCCATACAATGGGCGACGGCTTCCTCGAAGCTGTCCTTGAGTATGATCTTATCTTCTTCAAAACCGCATGCGAGCGCATCTTTCCTGATCGCTTCGCGTGTCGCGCCAATGAGCACCAGTTCCCGCACTTTTCCGTCAAACGCTTCGATCCAGGGCTTGTAATCAGATCCCTTGTCGTAACCGCCCCCGATCAGATAGGTCGGACGCTTCATTGCGCGGATCCCGCGTATAGCGGCATCCGGATTGGTGCCCTTAGAGTCATTGTAATAGGCGACACCGTCTCTCTCACAGACAAACTCGATGCGGTGCTCGACGCCGGCGAATCCCCTCAGAGTCTTCGCGATGCTTGCGGCATCCACACCGTAAGCCAACGCCATCGCGCATGCAGCCATCGCGTTTTCATGATTGTGCGTACCGAGGATCTGCAAGTCATCGACCGGACAGATCTCACCGGACTTCTCTCCGATCCGGTATGTGATCACACCGTCACGGATCCATATTCCCTGATCAAGCATGCGCTCACTGCTGAAATAGATCACCTGTGCCTGTACGGTATCCGCAAAAGCGCGCAGACGCTCATCCTCGTAATTCAGAACACAGTATTCATCTGCGGTCTGATTTGCAGCGATGCGCCCCTTGACAGCCGCATAGTTCTCCATCGTATAATGCCGGTTCAGATGATCGGGAGTGATATTTAAGATCGCGCTGACTACAGGATGAAATGTCGGAGCGCTCTCAAGCTGAAAACTGGAGACCTCCGCCACTGTCACGCTGTCATCGTCCGTCTGATCTGCTATGTGGGTATATGCCTGTCCGATATTACCGACGACAAAAGTCTCTCTGCCTGTGTCGCGCATGATCTCACCGAGAAGCGTTGTTGTCGTGGTCTTGCCGTTGGTCCCTGTGATAGCGAGCACATCGCCTTTGCTGTAGCGATAGCCGAGTTCGAGTTCCTCCCATACAGGAATGCCCGCAGACTGCAGACGAATGACCCACTCGTGATCGATCGGGATCCCCGGCGAGAGGACAGCCAGTTCAGCCCAGCCCGTCAGTTCCTCATTCAACTCCTGAGCGACTTTGACCCTTCCGCGCACGGACGCGTCAAAGTGTTCAAGCAAAGCCGGAACATCCAAAGACTTATTTCCGTCAAGAAAAACGATATCCGCGTCATGCCTGAGCAACAGCTCGGCCGATCCGATCCCGCTTCTTCCCGCACCTAATATCAAAACTTTCTGACTCATACTCATCCCTCAGATCAGGCCGATCACAGCGATCATGGCCAATAAGATCGTTATCTTTGAAAACACTGTCACTATCCGGCTCTCCGACCATCCGCACAGTTCAAAATGATGGTGGATCGGCGCCATTTTGAAAAAGCGCTTACCGCCGGTCTTTTTAAAATAGACGACCTGGATGATGACAGAGAGCACTTCGACCAGATAGATCAGACCGACGATAATGACATATAAAGGCATCTGCTTCATATACGCCGTGGCGATCACATAGCCTCCGAGCGCGAGAGAACCCGTATCTCCCATGAATATCTTGGCCGGATATGCATTGTAGAACAAAAAGCCGATCAGACCGCCGATCATGGCAAAGGAAAACGGATCTGCCGTTTGGAAGACGATGACCGATACCAGACCGAAGAACAGTGCTACGACGATGGTCACATTTGAAGCCAGCCCGTCCAGTCCGTCCGTGAAATTCGTCCCGTTGACTGTCCCCAGGACAGCTATAAACAGGATCGGGATCGCGACCCATTTGAGATCGATAGTCATCTGGTTCGTGAAGGGAACCAGCATTTTCAGCGAAACATGACTGACCTTTGTCATGTAAAGGGCGAAAATAGCAGTCACTATGATCTGAAGCAGAAGCTTCTGCCAGGCAATCAGACCGTCTGACCTCTTGAGCACCACCTTCAGATAATCATCGATAAACCCGATCGCCCCGAAGCCGAAGGTCATCCAGAGGACCGGGAAGATCTTCGGATTGACCGGCAGATAAAACAGCCCGACTAAAAGAGCCGCGATCAAAAAGATCAGCCCTCCCATAGTCGGCGTCCCCGCCTTGGACAGATGAGCTTTTACACCTTCCTCTCTCTCGGTCTGGCCCATCTTGAGTTTGGCCAGGAATGGAACGAGGAAATGGCCGGCGGTCAGCGAAATGGCCGCGGCAGCTATCGTAGGTAATACAATTGTCAATGCGTAGCGAAGCAAAACCTGCCTCCTTTTCCGTCTCTACTCCTCTGATGTCTCTATCTCCATATACGGGAGCACCTCAGCCAGTATATCATGTGACAGCTGAGTGACAAGTGAGGAATCGTCCTGCTTGTCAACATGCGGCTCGTCGATCACGACATAGATAAGCACGCGCGGCTGCTCTGTCGGCGCATATCCCACAAAAGACAGAACATATTTTCCGTTGCCTCTCGGGAGTTTCTCTGCCGTGCCCGTCTTGCCACCTATCGAATACCCTTTTATCTGCGTACGGCGGCCGGTACCTCTCTCCACGACCGCTGTCGTATACTGTCTGATCAGCTTGGATGTCTGTGCGGAGACGGTCTTCTTAATGACCGACTCATCAGCGCTCTCCTGCAGGTTGTCGCTGTGACTGCGTATCTCCTTCAGAAAATGCGGTGCATAATATCTGCCGCCGTTGATCAGAGAGCAGAATCCGGCAGCCATCTGTGTCATCGTGACATTGAAACCCTGCCCGAAGCTGTTGGTGGCCAGATCGGAAGCTTTCATATCACCTGCTTTATACAGCAGGCTTGCCGTGCTCCCCTCACCCGGCACATCGATGCCGGTATACTCGCCGAAACCGAAGATATGCTGGTATTTTGTAAACGCCTCCGCTCCAAGTTCCTCCGCGATCTTCATCAGCGCGACATTGCAGGACTCGGCCACGGCGTCTTCCACGGAGACTCTTCCGTGCCCGCCGGTATTATGGCAATGGATCAGATGGTCGTCTACCTTGAGTGCTCCGGGACAGTAATAGGTCTCATCGCCCTTGATGGCCGCAGTTTCCAGAGCTGCCGCCACAGTAAACGGTTTAAATGTCGAACCCGGCTCATACGTGCCGGAGACGCAGTAATTATTCCAAAGGCTGTTCATCGCCTTATTCTTTTCTTCGTCATCCATGCCTTCGATCTGCCTTTTGGTATATGCCTTATTCAGATCTCCGGGCTTATTCGGATCAAACACCGGGTAGGACGCCTCCGCCAGGATCTCACCGTTGTTCGGATCCATAACGATCACACCGGTATTGGCGCTGCCTTTCCTGCCCTCTCCCGCATGTTCGTCATTGAACTGTTTGATCTTCTTTTCGACGATCGCCTGTATATTGACATCGATCGTTGTCACGAGATGTGAACCGTCGACCGGATCCTTGGAAACGGTCATATCCGATGTCTCGCTGCCGGCATAGCCGAAGGTACGGCCGTCTTTGCCGTTTAATACATTATTATAGGCCGCTTCCAGACCGCAGCTTCCCTGGTCTTCATTGCCCATAAAACCCAGGACATCACAGGCGAGCGTACCGAGCGGATAACTGCGCTGGAAACGCTCCTGCAGCCACAGGCCGTCCGGATGTGGTCCTTCAGCCACACTGTTATAGGACTTTTCAAATTCCTGCGCCTTCTTGTAATCGATGCCTTTTATGAGGATCTTATACTGAGAAGAGGGAGATGTGGAGATAAACGTCTTCACCTCATCCGTATCGATCTCAAACAACTCCTTGAGAAACCTAAGCGTCGGCTCTATATTTTTCTTGTCCCGCAGCAGCGTCTTGGCATCCAGGATCACATCATAGACTTTCTGACTGGTCGCCAGCACGGTCCCGTTGCGGTCACGGATGTCTCCCCGCTTGAACGGGACGGTACGGCTGTTGTACTGCTGCTGATTCAGTACGATACGCGTATATTCCTCGCCGCTTCGGTCCTGTATCATGACCATGCGGACCACAAGCGCAATAAAAGCCAGCCCTATGCCCAAAAAGAGCATGGCCAGCTTTTTCTGCATTTTCGGCGTAAAACGCTTGTCAAACAGGGCGTTTTTCTGCTTCGTCGCCATGTCGGTTTCCCGTGTCAGTTGTTCCCCGAAGCTACCGCGCTCTCACCGTATTGTTCCATATATTCATCGGTACCCGAATCGACACTGATCACCTGATCGGCGCTCGCGGCATTCATGCCCAGATCTTTGGTCGCGCGCTCTTTGATCTCTTCCAGATCGACCGAGTCCATAATGGCATTGTAATGTGTCTCGTTTTCATCCTGCATGGATGTCAGTGTGCTCTGCAGATCACCGATCTTCTCTTTCTCACCTGCGACACCGACCTGCGCTTTTATATAACTGACGCAGACAAGCAGAATGACCATTGCCGCCGCCAGAAGGAACAGCGTATAACCGGCCCCTGTATTTCTCCTGGACCTGCGGCGGCTGCGCCTGGCCTGCCCGGCCGCCGGTCTTCTTCTCGCCGGCTCACGCCCGTATGATGTGTATTCCGGCTTTCTGACCGCCGTGCCATAGATATAGCTGTTTCTCTGCGCACTCATGGTTAGCTCCCCTGCTCCTTTATAATTCTCTCAAATATCCTCAGCTTAGCGCTGGAGGACCGTGGATTGGCTTGCAGTTCCTCCTCGCCGGGTGTGATCGGCTTTCTCGTGACGATCCGTCCCTGCGGGACTCTGCCGCACACACAGACCGGAAATTCCGGCGGACATATGCAAGGATCCTCATTTTTCTTAAAAGCCGACTTGACGATCCGATCCTCGAGCGAGTGAAACGATATCACACAGAGCCTGCCACCGTCGGCGAGCAGCTGAATCAGATCATCCAGGCTCTGCTGCAGTATGGCGAGTTCGTCATTGGTCTCGATGCGAATCGCCTGAAACGTCTTCTTGGCGGGATGCCCGCCGCTGCGTCTGTATTTGGCGGGTATCGCATCCCTGATGATCTCAGATAGTCTTCCCGTAGAAAGAATTGGATCTTTACCGCGCTCCTGCACGATATGCGCTGCGATCCTGTTCGCAAAGCGCTCTTCCCCGTAATCGCGAATGAGGCGGCAAAGATCCCGCTCTGAGTAGGAATTGACAATGTCGGCCGCTGTTCTGTTCTGGTGGTTATCCATGCGCATATCAAGCGGCGCGTCCTGTCGATAAGAGAATCCCCTTTCCGGATTGTCCAGTTGGTAGGAGGAGACACCCAGATCGAGTGTTATCCCATCGACTCTGTCGATTCCCTGTTGACTGAGAATCGCTCTCATATCACGATAGTTTCCCCTGACTATGGTGACATTCCCTGCGAAAGCGCTCAGCCGGATGCCGGCGGCTTGGATGGCGTCAGCATCCCTGTCTATACCTATAAATCTCCCCGTGTTGCCCAGTTGCTTACAGACTTCGGCGGCATGTCCGCCTCCGCCCAGCGTCCCGTCGACATAAATACCGTCGGGTTTTATATGTAATCTGGTTATCGTCTCATCTAGCAGGACTGACTGATGGTTGAAGGCTATGTCCATAAGGATACCTCCGTCAGATCAGACGCTGAGTCCCATCTCTTCCATCTCGCTGGCAAGTGTCTCAATATCCAGCTCATCCTGTGACTGGTTCTGCTCCCACTTGGCCCGATCCCAGATCTCCACTCGGTCAAGCACCCCTGCCAAGACCACTTCTTTGTCGAGACCTGCATAATCACGGAGATTCTTGGGCAGCAGCATGCGCCCCTGCTTGTCTATATCGCCCGGGGCCGCTCCGGCCATCATGAAACGAGTAAACCTTCTGGCAACCTTGTTCGTGGTCCGGGACATCTCAGACAGACGGGCAGCGACCTGATTCCACTCCGCTTCCGGATAGATATAGAGACACCCGTCCATCCCCTTGGTGATCATAAAATCCATACCGAGCTCCTTGCGGAACTTGGCGGGGATCGTCAGGCGTCCTTTCGAATCTATATTGTGTGAATACTCGCCAGCTAACATCTGTACATCCCGGTTCTTAAAATCTACCACTTTATGCCACATTGTGACACATATTTCGTCTGTATTGTATTCTACACCGTTTCTATGCGGTTTACAAGTATTTTTGATTAATTTTTGAAACTTTTTTGTGAACCACTATATTTGCCGATTTTTAGCGATTTTTAGCCCAATTTCGTGAAGATTTAGTGAGATGATTTAGCATAGTGGAGCAAAGTGGCAAAAATCTTATGCTCACAGATAAGCAATATCCCATGCATATACAGAGCAAACCATAGGTCGCGTGTGAGTTCAGGCAGTGCCCTGCGCGCGCTGAGGAGGTAATCTTTACTCGCCGACGAAGCGCGCTGCAGTTGGCACGTCGGCTGAGCGAGTGGTAGCGACCGTGTTTGCGAGTATATGCATGGGGTATTGATACATGCGTCAGATGAAGATGCCTTGTCAGGGCATGTGAATTATGGTAAATTAAGGAACGGAGGTTATGTGAAATGAGTCAAGCGAAAGTTGATGCACGCAAAGAGTATAAGAAGAACCGCGAGAAATATGAGCGGCAGGAAAAGCGCAAAGCATGGATCCGCCGCGGGATCGCTCTTCTGATCGTCGCCTTGTTCGTCGCCTGGGGCAGCTACTCCGCCTATGTCGCACATATGGAGAAACGCCCGCACAAAGAGGCGACCGTCAACTACTCTTCTGTCACGGATTATCTGCAGGGCCTGACCGGCGCGGAAGCACAGAGCGCTGAATGACCTTCAGATTAATTGAACACAGAAAAGCTGTCGCGAAAACGGCAGCTTTTTTAATTGATGCGGATCTTGCGGGAAACGCCGAGAGCGATACCGATCTCGGCCAAAAGCAGGACCATCGAAGTGCCGCCGTAGCTGAAAAACGGCAGGGATATACCTGTGGTAGGTATTACATTGAGTACGACAGCGATATTCAAAATGACCTGCAGCGCAATATGAGCAAGGATTCCGGTCACGATAAGAGATCCGTAGAGATCCGGTGCATTGCGGGCAATCACCACCAGCCGGTATATGATAAACCCGAACAGCGCCAGCATGACGATCACGCCGAAGACACCGAGTTCTTCACAGATGACGGCGAAGATCATATCGTT
>JAEEGL014180767.1_pt1 | contig 18739 bp, 21 predicted proteins | sample 9134231 | NCBI WGS metagenome assembly JAEEGL01 (sample SAMN16246548, study PRJNA631951) | gut metagenome | biome: gut microbiome; feature: rumen; material: fiber-attached | host: Bos | place: Iran: Karaj | collected 2018-10 | reverse complement strand
CTACCTTGCATCCGGCTATCGCCCGTCCGAATCCGAATGTATGCTCTGCGATGTCACCTACTGCCCTTATTCTGCTGTTGCAGAAAAAACTGTTGGTGAGACCAGCGAACTTGCTAACCTTCCGGACAACCGGTACGATTTCTTCAAGGCTGTGAACGACTTTATCGAAAAGGAGTATGGCTATAAGCTTCATGGCATGTGCTGCGGAGACGCCATCCCTGTAGACCACATTCGTCTTTATCCCAATTACGGGGAAAGAACCTTTGAGCTGTATATCAGTGACGAGTATGTCAAGGAACTTCTCTGCAACCCCAAGGTTGCTGGATTCAACTGGGACCGTGAGGTTGAGGCTATGAAGATCTTCGTTTGCAAGCCTCACGTTGGCGAACGGAAGCTGATCGAATCCCCTGAAGATTTCGAATCTGCTCTGCATGAATTTGGAATCATCGCCGAATGGGAAGAATATGAAGAAAAGAGACGCCAGTGGGAAGAAGAAAGGCGCAGGCGCGAAGAAGAAAGACGCAATGCGGAGGAAAATCCTTCCATTGAGATCGACACGGATGAGTCCCTTTGGACTCGCTTCTGCAACTGGCTGTTCGGTATCTTCAAGAAGTAATTTCGTAACCTATTAACATGTTTCACCTGCGGGCCCTCCACTTTTGGAGGGTCCGCTGTTCATTTTAAAATCTTTTACTATTATTCATTTTATGATAAGATATTTATATAAAACTTAGGAGAAATAAAAATGAATATAGTAAAAATAATTATAAAAATAATTCTAATTGTTCTTTGCTCATGCATCGTGCTGTTTATTTTAAATTATGCAAGAATCAATATTAGATATTTAATTCAAAAAAAGAATTACAAGGAAGAATTCTCTATACAAGGTATAACAGATAGTTATGTACCACAAGGTCTTACTTATAATAAAGAACACGATTTAGTACTCCAAACTTCTTATAACAAAAATCATAAAGTTAGTAAATTGTACTTAACTAACTTTTCTAGTGGAACTTTTGTAAAAGAACTTGACCTACTAGATGAAAACGGAAACGAAAATACCACTCATGTTGGTGGAGTTGCTACTTATAAAGATACAATTTATATCACAAGTGATTACAAAATATTTGAATATAGCATGTCAGAAGCTTTAAGTGATACTAATAAAATTACCGCAAAAAAATCTGGTGATCTAATAATTAGAGGCGATTTTTGTTATTGTGATGAAGATAAAGACACTTTATGGATAGGTGATTTTTTCTTAAAGCCTTTCTACCCTGTTCCTGATGATGATCCTAAGCTATACGGCTATTCTTTAACGAAAAACACTTCGACATATTTTACTATACCAGATTATGAATATTCACTTCCAAAAATGGTTCAAGGTATGGCTGTAAATCGTTATAATGTTTTCTTCTCTGAATCTTATACATATCTAATTAATTCTAACCTTGAAATCTATGATAATATTATTGAGAACTCTAACAATAAGCATTTTGATAAAACATCTAAAAAGAAAACTGTTAAGCTTCCTCCAATGTCTGAAGGATTATTCTGTAAAGACGGAAGATTATACTTCTTATTAGAAAGTGGAGCTGAATCTTATTCAGGAGCTTATCCAAAAGTTTATAAAGTGCTAAGTGTTGAAATTGATGATATTACTAAATAAAAAAAGACCAGTAGAAAATACTGGTCTTTTTCTTTATTTACATTTTTGGTTCACATGTTACGCTCATTCCTAAATTCTTTAATGCTTTTAACTCTCCTTTTGAAAGAATATATGTACAGTGAGCATCACATCCTTTTAGTTTTTCTAATTCATTTAATGCTTTGTCAATAATAGGATTTGTTACTGCACAAATACTAAGTGCTATTAAAACTTCTGGAAGATCTAATATATAAGATGTATTATAAGATGTTTTTTGTTTTAATTTAAATATTCCATCTAATACTGCTGGAGATAGTAAGTATTCTTTATCTGGAATATTTGTTATCTCTTTAATTGCATTTAAAAATGCAGCGCTTGTACAGCTTAATAAATCTGATTGTTTTCCTGTTATAATTTTTCCATTTTGAAGTTTAATAGCTAGCACTGGAACGCCCTTTTCTTTTGCGGCATTATTTGCAACATTTGCTACTTCCCTATCTGTTAGAGATAGTTCTAGTTTATCCATTAATGCTTTTGAACGTTCAACAACATCTTCTTCACAAATCTTTTGTCTAAAATCGCAAAGTGTATTATAGTATCTTCTGATTATCTCTTCTGTTGCAGCTTCTTTTACTACTTCAGGATCTATAATACATTGCTTTATCATATTTACTCCCATGTCTGTAGGAGATTTATATATTTCTTTTCCTGTTATTTTTAATAATATGTTTTTCAAAATTGGAAATGTAGATATATCTCTGTTATAGTTAACAGCATATTCCCCATATGCTTCTAAGTGGAATGGATCAATCATATTAACATCTTTTAAATCCGCTGTTGCAGCTTCATATGCAATATTTACTGGATCTAGTAACGATAAATTCCATACTGGAAATGTTTCAAATTTTGCATATCCCGCTTTAACTCCTCTTTTATGCTCATGATAAAGCTGAGATAAGCATGTACCAAGCTTTCCACTATTTGGTCCCGGTGCATTTACAACAACTAATTTTTTAGTTGTTTCAATATAAGGATTTTTTCCATATCCTTCCTCACTTACAATTATATCTACATCATCTGGATATCCTTTTGTTGGTCTATGAATGTACATTTTAATTTTTCTATCTTTTAATAATTTTTCTAAATTAGAGATATTATCCTCTTCATGATACATTGTAACTACTACACTATTAATTGATATTCCCATTCCTTGAAGTTTTTCAATTAATCTTATTAATTCTAGCTCATAGCTTATTCCATAATCTGCTCTAATTTTACTCTTTTGTATATCAGCAGCATTTATACAGAAAATAACTTCTAAATCATCTTTAAATTCTTGAAGTAGTCGTATTTTGTTATCTGGTCTAAATCCAGGAAGTACTCTTGCTGCATGAAGGTCATCAAATATCTTTCCACCAAATTCCAAGTATAGTTTATTATCAAACATTTTGATTCTTTCACGAATCTTTTCACTTTGAATTTTTAGATACTTTTCGCTATCAAATCCGATTTTTTCCATTTTTTGCTCCTTAAAAATACAATCTTATTTTTTTATATCAAAAATGAATGATAAAATCAATATCTAATAGAAAATGATTACTCTACTATATTTTCCTCCTTACACAATCTCGAAGCTAAAATTATACAATAATCAGTTAGAAAAATCGTTTTACAATTTTTAAGTAAAGCTTATTCTTTTATTATTCAAAGTAGTAAATTAGAAAAATAACTAAAAAAAACAATCAGTAATGATTGTTTTTTATGGAGCGGGTAGCGAGAATTGAACTCGCACCACCAGGTCGGAAGCATGGGATTCTACCATTAAACTATACCCGCATCACACTATTATTATACCTTATTTTATTACTTTTTTCAACTTTTAAAAAGAATGAGCAGGAAATACGTTTTCCTGCTCAATGCACAATATTCATGATACTTCTTCATTTTTTGTCTTTAACAACTGTCACTTTTACCACGCTTAAAATGTCGTCATCCATGTTTCGATTTCCTCTTACATAGATAGCTTCTCCACCTTTAATGGGAATTCGGATAGTCCTATTTGAATCGATAACTCCTTCAGAATAGATAAGGTCACAAATACATTTCAATTCTTTAAGAGTTAGTTCCGGCCGGTTCAAATCGCCGATTTCCCATCCACCATAGCCATCTGTTATTGTGAATTTGATCTCATCTCCATTTCCTGCAGTAATCCTTAGCTTGTGTTGTGAGACTTCTTGTGAAGCAAGTTTCATCATAGTAATTCCTTCCTTTCTGCGTATTGTTAAAATGCAACTCGAAATACTTTGTGCTTCATCTTTCTTTCATTTTTAAAATAAATAAAATATAAAAGAAAGATTGTCGAAATATATACATTTATTCGACTGAATTGCTCTATATTATAGCACGGACATATGAATTCGTCAATTTATGTATTTTTTAATAATTGTTTTTTCCTTCAATATCTTATATAATTTGTCTATACTAGTTTTAAGGAGGACACATGGAAGTAAATAAAGACCTAGAAAAATATATAGAAGAAAACATCTTCCCTATCTATGACAAAAATGAAAAAGCCCATGGAATCGAACATATAAAATACGTGATAGAAAGAAGCTTTGAATTTGCAAAAGAAGTTCCTGATGTAAATTTAGACATAGTTTATACCGTAGCTGCTTTTCATGATATAGGGCATCACATAAATCCTAAAAAGCATGAAATAATATCAGCAGATTTAATGTATAAAGACGAAAATTTAAAGAAGTTTTTCACAGATGATGAAAGAAAAGTGATTAAAGAAGCTATAGAAGACCATAGAGCATCTTCTAATCATGATCCAAGAAGTATATATGGAAAAATAGTATCTACTGCTGATAGATATAATACTGTACATTCTTGTATGAAAAGTTCTTATATCTATACTAAAAAGAATTTACCAGACCTTAATGAAGAAGAAATATTTGAAAATTGCTATTTACATCTACTTAATAAATTTGGAAACGAGGGCTATGCTAAATTTTTCTTTAAAGATGAAACTTATGAAGCATTTCTAAAGGAAATACAAAATTTATTGGAAGATAAAGAAAAGTTTATTGAAAATCATAAAAAATATATAGATGAATTAAAGAAAAAAGGAGAGATTTAGGTCTCTCCTTTTTTACAAAAGAAATGGGCAGGATTTATAATCTCCTGCCCACCACACAATATCCTCGTTACTTTTAGAGCTGCATTATCATCATCTGTTCGATACGGTGATCAGCTTGGTGAAATCACCGCCCACGACCTTTTTGATGTCATCAGCAATAGTCATGATCTCCTTGATAGGGATGATCTGGGCACCTGCGATGCAGACGTTGATGCCGTGCTGATGAGGAGCAATGCCCTTGGAATACATCTCGTAGCAGATCTTCCTCAGATCCTCGCTCGTCAGGGTAAACTGATTGTTGCATTCCAGCCAGGTTCCATCATACCGCTGGGTAACGACAAACTGGTGCTCTGCGCCATCGATCTTGACGGTCATAATGGACTTCACTTCATAATTTTTGTTGGATTCAATGTTGATCATCTTGTTCCTCTCCTTCATCTTGCATGTGTTTATGTGTTTGTGCAACAAAAAAAATTGTGTATCCCAACCCTCCTTCATTATTAAAAATGCATAGGTAATAGGATTGGTTTATTTCTATACCAGACTATGTCTGATTAGAATACAACTATATTATACCATAAATAAGGCTTTTGGTCAATTTTATGTAAATTAAAACAAAAAAAGTGAGAATTAATTCTCACTTTATTTTTTTACAAAAAATAAAAAGCCTCACAGTCGTTGTATTTCAGCAACCATAAGACCTTTTGTTGGAGCAGGTAGCGGGAATCGAACCCGCATAGCCAGCTTGGAAGGCTGGAATTCTACCATTGAACTACACCTGCAAACTATACTTGTCGTTACAAGTATAGATTATAAAGCATTTCACTTCATTTGTCAATAATTTTTTTCAATTTTTTTAGTACTCTTCAACCTTGATATAAACACTCTCTTCTTCAGAGTACTCTTTCTCTACAAGAAGCTTCGTAATTTGAGTATCATCTTTAAATGCCATCTTGTTTAAAGCATCTAAAATAACTTTTACTATATTATCTATATCTGGTTTTTTAGTAGGACTCAAAAGACCTTCTTCTACCTTTTTAATATCTTTTTTAGTCATGTTTTTAGGAATTTTTAAATATGCTTTTATTTCAACTGATACTCTTCCTTCAAATGGAACTCCTCTTGGATATTTAACCTTAAAATATTGTTCAATTAAAGTTTCATAGTCCTTTGTCTTTCCAGGGGTATACACATGACCAGTATAAGTATTTAATCTTGGTCTTCCCTTTCCTACTACCTCTCCAGGTACAACAAATTCATAAACCATTTTTTTATCCTCTTAAAGTTAATCTAATATCTCCATTTTTTGCAGAAAGTTTTGATACTCCTCCAATTGGAATTGTTAGAATTGGAGTTGTATGTCCAAAGTCAACATCTGCAATTACTGGAATAGAATCTAGTTCTTTTTTACCTTTAATTAATTTGATCCATTTTTCTCTAGTCATCTGAGAATTCTTCTCTGCTCTACCTATTACTATTCCTTTAACTGTTTTAAACTCTGGCATATGCATTAATGATTGAAGATTTCTATCAAATTCAACCATAAATAACTTATCAGCCATTCCGTCATCTTCTAAAAATAAAATCTTATTTGAAATATCTGGCATATATGGTGTTCCTTGAAGAAGATTTAATGTGCATAAATTTCCACAAACAATTTCTCCCTCTGCCTCTCCTCCATTTATAACAAACATTCCAGCATTTTCAATCATTTCTCTATTTTCTTGATCTATAAACCAAGCATCATTACTCCAAGTGTCTGATGATCTAACTACTACTTCATCATCTTCCATAAGAATCTTTTTAAAATATTCATATGTATAATCAAATCCTTTAAGCATACCAAAACTTGAGTAATGTGGTCCATAATACATTACTATTCCTGTTTTTGCATATATTGCGTCTAATAGTGCTGTTATGTCAGAAAAACCACATAGGATTTTTGGATTTTCTTTAATTACATCATAGTCTAAATAATCAAGTATTTGATTTGAGTTAAAACCACCAATTACTGTTAGAATTGCTTTAACATTTTTATCTTTAAAAGCATCCATCATATCTTCAACTCTTGACTCTATTGATGCTGCACCATAATCCTCATCTGTTTCCATTACGTGCTTTCCAAATGTTACTTTTAATCCTAATTCTTCTAATCTTTTGGTTGCAAGTTCCTTAGAATCTTCACCAATAATTACCATACTTCTTGATGGAGCAATTACTCTTACTTCATCACCAACTTTTAATTTCTCTGGTACCATATTAATCACCTTCTTTTCAAATGATACTTTTATACTATCAAAAAAATCCTCAAAAGTAAATAAAAAAGCACATCTAAATGTGCTTTAATTTTTGCTTTCTCCTTCAGGAAGCATCTTAACTTTATTTTTCTTAAATTTGCTAAAGAATATTCTAAATAAAGATTTAAAGTATTTATTATCATACTTTCCTGTTCTAAAGAATATCTTTAAAACCTTTTTATCAAAATCATAAATACAATACTTGTGATTTTTAGAAAGTGGAAGGTGTGTCTCTAAGAACTTTTTATCAGAAACCAAACAATATCTTGGTTTTCTAGCTAATCCCTTCTTTCCTTTTATCTTTTTATAATCTTCAACAATATCTGTGTCATACCAAATGTTATCAACTTTTACTTGATTCCATATGTGTCTTGCTTTTGTTTTCTTTAACGTTCCTTTTTCTACTCTAGCTTCTATTTTGCTATATAGAAGAACATTATTAAGTATAACTGCAAAATTATCTGATAAACATAGTTTAGACTCTAATTCATAATTAATATCATCTAAACTTCCAGTTGCTCTATCATAATTATCATCTATTCTAAATTCAGTTATTAATGAGTCATATATCCTTAAGAATTTCTCTGTTTCTGAAAGAGAATCTTTTCCAACTTCAGCAATCTCTGATATCTTTTCAAATATTGATATATACTCTTCAGCAGTATATGAACATAAGATTTCTTTTTCATCTTGAGACAGAATATTTATTTCTTTAAGTTTTACTATTTTTTCTATATCTTTTGCATCATCTTCTGATAAATAACTTAGATCTTTTATTATTAGTTTTAATGTACCTTTATAATCTTTTATGTGTTCAATTATTGATGATACATTCTCTTTCTCATTTATCATTATGCACATATCATCTATATTATTTAAGCATCCACTTAAGAATACTTTTTCTATATTTTTAGAGTTTATCTTAAGCTGATTAATTCCATTATTAATTGTAAAACTATCTAGTTCTTTTCCCTTTTCTAATCCCATTATATGCATATCAATTTGCTTGCTACATTTTTTGTTTGCAATATACTTTATTTGGTCTACTGGAACATTTAGCAAAGTAATCTTTAGACTGTCTAATTTCTTTTGGTCTTCTAACGCGTCACAATGGGTCAAATTTAGATTTTTAACATTAACTAATGTAATTTCACGAATATTCTTAAATTCGGCTAATATTTCGTTTGAAGTTGCCTCCAAAATAGAATCTTCTATTGATATTATTTCAATATCATCTTTATTTGGGATATTACTTAAAAAATCTTTAATTTGCACTCTTTCTAGATTATGCATTCTAATTTTCTTAAGTCCAACTAACTTTTTAGTAATATACTGGTTTGGGAAATTAACATGAACAAAAGTAATATCTTCTACTTTTTCTGGTTTACAAATATTACTAAATACTGTATTAACATTTAGCTTATTATTACCTTTAATAACTAGTTTTTTTACATTGATACAAAGACTGACAATATTAAAAAGCTTGCTCACAGGATTTGGTTCATTGATTATTAATTCTTCAACCAAATCAAGATGCATGCCCATCAAGCTATCGAAGTCTTTTAAGACTTCATTATTAAGTTCAAAGCTTTTTAAATCTTCGAATTTCATCCTTTGTCTCCCATTATTTCATATTATCATTATAACAAATATAATCTCTAATACTATATTTTTAAACAAAGTGTAACCTAAATTTAATAAAGCTCTCAATTTTTAAATAAAAAAAGTGAATAACTTTTGTTATTCACTCTAAATAAATCTTCCTATGTTAAATACGTCTAATAGTATTCCAGCAACTACTCCAATTATATATAGTGTTGTTATAATTGCCACGTTTTCTTTTACGTTCTTATTTAATCTTACCAAAACTATTAATCCTACTCCAGCTCCTACTAAAAGACCGCTCATCATTACTCCAAATGAAATTATATTATTTACATATAATGTAGATATCGCAACTGATGCTGCGCAGTTTGGAATAAGTCCTATCAATCCCGCTATTATATTTCCAATTACCGGTTTATTATAAAGCAGATTACTTAGCGCCTCTTCTCCTACGATATGGAAAAGTGTGTTTAGAATAAATGAGAAAATAAGTAGATACATTGTGATGTTTAAAGTATGTTTAACTGCAGATAATAGTAAACCATCTTCTTTTCCATCAACATGATCATGATCACATATATCTTCTAATTTTTCTTTTTTAACCTCTTCTCCTTTTAGCAGTAAGTCTATTGCAAAACCTGCAATAATACCGATTACTGCTTTAATAGCAATTATCTTTATTACTGATAATAAACTTACATGTTCTGAAATAAGAATTGGAAGCATTTCATCAGATGTTGATAAATAAACTGCAATTAATGTTCCAATAGTGATTATTCTTCCAACATATAAGTTTGATCCTGCAGCACTAAATCCACATTGTGGAATCATACCAAGAAGTCCTCCAAAGAGTGGTCCTGCTTTTCCTGATTTTTCAATTATTTCTTTATTTTTATCTGTCATCTTATGTTCTATATATTCCATTAGAACATATGTCACAAACAAAAATGGTAATAGTTTTACTACATCTAGTAGTGTATCTATTATTACTTCTAACATTGTCTTTTCCTCTATATATTATATACAAAAATAGCTAGCAATAATTTAACGTCAAGCTCTATTTTACTACATTTCAAGCCTTTTGTCAAACTTACTAGCTATTTACTATATTGCCACTTTATTTAAAAAGATGTTAAGAAATATATAATCTCTTGAGTTAATTCATCTGGATTTGAAAACTCTGGAGTACTATTTGCTGTAATCTTTTTAACTAGTTGAATACTTGAATTTGATATCAATTCTTGTGATAATTCTTCACTATCTTTTTTAGCTCCAGCATTCTTATATCCTTTATACTTATCAACTTGATAAGATGTTAATATTTGCCTTGTAGGTAGATAATCTGGATATTTATAATCTTCTAGTTTTTCTAAATTCTCTGGTGCAGCATTTATTTCTTTAACCATTGTAGATGTCAAATAACTGCTTCCTATTCTTTGTCTATATATATTAATATCGCTATTTGTAAATATCTCTGGATGTTGTTTCATCTTGTCAATATTAAACAAATCTTCTTTTATATAACTTGCAACTCTTGCAAATCCAGAAAATTCTACTACAGAAGTTATTCTAACATTTACAATATAGTCATCCCAAACTTTTTTCATGAAGTCATCTTTCATCTCATTTGGATAGACTGGATCAATTGATATTATTCCAGAAACAAGCTCTGGTGATTCTTGTTGTATTTCCATTGCATAGATATCAGATAATCCATGTGTTAAAAATACGTATGGCCCACCTACTCCTGCTTGCTCTAAAGCAGTTTTAATTTCTGAAGCGATTTGCTCATTTGATCTATCTACATCTGTTCCCATAGAAAAACCATATCCGAAAAGTTCAACTACAACTACTTTATAATTAACTTTTAAATCTTCAATTAAGTTTTTGTATTGAATAATTGGAGATTCTGTTCCAAATTTTGCAAGAATAACTACTGTTTTCTCACCATCACTTGTTTGATAAACGTTCATCATTTTGCTTTCGTATATAAACTCAAGGTTTTTATAAATACCATTATATCTTGTTGAAACCTCGCTCATCTTAAGACAATTATGAACTATACCTACAATAAGAAATATTAGAACTAGTTTTATAAGTGTTGATACGAAAAACCTTCTAATATTGTCAAGCATAATTGCTATAGAATATAATAATCCCTTCACTTTTGTTACCTCTTCTTCTTTTGAATTTTAATCTAACGTATATGCAGTTTTATATTGATTATTGTTTATTTTTATTAATACCTCTATTCTCTCTTTACCGTTTGCTTGAGACGTTGTAACAGTAAAAGCAGAAACATTATCACAAAGAGCAATTTCTTTAATCGGCTCATTTTCTACCTGATAAATATAGTACAAAACACCTTCATGGAAAAGATATGTTGACTTAGTATCATTTGGGTTTCTAAAAGTTATATAGCTAACTTGTTGTCCATCAATGCTCTTTGGTCCATGTCCTGTGTAAGAATCAATCTTTACTCCAGTGGTCTTGACAGTTTTTATCATATATACATTTAACTTATTATAGTCAGCCGCATCTCCTGAATTGGAATCTAGTATATGCATATTTTTATAAAAATATGTTGTTACAGCACCTACAATACCTGCTACAACTAGGAAGCTGGCAATGTAGATAACAAGGCTAACCATTGTAATTCCTCTTTGTCCCCTCATTACAACCTCGATTCTTTTGTATAAAAACAAAAATAACTATATATATCATAACTTAAAAATAAATTATTATCAATAATATTTTTTCTTAAAATAAAAAAAGTTTATGCATTATAACATAAACTTTTCTTATTATTATTTTAAATATGAATTTGAATTATTTTAATTCAACTGTAGCGCCAGCTTCAACGAATTTAGCTTTGATTTCTTCAGCTTCTTCTTTAGCTGCACCTTCTTTAACTGTCTTAGGAGCTCCATCAACTAAATCTTTAGCTTCTTTTAATCCTAATCCTGTTACGTCTCTAACAACTTTGATTACAGCAATTTTGTTTGCTCCAGCGTCTGCTAAAACAACATCAAATGCTGATTTTTCTTCAGCTGCTCCAGCTGCTGCTCCAGCTGCTCCTGCTGCAGGTGCTGCAACTGCTGCTGCAGTTACTCCGTATTTTTCTTCAATTCCTTTAACTAATTCTGATAATTCAACTACTGTTAATTTATCAATTTCTTCTAACATTTTATCTGTTTTTTCGCTCATTTTAAAATCTCCTTTTTATATAATATTTTTTATTTTTTTAATTTAATTACTTAGCTTCTTCAGCTTCTTTTTGTACTCTAACTGCATCTAATGTTGCAGCAAGTTTTGATACATTTGCAAGTAAGCAACCAGCAAGTTTTGCGATAAGTTCTTCTCTTGATGGTAGTTTAGCAAGTGTAATTAATTCTTCAGTTGTTGTAGCTTTTCCTTCTAGAACACCTGATTTAATTTTATAAAATTCGTTATCTTTTGAATATTTATAAACTGCTTTAAGAGTTGGTAAATATTCATCTTTTGAAATGATTACAGCTGTTGGTCCAATTAAAGCTTCTTCTGGTAATTCAATTCCACATTCAGCTAAAGCTCTTCTTGTAATATTGTTTTTAATTACACAATATTCAGCATTTGCTTGTCTTACTGATCTTCTAAGTTCTGTGTCATCTGCAACAGTGATTCCTCTATAGTCTGTAAGTAGAACTATACTAGCTTCTTTAATCTTTGCAGCTAACTCTTTAACTTGATCTTCTTTAATTTTGATGTTTTTCTCACTAGCCAATTTAAATTTCACCTCCACATTTAAAATAATTTTATTTTTTGAAAATTAATAACATAAATCAAAAAGCTCTTTAATTACCATAGATAGCGTAATTAAAGAGCTTATTTCTCTTTATAAATTATTGCCTCGGTAGGATTTACCTTTGTACCTACTGTCTATGGTAATACTATTTACTTTTTAAAATTTAATTATTTAGCATTTACGTAAATGCTTGGTCCCATTGTTGTTGTTACAGCAACGCTCTTAATGTATTGTCCTTTTGCAGCAGCTGGTTTTGCTTTAATAACAGCATCCATAATTGCATTATAGTTTTCTAACAATTTATCTGCTCCAAATGAAACTTTACCAAATCCTAAGTGAATAATGTTGTTCTTGTCTAATCTATATTCAACTTTACCAGATTTGATTTCAGAAACAGCTTTTGTTACATCCATTGTAACTGTTCCTGATTTAGGGTTTGGCATTAAACCTTTTGGTCCTAATACTTTACCTAATCTACCAATAACACCCATCATGTCAGGTGTTGCAACGATAACATCGTAATCAAACCAGTTTTCTTTTTCAATCTTTGGAACTAATTCTTCTGCTCCAACAAAATCTGCTCCAGCGTCTTGAGCTTCTTTAGCTTTATCACCTTTTGCAAATACTAAAACTCTTAATGATTTACCTGTACCGTTTGGAAGTACTACTGTACCTCTAACTTGTTGATCAGCGTGTTTTGAATCAACACCTAATCTAACGTGTAATTCAACTGTTTCGTCGAATTTTGTTTTTGGCATTTTTTCAATAATGTCAAATGCTTCTTTTGCATCGTATGTTTTTGAGCTGTCTACTAATTTAGCAGCTTCAACATATCTCTTTCCTCTTTTCATTTTTACCTCCTTTGGTTTTAACGAATCTAGACTTTGTCTAGACTCTCCCATTTTTAGTTATTTATTAGTCAACTACAACTACACCCATTGATCTAGCTGTACCTGCTACCATACTCATAGCAGCTTCGATAGATGCTGCATTTAAGTCGCTCATTTTTGCTTCAGCAATTTTCTTAACTTGCTCTTTAGTTATTTTTGCGACTTTATCTTTATTTGGTTTTCCAGATCCACTCTTTAATCCGATTTCTTTTTTGATTAAAACTGCAACTGGTGGAACCTTTGTTATAAAATCAAATGATTTATCTTTATAAACAGAAATTACAACTGGTATGATCATACCTGGTTGATTAGCTGTCTTATCATTGAATTCTTTAACGAATTGCATGATATTGATACCACTTGAACCTAATGCTGGTCCTACTGGTGGAGCTGGTGTTGCTTTTCCTGCTTCGATTTGTAATTTAATTACATTAACTACTTCTTTTTCTGCCACTTTTAAGCACCTCCTTCTTCTAGCTTATTTTTTGAACTTGTGAAAAGTCTAGTTCAGCTGGTGTTTCTCTACCAAACATTGAAACTAATACTTTTACTTTTTGTTTTTCTTTATTTATCTCTGTAACTGTACCAATATTTCCTTCAAGGAAACCATTGATGATTTGTACATTGTCGTTAACATCGAAATCAATTGTAATCGGAGCTGAATCGAATCCCATATTTCTAATCTCTTGATCTGTAAGTGGAATAGGATTTGTTCCTGATCCTACGAATCCTGTAACACCTCTAGTATTTCTTACGATATACCATGTTTTTTCTGTTACTATCATCTTAACTAGAACATAACCTGGGAAAACTTTCTTTAAATTAGTTTTTCTCTTTCCATCTTTGATCTCAACTTGTTCTTCCATAGGAACAACAATACTGAAAATATAATCTTCTAGTTCACGATTTTTAATTGTTTTCTCTAAATCTGTTTTAACTTTATTTTCATATCCTGAGTATGTATGAACAACATACCATTTTGGCTCTAATTTATTCTCTTCTTCTTGAGACATATCTTAGCCCCCTTTATTATTTATAACTTTTTAGTAAAGGCTTTTTTATAAGCAGCTTCAATACTTATTATTCCTTTACTTCAGTTTCTGTAGATGTAGTATTTGCATCTTCTGCATTTTCAGCAGTCTCTTCACCTTCAACTTCACCTTCTGCAGCAGCTTCTTCTGATGTTTCTTCAGCGTTTTCATCAACTACTAACTCAGCTGATGTTGAATTAGAAACTAAAGTTCTTAGTCTATTGATTCCTAAACCATTGATGCTCTCGAATATAAAATCAAGAACAAATACAACAGCTGCAATTATTAATACCATAGCAATAACTGCTGCAGTATTGTTTACTAATTGCTTGAATGTTGGCCAAGTAACCTTCTTTAATTCTGCTTTAAAAGACTTGAAAAAAGAATCCTTACTAGATTTAGTTTGTTTAACACTTTTAGATTTTGAAGAACCTTTAGATTCCTTTTTAGCAGGTTTCTTTGTTTCTTCTACTTTACTTTCAGCTTGTAAAACTTCTTCAGACATTTCTTTTTCATCTTTGTTTACATTTGCTTTTTTTGACTTGTTTGCCATTTTCTTTTCCCCCCTAAAAGTTAGTAACTATTTCTACTATTTTGTTTCTTTATGAGTTGTGTGTTTTTTGCAGAATTTACAATATTTAACTACTTCTAGTCTATCTGTATTATTTCTTTTATTTTTTTCTGTCATGTAATTTCTTCTTTTACATTCTGTACATTCTAAAATAATGTTTTCTCTTGGTCCTTTTGATGCCATTTGTATCTACACCTCCGTTTTAAAATTGTGAAGCTTTTTTTTAAAAATTTTTATTAATTTAACGATGTGATTGCATATCTTCGAAATATGCTTATATAGGTTATCACAATTTGGCCCGTATGTCAACATTTTTTCGCTATTTTTTAACGTTTTTTTAACTTTTTTATTACATTTTTTACGCTTGACAAAAAATATTAATTACTAACCATTATTTTGGGCCTTTTTGTATGATAAATAGAAGTATTTATCAACCATTTCACATTCAATTTGAAACATCTTCTCCCATGAGCTCATAAAATCTGGTAATTCTTTTTTTCTCATATTGTAATAAACATCATCTTCAAATTTTTCAACATATCCACCAAATGAAAAGCCAAATCCTCCAATTTTTCTGTTTTCAGCAAGAGAAAGCTCTTCCAAATACCCAATTGATAGAATTCCGTTATAAACATCAGCTGATGCTGTATCTGGAAATTGTCCATAATTACTATGAAGGCTTGTAACTATTGTTTTTCCATTATAATATAAAACATGCCCTTTATATATATCATTTTGCACTATCTTGTAATCTCTTGTAAAATTTCTAACTCCAGTTTCTTTAAAGTTTTCTTCTTCTTTCTCTATTATTTCTCTATTAGTATTAATCATCTCCATTAATAGATTAGTATCAAAGTCTTTAATAACAAGTTCGTCAATCATTTCACACTCTATGTCAATTCTCTTTTCCATATCCATATTTGGATTTGGTTCTATTTTTAATTCATTAAGTTTGTTAAAGAAAAAAATTGATGATTCTTGATATGAAGGATGTACCTCTTCTATAATCTGGTAAAAAATAGTTCCAATACGTACGTTATTCAATCTTAATCTATCATCTAGCATGTCTTCTTTGGAAATAATTCCGTTATATACATATAAAATCCAACCTAAAGGATATTCCTCTCTTTGAGGTCTCATCATATATGAACCAACAGCATAGATAGTATGATTTGAATGATAATATGCACGTAGATCTTTTTCATTAATAATTAATTCTTTATCCATCATTATTTTCTTCCCTTTCTTGGTTTTGAATTCATTCTTCTCTTAGCTGTTTTCTTCTTTTCTACTGAATAACCAAATTTACCTATTTTTTTACCTAATGTATAATAACCACCATTTGCATATGCAATTAAATTGCATTTAGATATGTCAAATGCACCTTTTTCGTCTATGTATTTTTCGTCTGCATCTATTGACACAACTTCTGCAATAAACTGTGTATGACTACCATATTTTTTTTCTTCAATAACCTTACATTCTAATGCTACGGGACTTTCTTTAATTAAAGGAGCATTAATAAAAGAAGCTTTTTCTTTTGTTAGTTTAAGCTCCTTAAATTTATCTACATCCCTTCCAGATTTAACTCCGCACCAGTCAGTAGCATATACTAATTTTTCGTTTGTAAGATTAATTGCAAATTCTTTTGTCTCTTTTATAATATTATAAGAATATCTTTGAGGTCTAATAGAGACATAAACTAAAGCAGGATTGGTATTAGTAATACCAGTCCATGCTACAGTCATAATATTCGAATTTTCCATATCACCTGAAGTAACTAGTACTGCAGGAATTGGGTATATGAAGGTTCCACCCTTCCAAACTTGTCTTGACATTTTATCTTCCTTCTATATCTTTTCTACTCTTTTCATGCTTTTTAGCATATTTATCTTGAAGTGGGCTTATAGCTTTTAATAATTCTGTCAAATTTGGCATTTGAACAACTTCTGTAATTCCTTCGTTTGTAAGTTGTTCAGCTTTTCCTTTATGCATATTTGCATAGAAACATGCTCTTATTCTTTCTTCTTCTAGTGGAGAATCAAATGTTATGCTATCTGGATTTATTGATCCTAGATAATATGCATTATTTGAAACAGCATTTTCTAACATATAATCAGAAAAATATACATTTCCTGCAAATTCTTCAAGTTCTTTTGGACATCTAGAAGAACCATTTTTTCTAATAAAAATTGGTCTTTTTAGTCCTGCTTCATACTCATCTAAATCATCATAGAATTTTTGTAATCTTGATTTTTTAAAGTAATGATTTAACCTTATTATTTTTTTATCTTTTCTTGATTTTAAACTTCTTACGCTATAATCTTCATCACTTAATTCTCTTGAAAGTCTAATTCTTTCATCTATTTTTTTGTATTGTAAACTATCCATAAGTGGAAGAATGCTTCTTCCTTCTTTCATTAATCTATCTATTTCATCTGTTGTTGCATATTTTACTTCACCTAAACTACCTAATGGTGCAATTACCATATAAGTACGTCTTGTTTCGTCTGGATAGGTTTTTGTAACGCCGATTACTTCAGATATACTATCTGTGTAAAACGGCATCTTGTGTTCATTATATAGAGTCGAATAATTAAAAGTACCATATGAATATGCAGTAATTCTTGTACCAAACTCCGGGCTATTTTTATCTGATACGCTTCCACTATAATATATTTTTGGTCTTTCAGATAAAGTTACTCCCCATGAAATACCATCTCCTGCTTTTTCAACGCCCTTTGAAAGTTTGCTCATATTTGGATCAAAACCATCTCCAAGTCTTCTTTTAACATACTTTTCTGATGGAGTCATATCAGGCTTTTCAGGAATTATTTGAACGTTAGTTTCTTCTCTATATTCTTTTTCTTTTCTTTGTTCTAATCTTTTATAATACTCGTCAAGTTGGAATTTATATCCTTCTCTTCTTTGTTTATCACTTAAAATTTGGTACATTTCTGTGATTTCTCGTTCTTCAGCATCTAAATCCTGTAGTTTTTGTTTTATCTCAGCTAAATACTCTTCGCTATATGATACATGAGACATAGATGTATCAGCTTGTAATTTTCTTCTTTTTTGTTCTACTTTATCTAACAATAATTCTTTATTAATAAAAGCATATGCTTCTTCTATAACATCATCAGTAACTTCACCATTAGCATCATCAATAATACTTTGTATGTTTTCTAATATAGCTTGATGAAACTTAGAATTATAGTCAAACTTAGCTCTTTCAGCTTCTAATTTAGCCCTTTGAGCAGGTGTTAAATTAGGATTAGATAATGCTTTATCACATTCAATTAGCTTTTCTTCAGAAATTTGAACTATTCTATGGCAATATTTCTCTACAGAAGAAACAAAACTCTTTTGAGAAATTAAATTTCTAGAAAGTCCGTATTTCTTGTAATAATCAACAAAAATATCCATTTTGTACCTCAATTTTATTATTCATATGTATTTTTTTACAATTTAAAATATATCATATAACATTTTTAAATACAATTACAAAAGTATAAAATTATGATTATTTTTCAAAAGAAAAAAGCAAAAATTAATAATATAAAAATATCACTAATCTTTGCTTTTTTAAAAATAAATAAAAAAAATCTGGCGACTTCCTATTTTCCCAACAAGGTAACTCGTAAGTATCTTCGGCACTAAGGAGCTTGACTTCTGTGTTCGGCATGGGAACAGGTATTTCCTCCTCGTTATGATCACCAGAAAATTTTCGTATGCTTTTGTTAGCACACTCAAAAATACATAGATAAATGT
>JAEEGL012543243.1_pt1 | contig 18739 bp, 15 predicted proteins | sample 9134231 | NCBI WGS metagenome assembly JAEEGL01 (sample SAMN16246548, study PRJNA631951) | gut metagenome | biome: gut microbiome; feature: rumen; material: fiber-attached | host: Bos | place: Iran: Karaj | collected 2018-10 | reverse complement strand
TCATAATCATCCACTATACTAGAAAGTGAATCTTTCAAGGTATGTATATTTGATATTTTGTCTGCATTCTGTTCAATCAATTTTTTAATACTATAATCAAGCGTATCCTCTTCCATATGATCCAAAATTCTAATTATCCAATTTTGAACAAATAGTAATAGTTTTGCTTCTTGTTTTAGTTCAATATCATCACTCTCAAACGCCTTACAAAACTGCTCATAATTATCAATTTGTCTCATAACCTACACCCTTTCTAAATAAAAGTATGTGGCATAAGAATGTTCTTTACTCTTATTCCTGTGATTCTTTCTTTTCCTTATCATCAAGGTATTTTGCACTATTCCAAATAAACTGACCATATCCTTGTTCTCTTGCTATTTGGAAATCTTCCTGCAGAGTTGCAAAATCGTGAGTTACAAGTAAATCCTCAATTTTATCAAGGCTACTCTTTCCTCGTTTATCGCGAGTCTCAATACCTCTCAGTTTTGGCATGATTTTTTGTACAATCTGGTCCTCAAATGCAATTTTCATTGCATCTTTTAATTCCCCAGTCAATTCGCTATTTGTTGGCTCCCAAACTACCCTACCCTTTTCATTCTTTTTAGGCTGATAATTCATTGCCTCTCTAACAGTAGGATAGTTTGCAATATAGTATTCAATAGATTGCCAAACACGATGTCCTAAAGCCCTACCAACTTCTTCAAGCGCATTATTGATTTCCTGAACGATCAATCTATATCGCTCAATTTCCTTCATTTGTTCTTCCGAAAATTCAATCGTATGACTTGTCCATGACTGCCATGTCTCCTTATGAAGTTTTGATCGATCATCGCTAATATAGTCAGTAATAAGGCCCATTTTCGATCTACTCTGAAGACTCTTTGGTCTAGGGAAATTAATTACAATACCTCTATCCAGTACTTTATCTGAAAGAGACTTTGTTGTTTCGTCCTGATTCATTGTACCTGTCCAAAGTAATGTTCTAGACAACTTCAATCCATATGGTTTTACTCCCGCACCCAATTTAACCTCAATTTCAGGTAAATAGTTACGCGACAGTCCTCTTCTTGACTCCAATTTACTTAAAAATTCCGCAAAATAATGCTCAACATGAGCCAAATTCATTTCGTCTAATAAAACAACGCTCATATAATCACTATATCTTGGATCCGTAGTACACTGAACCAAAAACTTTAGTAATTCTTCTGGTTCAAACTGATTGTCAATCGAATTAAAGAAACCTAACATCGATTCTTGACTATCCCAATTAGGCTGAACCGCTACAGAGCAAAAGTTCAATCCACCAAATTCAGCATACAAACGTGGAAGTTCTGACTTACCTGTTCCACTTACACCAGCTAATACTGTAATTGTTGACCATTCATTTATTTTTAAAGCAGTATGGAACGCATATAGTATTCTCTTATTAAATTTAATACCGTATTCATCACACTTTTTCCACACATCTTCTAGCCAAGATATTTCATCCTTTTTGTTATACCTACTATCTAATCCTTCTCCTGCTCCAATCAGGTCTTTCTTATCATCCAATGCACCTGTCATAATTGCTGCGATTCTAGCATCTCTATCAGCAACTCTTCCATCAGGAGTTGACAATCTAACTAACTCTTGATTTTTTGCTTCTAGTTGATTTTCAAGAGATTCGCATGTTGCTAGCAATGATTTATGTTCACTATCTAGCGCTCTATACTTGGCCTCTAATGACGAAACTTTTTCTTGTGAATCACTCAAATGTCGGTTTTCTTCTAATAATCTTTCAACCTCCGCCTTTGATTCTCTATATGCAGCAGATAAGCTATCTAGTTCGGCTTTATCCGATGAGTTAGAGAGTTTATCTCTTAGTTTCTTATTACTGTCTTCCAATTGTTTTATTGACTGAATCAATACTTGAGGATCCTCTCCATATGCCTCTCGGAAACTTTTAACTAATTCAATTTCTCCGACGGTTGAAGACAACTGCCCTCGCAAGCTATCCAATTCTCTATTTTTGGTTTCGATTAATTGGTTTAACTTTTTAATGGTGTCTTCAATCTTTTGATTCACTATTTCCGTAAGGTTACTATCAGCTTCTTCAATTCTCGCTCTTTCTCTTTTCAGTCTCCTTTTATCACGATCCAGAGTCCTTTGCTGATCTAATAAGTTCTCTTCTCTTTCCACTAAATCTTTTTCCAATTTCTCAACCCTAGTGTTTTCGGCTTTCACCCTTGATTGAGCGGTTGTAAGATTACTCTCGCCTCTAACTAATTCAGCCGTTCTTTCCTCAATTTCTGTTTCAAGGTTATGTAATGCAGTTTTTCTTTCCTCTTTTAACTTTTCTCTTTGCTCTTCCCGCTGCTTTTGAATCTCTTTTTCACTATCTTCTCTGGCTTTTTTTAACTCTAGTTCTTGTCTCTTTCTTAAGGAATCTAGTTCTTTTTTAGCCTCACTTCTTACAACTTCCAGTTCCTTATCTAAATCTGATAAAGCTTTCTGTCTACTCCTTTCAAATTCATCGCGCTTTCCTTTTAACTCCATCAACAAGTCCGCTCTACTCCTAGCCTGCTCTTCAGAAAGTTTAGATTTAGCTTCTGCATATTCCGCATCAATCTTTAATTTTAGCCCATCTTCAAAATTTTTTTCTCTTTCATCTAATTCAGCATTTTTTTGACGAATCCTAATTGAGTCAGCCTCAAGTTGACTTGCTTTTTCTGCCAAATTTTTTTGCCACTTTTCTAATTCTGCTTCTCTCGCTTCAAGGGTTCTCTTAATCATTTTATAATCTACTTCTGGAGTTGATTCATTTTCTGCGTTTTCTGTCTCAATTCCATTCATTTGATCTTCTTCTGGCTCTACAATCTGTAAAACTTCTTGAACAACATCTTGTTTTTCTTCAGCACTCATTTTAGTTTCCTCCTACCAGTCTTACTATGTCTAACAGCTTGTCTCTAATACTATTAAGAGATTGAGTATTTACACTTAATGCTACATTATTGCCATGCTTTCTAAGTCGTACTAATTTTTCAATAGTCTGAATAAAATCAGCACTCCTTAGTTTTTCTATCAAATCATCACTTTGATAATATAGATATACCATTGCATTAGCACCTAACGTACCATTTTCATTCATCAATATCTGTCCAACAAACACTTCGTTTACTGTATCAAAGCTATTCGAAACTATTCCTTTTTTCTTTAATTTGGAAAGAATATCTGCTTTACTTAACTGCGGATTTTTTCTAATATCTTTCAGCGCATAAAACAAAGTGTCTTGCATAATCCTATATAAAATATCAAAGTATTCTGGTGATTCAGGATAATGCACTTTATCTGGAGACACTAAAATCCATTCTTCTTTAATTGTTTCTGGCAACAAATTGTAGTAATATAAAGCACCCAATCTTTTAGACAGACTAACTTCGGCATTTAATTTTTCTTGTGAAATTTGCGATATTTCACGTTTTACTATTGCTCCATTAATTTCTCCAAAGTCAAAATCCGGTTGTAATATCGCCACAAAATCAATCAACAAATTATATACTTCTTCATTTCTTTTTCTATCGATTTCATTTGTAAATGTTTGGTGAGCCAAATCCCCATGCTCTCTAAACAAATCACGCAATAATCTAAACATGCCTGGTCTTTTACTAAACAAAAATCTAAATTCAGATTGAGAATTATGTACAGATCCTACTATTGCTAAGCTTAGCGCAACTCTCATTTCAGGAGTATTTGTTCTAAACATACGCTTAATTCGATTACTATCTAATGAATAAAACAAATCTTCATATTTTACCGGGTTTTCTACACCGATTTTTTCCGCCATCTGCAACAAAGTATTTGCATTTTGTAAGGCTGTTTGATTTTCAATGATACTACTTAAGTTGCTTGACAGTGGATATTTTGTGACATAGTAAAACAAGCTCCATTCAAAAGCTGAATAACAGTTTAGTAAAAACTTTTTTTGCTCTGCTTGTAGCATTTGATTCTCGTCAAGACTTGCAAAAGAATCCTTTTCACTCTCTTCTTCATGATCAGCACACGAAAATAATTGCGTAAAAGAGTTAATCCGTAAAAACAAATTTCTAAGTTCTTTGTACTTATAATTTATTATTGTTTTAAACTCTTCCTCGTTTTCACCTTCATTCTCCAATACTATATTCCTTGTAGCTCTTTCCTTTACTACTGAAATGAAATCAGGATGATTCTTTCTAATATAGTCATTTACAAAATCAATATTTACAACCAATCCGTCCGAAACAAGTATTTCGTCAATATTTCCATTTTGAACAACAGCTTGCATATGAAAACAGATATCATCTGACAAAGTGTTCTCAATTGCCCACTCTCGCGCATATTCTATAGAATCATAATTAACATTATCACGCACGATTTTATTATATTTGTCTATTGCGGATCTAATTTCAGAGCTCTGAAGCATACCTTTCTTTTTATCTGTTCTGTTTTGGCGAAGAATTTTCCCTTTGATTTTTATAGGATTTCCAACTGTTCCATATTCAATCGTTAGTATCGATCCTTGAATATTATCTATAGGATCAGATATTAGTTCACCCTTTTGAATATACGGTAATATTTCTCCGGTCTGGTTTATGACAAACACTTTTGCTTGTGCAAACTCAATATTTTCATCATCAGATATTTTCTGGTCTAATCGAATATATTTTTTCCCTTGCTCTGTTAGATCTCTACCATTATCTTGTAAAAGCTCCGTCTCTTGCAGTCTTATGATAATAAAATTAATCAGGTCTGGCGTAAGGCATAAAATATCTGCCATTTCTTCTGATGTAGTAGTTTTATATGCAATTAACTTCAGCACAGCTTCCTCAAATACATCGAGTTTGCTACTACCTTTTACCTTAACAGGCAAAATCACATCGTAAGAACTACATTCCAGAAAAAAATCCACTTTCTTTCCAAGCACCGATATATTAGGAAAGCGCTCCGCATAGTTTTTTGTCTTAAATAAACTAAATACTTTCGGATTGGCCATCGTATATCACATCCTCTCCCTTACAAAGTTCATATAATTTCTTCATACCTGGTACACATATTTCTGCAATACGTCCCCATTCATTCTTGGAAAACATTTCCGTGTTTCCTACAACAATCAATAATTTTTTCTGTCGACTTAACGAAACACACAATCTGTTTTCAGATATCAAGAAACCATAATTTTGCATTCCTACTTTATCCTTGTAAGATTCCCATTCTTTGTATTCACTTGATGTTTTGTCTATCAGAATTCTGTCAACGTTCTTATATTTCTCTAATAAATCAAAATTAATAGGTTCTGGTTTAGAATTTTTATCAATTCTAACCATCGGATTCTTTTCATTACTTCTTACAACGGACAAGAAAATAACATCAAATTCCATACCTTGGAATGCATCTACACTACCTACACGAACTTTCTTTGACTCATCACCTAACCTGTTTTTGAGCTTACGTTTTATACTTTTAACTTGTTCACTATAAAATGTGATAACGCCATAAGATAGGTCTTTTCCCTCCTCCAAATTCATATAGTGTTCTATCTTCTCCACTATAAAATCTGCCTCGCAGTCACGAACTCTACTGGTTCCTTCCTTGTGCTCTTTTCCGTATCTATCAGGGAAATCATACCACTCTAAAGGTATATTTTTTTTAGAAATATACTGCTGATAATTTGAGGCTGGCAACGGAGATGCAAATTGCTCACCATTAGGTTCGTAAAACACTTCATTTACAAACTCACCTAAAAGAGGATGCATTCTATATTGAGCATCAAGGACAATTGTTCTTGGAACATTATCAATTATTTCAAGATCTCTTGCTTTTTCCAAAAGATACTCAAACATACTTTTCTTGATATTGTTCATATCAACTGTCTCGCCGTTTTCTTTCATGCTTTCGAAAACTTCTTCATCATAAATATGGGGTAATTGTCGATGATCTCCAACTAATATAATTCTCTTCTTTGCCTGTGCTAACGGAATCATCAAATCTACTGGACTTACTCTAGCAGCTTCGTCAACAATAACTGTTTCATATTCAGGATGTTCATCTGAGTATTTATTAATCCCTTTTGCTTCTTTTATTTCCACACCTTCACTTTGCTGTGTAGTCGCTGAATATACAAACAAATAATGCTCTAATGATTTTTCCACCTCTGATCTATTAGTTCGCAGCTCCCTCAACAGATCAGCTAAAATAGCCGATTTTTCGTCTTGATGCTTTTTTACACTTTGATTTATTTGCTTATAAATTTTTGAAATCTCTTCATCAGGCATTTCTCTCTTATACGCTGGTTTAGGAACACACTTATCCAACAAATATGTCTTCACAGAGGATAATTTATCTAATAGCTCCTCATCTGGTTCCTGTCCATAGCACATTGCAGCCTCATCAAGAATATCAAACACCTTTTTATTCTCAGCAATATCTTGATTTATCCCCATCTCTTCCAGATTCTGCAACAAATAGTCTGCATTATCAGCTCCATCATCCATAAATCCTTCTCTAGTAGTTCTAAGTCTTCTAATAAGCAATAATAATTCTGAGAGTTTTTCGTTTTCGCCAACACTTCTGGACTCAATCATTCGGTTTATTCTTTTATCAAGCTCAACATCTGTATTTAGTTCTTTTGCGCATTGAAGGAATTCCAATGCATTTTTATCACTAGGATAAATCAAATACATATTATGCATACGGCTCAATCTATTTCTCTTCTCAGTTTCTATGAGTTCGGGATTCTTCTCATTAAGTTTTGCTATATAATCTTCGCACCATTCTTCAATAATGCGTTCTCTTGTAAAATCCTCCTCTCCAGCTCGATCTTGTTTTCCAAACTTAATAGTTGGAAGCGAGTTTATTCTTAATCTTTCAATTACATTTCTAACAGCATCATGCTGAAAGCTTGTGATTAGCACTTGTCCATTTACCTTCTCACGCTTATCACACAATTCATTTAAGCGTTCAATAATAGCAGTAATAACCGTTGTCTTTCCGGTCCCTGGCGGTCCTTGAATTATTGCTATATCTGGCGTATTTAGTGCAATATCAATTGCTTTTTTTTGGGTTTCTGTTGGTTCATATTTAAATATTTTATCCTTAACAAAGCTGGATAAAGGCATTACTTTCTTTCTAGTAGAATATGCTCCTAATTCCTCTGTGAGTTGACCTTCCAGTATTAATCCTAACGCCGGATTTGCAGCTTTTCCTTCCGCAATTCGTTTTCTAGCATCCTCTCGTCTTGAAATTTGCCTTTCATCACCCAAGATAGACAATGAAACATACTTTTGTTCTGGCAAATGACCATCTTCTGTTTCTAATATAAATCCACCATTTTTCCTTTTATTGACCCTTACTTGAACTCCTTTATTTATTGAGTAACCTATTTGACTAGCTTCCTTCGCTAGAGTTCTATAATCTCCCCATGTTAATTCTCGATCAGCCAAATATACAGGGATCTCATCTGAAAAGAACAAATATGTATCATTTGTAATCAACTCTTCGGCTTCTTTTGTCATACCAGAATACGGCAAATGAATGCCTTCACTGTCATAAGTAGCCGCGCCACGATTTACCGTTATTAATCCTACTTTACGAACCTCTTCTAATAATATATTCCCTTCTTGTTCTGCATATTGATTCCACAGATCTAGATATCCCTTTGTAGTCTCTAAGGTTTCTTTTACCTTTTTTGAAAGAATTGCACTATGATCAAAAAATTCTAGTGTTCCTTCCGCAATACGCATAAGAGGAGCATTTTGCTTTCTTTTTGCAATTTTTTCTACATATAGTTTCTCATTAAACTTGTCTCCCTGAATTGACACATATATGCAAAATTCTCTACCGTAGATAATCAACGATTCCTTCTTTTGCTTTTCTCTTTCGATAATTCTTTCAGCAACATCCTTATCGAGTTTATTTTCAGGAAAATCTTCTACTATTGACTCACTGTCTTCTCTTATCGCTTCTGGTGTTTTTTCAAAATTTATATCAACATCCGATTCTTGTTCATCCAAACCAAAAAAATACTTTCCACTCGTGTATGCGAAATAAGAATTTACGCCATCAGATAGTTTAAAGTTTTCTTCCAAAACTTGCTCTAATGTTTCTCTTCCCTTCACATATTTTTTCTCAATTGAACTTTTTATTTCATCGCTAACAATAACTGGAGTTTTAGCCCAACGTTGCAAATTATAGAAAAAAGAAAGGTGTAAAAAAAACACTTTTCCCTCATCAGTGTTATCACTACAACTAGTAACATATGCTAGACAATAATAATGTCGATTAAATGATTCCATAATCAGTCTTGCCGCATTCTTATCGACTATTGAAAAATCTATAACACTATCCTTTGTGATAAACTTAAATAAATTGTCGCCCAGCATTTCAACTCTTCCGTTTTTTGCAACAATTTTTTGCTTAATTGCCCTCCTACACTGGATATCAGTAAAACAACTATCTTGATTCATCACCAATTCATTAATAATCATTGCTTCACCTCAACTTCCAATAGATACCTATTATCATTTCTTCTATCTATAGCCAAAAGGACTACTTTATCAATCATATTAATTCTTGTACTACCATATATTTGCTTTTCCATGCTATTCTGAAGGAAAAAGTCATACTGATTAGATAAGTCACTAATTTCCATTCCTGCGTCAACCCATGATATTTTCAAGGCTTTCTCATCTAAATGGTTACTGCAAAACCCTTCTAATACTCTCATAGGCACACCAACTGCTTCTTCAGATATTTCATGCACAAAATCCCAAATTAATTCTTTTCGATCATCAAATACCTTATATGACGATACTTTCATTATTTTGTTTTCAGTATCACACCATGGGCATGTACTTTCCTCATTTCCATAGAAGTCCATTTGACAACACTTGCATCTGACTGTATGATCTAGCTCCTTAGCTAATACATATGACCATTCCGGCATAGTTGTTCGCTTTTGCCTATTATGTCTGCCCATTTCTCCAAATGTTTTTTGAAACTTACCACCAAGAGCTTCATTAACAAACATTCCTATTGGCATACCAGAAAACGATTCATTACTATCATCTTCTTCATCACACACCCATGCATATTCACCATTGCATACATAATCCTCTTCTGGTGCATCTAGCATATCTATCTCATCTAGCATCTCAGAAGCTGCCATTCCCATAAACGGATGGCTCATAGTTAAATCCCAAAATAAAGCTATTGCAAAAGAGAAAACATCTGAATACATTGTTTTTCCTTTGTCTTCATATATTTCAGGCGCACCATAACCTGGACTATGCAATCCTCCGTCACGTTTTTTTACAGTGTTTTTCATATAGTCAAGGTTGTCACAATCTATTAGCCAAACATTGGCTTGATTAGGGTCAGATGAAACAAACATATTCTTCCCTGAAATATCACAATACACCAACCCGCTTGCATGTATTTTAGCCAAAACACATGATGCATTTAGATATGCGTTCAAACGCTTTCGCATACCCCCAGTAGCAATGTAGCGCTGTAATCGACTACCCAAATATTCATTAGCCTTGAGCATATCAACAATCCATTGATTTTGTGGTCGTTCATATTCATCGCCATTAAATGCTTCCTCAAAAGAAACCATGCCATCAAGCATTTTCATAGTGTATCCCGCTACATCCCTTAATATAGTCTGTGGAAGCGTTATGTTTGTATTTTCAAGAATCGGCAAAATTCTAATATTATCGAATTTTTCATTATTATTTGTGTCTTTTTGAATTTCTTGAGTTAATGGATTCCACTCCAATTTGAGCAATACGTTAGGTTCATCAGTAAGATAAACAATACCCTGTCCCCCGCTGCTTAATACTTTTGATGTAATATGACTTCTTCCATATGTATCTAAATAAACTTCTTTAGCCATCTACTCATCACCTTCCATAACAAATGCTAATGTCTTATCATCTGCCCCTGGCCAATCAACTATCCATTGCTCTATTTCAGTTACAATTTCATTACTGTCTCTATGCGAATACTCACAAATAAAATCGCGAGTAAAATTTTTTAATTCTTCTTCTTGCATTGTCCCGATTTCAATTCCATCCGTACAAGCAATAACACCATGAAACGAGTGAAAATCATGTTCTTCTACTTCAATTTTTCCTCGATCTAATACTTCTCTCACACAATCTGTTTCATTCGCGAAATATGTTTCTTTTCTATCAAACAAGCAAAATATTTCTTCATCTGCACAAATAGATATAAATCCATCTCCTAAACGTGCAGCTTTTACATTATTTTCTCTTATTACAGCAACAAGCATTGTTGCATAACATTGTGTTAAATCATAATCTGTTAATCTACGCTTCCATTCCTCATGACACGCAAAAATAACATCCTTAAAGCTCACTATATCAATGCTGTGAGCATAATTACTGATAACATCATACATACATTCACATAAATATTTTGAGCCAAGATGTGAAAGTGACTTACTTCCCATTCCATCTGAAACAACTAAAATGAAGCCATCTTTGTATGGTTTACATAGAAATGCATCCTGATTCCTATTATGATAGCTTCCAGTTTTAGTCACTCCTCCTATAACCATTCGTCACTTTTCACCTCCTACTTAAAATCTTGCATCATCTAATGCCTGCATAAAATCAGCAACAGAATAGACGATATTGTTTGTAGATAGATCTCTCAATATTGTTCTGTTTGCGTCCATACCAACAAATATTGGTATAATCTTTTTACTTAAATTTCTAATCTTATTCTTATCATCGCTTCTAAAACCACCGTCACTAATTAGGATAATGGGTGAGTCCGAATCAAGTTCATCCATAATAGGTTCTAAATCTTCAAAAGTATTTCTTCCGCGAAATACTATCTTTGCTTTTTCCAGATCATCAAATCTGACACTATTACTATTCCACTGGAACAACACAAATTGAATATCTCTATACAACGCTTCCTGTTTTACATTGCAAATCCCATTAATCAAGTATTTAACAACGGCATTCTTATCATCTTCAGCCATACTCCCAGAAGCATCCACAATTACATTAATTTTCTTCCCCATGCTGATCTCCTTTTACTCTAATATGTGAAGCAAAACCAATATACCTGTGTCTTGCCTCACATATTTGAGAAACTGTTCTAATATAAATCGTCGTCATCATCCTGAATTGATGTAATTGGGTTAGTTTTTACCTCCGGAACGGTTTGAGGTTTCACACTAACTTTAGGATTCTGTTCCTGCTTCATTTCATCTGTCGTAGTAGGTTTTTGAACCGGTGTTGAAATTGACATACTGATAGTTTTAAATTGTTCTGAAATATCCTTTGCATTTTCAGCATAAAACACCATATTAGAATCTAAAGTAAACTTCTCTAAAACATCTCTTCTAGCGCTTTTACCAATTGCAACTGCAAATCTCTGACATTTAGCAGAACGTCCATCATTTATAAAACTTTTGAAAGGTTCTTCCCAAGAGTCTGTAGGCTCCCCGTCCGATACTAACACTACTGCTGGTCTGTAGATTCTTCCAGTAGTAACTGACTTATCATCAATCATATCCTTTGCCATTCTTACAGCTGTACCCATCGGCGTCTGCCCCGAAGCAACAAATTTACTAATTCCTCTAGCGCGTAAATCTTTAACAGGTGTATAACTAGTATGTAAATCAATACTTTCACCAAATGTGATAATAGCAACATCTATCTCTTGCTCTCTTGCTTGAGCTGCTGCAAATGTCTCAATCATACCAATAGTGGCATCATATAAGTTTTCTATTTTTTCTCCTCTCATACTTCCACTAATATCTAACAGTAAAATGACTGGTAATTTTTTTGCCTCTGGTGCCTTGTAATTGTTTGGATTAAATGCCATGATTTTTCCTCCTAAATATCGTTGTTTATAATATAAGTTTTCGAAATGACACATTCTGTCATCTCCAACATATAGTATCTTATTCTTAAAACATTAACTTATCTATGGTTGACGATAGATTCATGCCAGCTCTACTATCACTACAGGTTTTTGCCGCAGTAACAACATATCTATGATCTCCATAATAAGTCCACTTGTAATGTTTTCCATCATCACTAATTTCAAATCCTAAAGTTTCAAGTAAAGATTTCAATGAACCATTTAATGTTTTGTATCCTTTTAACGCGTTCTTTAACTGTTCCCTCCTCTTTTCAGGGATCCGATTGAATCCATTACTTTCAATCAAATCAGAAATAACATGCCACCTTCTCGAATCAACCTTGCAAGACTTCTGATATTCACTCATTATTTCAAGGATTATTTCTTTAATTTCACCCGTATATAAATCCTTTTCTTCTCCTAAATAAAGAATAGGAGATTTCTCCTTATCAGAGTACCTCATACGTAAGCCTTGTAATTCTGCAGTCAATCGTTGCACTTCATTAGCAAGTCTTACATTTGACTCTTCCATTTTCTCGAGTTGCTCTTCAAAAATTTCATATAAACTATTATTTTCTTCTTCAATAGCCGAGTGATCTGCAAGTAACTTTCTATTGACAATATGAAGCTTCTCTGTCGAAACGCCATCCCATGTATCAATAGGATTTCTCATTCTTGAATTCATATAGTTATAAACATCATTTACTATTCGATCTTCTAAAATTTCAGAGTCACTATTGCTTCCTGTCAAATTTATTATTCTGCTTTTCTTATTTTGACTTGGGTAAAAAATAAATATCTTACCAGCCTTTAATTTAACATTATCTAAGTCTTCAGAGAGTCCTTTAAATACAGTTCCTTCCACCGGATCACAGAATACATGAGCAACCCCCTGAAGTCTAAACGCTAGTTTATTTACATCAAGTGGATTCTCTCCCGCTGTTGTCCTTGACACATACACAACAGGTAAGTCACTCGTGATTTTATTCAAAACAACTTTTTCAAAAAAATCTCTACATTCAAAAATGTCATGTTCTTTATTCTGTACTTCAACCCCATGATCCAAACCTGCAAATTCTCCAAATAGAACCATCTTTACAAAAAATGGTGGATAGTATGTAGGAAAAAAATCTGTAGTAAGTTCAGTAGTCTCAAGTGAAACCGAAACAGCAAGTGTCTTCTCAAAAGCATTTAACACAAAATCTGTCATCCACATTCCGTGCTTATCCTCTTTTTTCAATCTAGAAGCAACTATTGCCTCACTTTCAATTTCTTGAATAGAGAGTGATATATTATCTTTGACCCACTCATGTTCATATGAAGATCCATCCCATTGCAAGTTTTCTATCCTATCAAACTTACTTCCTTGATTCCATTTAATTACTAATTTGATAAACTCATCTTTATCAAATAAATCATTAATAGGAAATTTTGTTGTATATGTAACCATTACTATTCTCCCTAATTCTTACTTCTAAAATATTTCCCTGATTTAATTCTTTCATCCTTAGGCTTTTCCTCATCTTCAGGTATTGCCCAAGTATTATCAAATTTAATAGCCCCCTCGATACGTCCTTCTAAACATAAATTATTGATCCGTCGCTCCTTAATACCCCATTTTTCTGCTACTTCTGAGATTTTTAAGAATCCGTTCATATTTACCTACAAAACCAAAAATAGTAAGACTGTGCCCTTTAATCAATACTGCAACTGACTGACATTTTACAGTCCCTATAGTTTTGCGTCATGTATTTTCACACATTTTGCCTCGATATCTAGATATTATGAATTATACACCTTCATTCGCACAATGTCAAGTATTTATGGTGCATATCGTACACGATATGTCGATATATTTCATTTTGTTTTGTGTAACTTGTACACTTTGTATACAAAATACATATTTACATCTCCCACTTCTTCACAACCTGCAGCTGGTCCAGTAACAATGCTCTAATCTTCTCGTCCTTAATAGAACTAATAATCGCAGCTGCACTTTCAGCATATGGATCCATATCCCTATCATCCTTGTATCCATGCAAATTATTTGGTGTTGTCATAAGAACCTTACAAAATTCATCAACAACACTGCTCTTAATATCTACCTTATCATTCTCATAAGCTGAAATCGTGCTCTTAGGAACGCACATAGTTTCCGCAAGTTGTTCCTGTGTGATACCAAGTCTAATTCTCTGTGCTTTGATTCTCTGGCCCATTGTTTCTTCTGCTAATTTGATGTTGTTCATTTTCTCCTCTTTCTGGCTGATATCCAGAAAAAGAAGGCAAATACAAATGACGCACGAAAAGTCCTCAGTCTTTAGCTGATTATCTTTTCATGCGTCCGCGGTGGGGCAAGTTTAGGAATACATCAGTCATTCCGTACTGCAACCAGCCCCCATATCATGAAGCCCTAATTAAATTGTCTTTGTTATGTGATTGTTCACATCCGACGATAACTAATTATAAATAGCATCTGCCCTGTGCATCTGCCTGGGCTATAATTTGCCCTTCTGTGTAGTTCTTAAGCATAACAACTCTTGTACACTTATGTGTGTGACAACGAATAGTGATTCCAGCAAGTACTGGCGTACTCTTATCTCCAGTCAATGCGTAGGACATCTTCATAGACTTCCTACACTTTTTACAATAGAATTCAATCTCCTGCATTTAGGTTCCTATACCTTCTTTCCAACTATATTAATCATTGGAACTTGAAAAGGAAAAGGGAATTCACCTTTACAAGTTACTGCGAAACGTTGATTAGTCGATCCGCAAAGTGAGCCCACTATAATGCCACCGGGTATGGACTGCTCACTAAAACCCTTAACATTATTAAATTTGCCAAGCGTCAGAGCCAAATATCTCAAAACCTCCAGCGCGTATAAACAATCAAGACCATATTCATTTCCCCCCCTTGTTCACTTGTACCAACTGCAGCCGTTTTCCGTTTACACCGAGGCAAGTGCCGTCTGCATATAATCCTCACTTAAGATCCTGTTATACCGAAGGTGCGTTTTCTCCGCCGCTCGGTACATGCATATAATACATCCGTTTTTATCAGATTGCAACGGTAACATCTTTCCTATTTCCGATATTTTCAAATATTTCTATTGCATTTTCTATAGCATTTTATTATAGTAGGCTTACAAGATGACACCTGATTCCGAAAATATTGAAATCAGCATTACTGCTCATAAACAAAAATCAGATTAGAAACGAGGAAATAAATCATGAGTAGAGTCGGAAATATCATCGCAAAAAGAAGAAAGGAATTGAAAATCCCTCAGGGTAAGATGTGCGAAGAATTAACTACAATGGGTTATCCTATTAAGAACAGCGCTTACAGTTCTTGGGAAACTGGTTCAAGCTTCCCTAACGCAGAACAATTCTTGGCAGTATGTAAGATACTTAATATCACAAACATCTATAATGAATTCATTGGTGGATACAATGCCGAAGATCCTCTGGCAGAGCTTAATGAAGAAGGAAAAAAGAAAGCATTGAATTATATTCATCTTCTCATTGTTTCAGGTGAGTACAAAAATGAAACTCCTTCAGCTATTTCTAAGATTAGAGAACTGAAGCTATTCGATATGCCAGTATCAGCTGGACCTGGTACTTTCTTAGACAGTGACGATTATGAACTTATCAAGGTTGGCTCAGAGGTACCAGAAAAGACGACCTTTGGTGTTAAGATTTCTGGTAATAGTATGGAGCCTAGATATCTGGATCGTCAGATTGTATGGATCCAAAAAACAGAGGAACTTGTAGATGGTGAGATTGGTATTTTCTATCTCAATGCAAATGCCTACTGTAAGAAGTTGCTGTTTGTTTTCTTATTTTATATTACCCTATAACAACGGACAAAACCGGCAATTATGCTTTCCTTTGCTCTGTTGTTTTATCTTATGTAATTATTATAGCGAAACTTTTGGACAAAACTGTCAGTTTTTTAAGGCATAAAAAAAGAATCTCAAAACGAGATCCTTTTTTAATCATTTGATTTTTCCCACATAAAGATACACCCCACTATGTCGGGCTGTGTTCTCTAAACCCTTACTATCTGAAGGGCTGTATTTATGCGGGCTGCGAGAGACGTTTGCGAGCACTTCGGCTCTTTTTGTATTTATATAATACCACATTTTTTTTACATATTTCAACTGTTTTTTTTATTTTTTACGGGATCTACGCCGTATAAAAAAAACTATATCACAAGCACATCCGGAATAATCGCTGCCCTTTTTCCTATTTCAATACATCCCTCGTCAATACAATATATTCGCACCGAATCTGTATCATTGTCGATAAAAAAAGCTCATCTTACACAAAACAACATAAGATGAGCGATATTCCATTATCTCCTATTCTTTTTACTGTGGTCTTTTGGTTTTCCTATCCCATCCAAAAAGAAGAAAAAATCTGCCAACAGGAATAAAAAGCCGATAAACAGCCAATCTGCAATTTCTTTTATTATAGCGAATATTGACATAAAAAATCACTCCTGTCCGACTGTGCCGATAAGCTTAGCCTCTATCCTTGCCGTTACCATAATATAGTACATACTGTCTGCAGTGGTCATTTCGCTGTCACCAAGTTTTTCCATACTATCCATCATTTTAACGTAGTTGGTCATAAACTGCGAATACTCGTTTATCATTGAGAGGACATCCATACTGTCGGCATTTTTATACTTATTCATAAATGCTATGTACCGGTCAAAAAAAGCCTCGTAGCTGTCCATTGTCTGCTTGAACTCGGGTGTTACAAGCGAGTAATCGCCCGATTCTATTGCAGCCTGTATTGCATCCCCCGATAGTTGTGTGGTTACCTCTTGCGGTGCTTCCGCAACAGCTTGTACCGTTTCTTGTACGTTTTGTGTTTGTTCGGCCGGTTGTGCCATTTCCGTGGTTATCTCCGAGTTTTCAATAACCTTTGACTGTTCCTCATTTTGCAGCAGGACTCTTTCCGGCTCCTCCGTTTCCTCCGTTACCGCCGAGCCTATCGCGCCCAGCACAAATATCACACACAACACCGACAAGCAGCCACACCCGCAGCCGCACCCCTTTTTATCCTTACTCATTTGTGACACCCCCTTTAAATGCCTTAAATTTTTATCATAGGCGTATTAAATATAACATCGTGCCGTATAGGAATTAGTAAAATCTCTTTATTTACCGTCATTTTCCTCATCTGCCTCTGTTTTGCCGTTTATCTTTTCCTCAAGGTATCGTTTTGCCTCTTCCTTCAAACGCTGTTTAAAGTGTGTAGAGTCCTCTCCTGCCTCTTCCTTGCGTTTTTTCGCCATAATAAGCTGCTGATACCGCTTGTAATGCTCCGCCTCGACAGTATCGTTTTTGCGTCTGTCAATTCTGTCTATCTGCGGCCCGATTTGGTTACAAGTTTTTTCGGGATTCTGCAGCGATGGAAAATAGCAGTAAACAGCATTTTTTCGTATAGGTATAAAATATTTTTGACAATTTTTACACTGCTTTATTATTTTGTTGTTTTTCTTTAAAATACAGTATTCAAGCATAAGCAGCTATATCGGTGCAGTAATGTGTATTGTATCCAAAGTTCTTCCGCCGTCATTTTTACGGTTACCGCACTTTCGCGTATACGAATCATAATGTTCTTCCGACAGCTCAATAAAATCCTTTGCCACCGAGGTCTCAAATTCATCCGCAATATTGCTTGCAGCCTTTATCAATGAATCCGTATATAAGGAAAATCCTTTGATATTCTGCATATATTCATTGTAACAGCTAATAAAAAATTCTTCCGTATTTGCCCAAGCCACCGAACACTCCTGTCCGCATAATTTGTCCGACAATATCTCGTTAAAGCTGCTCCTGAATATTTCCGTTGCCACAGGCAGTTCTTCGTCCTCAACCGTTCCATACAGCCATTTGAAACCCTCGGTTATACTTTCCTTAGATAACGGCTTGTCCTTGTCGGAAAAGCATTTTATCATATTTTCAACCTTTTCGGTAATAAGATATAGCGCATCGTTTGAGATCAGCTCAAATAACAGCTCGCCGAACTGATAATACCGATACTTCTTGTCCGCAAAAAACACAACATATAAATTATTGTATACAAACACATTGATGCCCTGCGCTATTTTTGTCATAATATCAGATCCCTGCATTTTCTTTTCTGATTAAATAATCCCTGTTTTTTCAATAAGTCGACAGTATAAATGTTAGTCAACCTATTTGGCAGTTTTTTCATAGAAAGCTGTGTAAATTTTGCGTGGCAAAACTTACCCTAAATCTTATACCTATCTGTTTTGCCCCGACAAAATGATTTGTTCGGTAAGCTCATTTTGTACAATGGGTAAACGAAATAGGAGTCCAAACAGACCCCCATCACAAAACAAATGTATATACTATCTGTCCATACTCACAGCCTTATTAGGCTCGTCTTTCGTAATTGTCCTGACGTTATCCATCAAGACACGATACTTTTGCAGCTCGGCTTTTGCCCTATCTTTGTTGTCATAGTTCATTGAACGGGACTGCTTATACTCGTTTATTTCGGCATTTAATCGTTCTGCTCCCGGAAGTGTGCCGTCCGGGAGTTTATTGGCATTCAGCAAGGCAATAACCGAGTTATATTCATCAATCTTCGCCATATTTTCCACATAGAACAGCTCCTTTGCCTTACTGTCATATATATTTCGATATTCCGTCATTATGGGCTTTAACCGCCAATAATCGCGGATAGCATTGATTATAGATTGGCGGCTTTCTATCTCCGCAGTTGTAAAGCTTATATTTCTGTCGCAAATCTCAACTTGTTCCTGCAAGGTATCAATTTTCGC
>JAEEGL012717794.1_pt1 | contig 18740 bp, 12 predicted proteins | sample 9134231 | NCBI WGS metagenome assembly JAEEGL01 (sample SAMN16246548, study PRJNA631951) | gut metagenome | biome: gut microbiome; feature: rumen; material: fiber-attached | host: Bos | place: Iran: Karaj | collected 2018-10 | reverse complement strand
TCGGCCTTGAACTCGATCAGGTAATAAAAACCTGTGGTCTTGTGCTGGATTGGATAAGCGAGCTGACGCAGGCCCCAATCCTCTTGGTACACAATCTCTCCACCATTATCGGTGATGAGCTTGGTGTACTTGGCAACCGCTTCCTTCATCTGGGTCTCAGACAAAACGGGAGTTGCAATGAAAACGGTTTCGTACTGGTTAACCATTGTTTGTTAATTAATTGTTTATAAATACTTTAACTCTTTCCTTGCGCACATGGCGCCCGAAAAGGACTGCAAAGATATGCAATCTTCTCCTAAAAACCAAATATTTACGGCATCTCAGGGCCACTTTTTTGACATTCTTTCAAAATGCGCTGAGATGCAGCAGATTGGAATTATGGAACAAATCATGACCGATCTTCAAATCCGGGCCGATATGACCGTAACTTTGCTCTTGCAAATATCTCCGTTCGATACTGATCGAATGCAACCCCTGCACGAAGAATGCCGCCGGTTTTTACGGTTCCGACGGCATTCTTTAAATTATGTAGCAAACTCCCCTACTTCTTCTGCGGGACATTTGCCAAAACGGCCTTCAGATACTCCCAGGTGCGTTCTACGGAAGCGATGTTCACCTTCTCGTCAGGGCTGTGGGGGTACTTAATGGTGGGACCTACGGAAACCATCTCCCAGTTGGGATACTTGGCACCCATAATGGCGCACTCCAGGCCGCCGTGGGTTGCCATGATCTTCATGGGCTTTCCGTAGACTTTCTGGTACTGCTCCATCATGACCTTGTTCATGGGAGTGTCAAGCTTGGGAGTCCAGCCGGAATAACCGCCGGCAAATTTGATTTCATTGGCTCCTGCAAGCTCGAAGACGCAGCGTACGCGCTCTGCAAGGTCTGCCTTTGCGGTGTCTACGGCACTCCTCATGAGGCTGTGCACGGTGATGCGGCCCTTCTCTGTTCGGACGATAGCCATATTGATGGAAGTCTCAGTGAGGCCGGGCATGGTCTGGCTCATGCGGATGACGCCTGAAGGGCATGCGATCATGGCCTTTACGGCGCGAAGCATCACGCTAGTGGGAATGTAGTATGCAGCGGGCTTCTGGTCTTTCACAAACAGTACTGCAGAAGGATCAGAGTCACCGAACTCTGCCTTTACCTCTGCGAAGATGTTGTCGATCATCTTCTTGGCTGCCTTGACGTTCTCTTCCGGGAGGAGGATTGTGGCATCCGCCTCAAACGGAATGGCGTTGCGGAGGCTGCCGCCGGTGAAGTTCACTACCTTTGCTCCAAGGATCTCTATGAGAGGCAGGAGGATGCGGGCCATGACCTTGTTGGCGTTTGCCCTGTACAGGGAGATATCCATGCCGGAGTGACCGCCCTGGAGGCCTTTGACGGTGATTTCAAGGCCTTTGCAGCCTTCCGGAGCAGCATATTTCCTGTATTTGAAGGAGGCCGATACATCAAGGCCGCCGGCGCAGCCAACGCAGAGCTCGCCCTCTTCCTCGGAGTCCAGGTTGATGAGGATATCGCCCTTGAGTACACCGGGCTTGAGGCAGTTGGCGCCGGTCATGCCGGTTTCCTCGTCATAGGTAACGAGAACTTCCACGGGACCATGCTTTACGCTCTTGTCTTCCAGGACGGAGAGGCCCATGGCCACACCGATACCATTATCTGCACCCAGGGTGGTGCGGTCTGCGGTTACCCATTCGCCGTCTACATATGCGCTGATGGGGTCCGTGAGGAAGTTGTGAGGGGAATCGGAGGTCTTCTGCGGAACCATGTCCATATGGCCCTGGAGGATGACTCCCCTCATTTTTTCACAGCCGGGGGTGGCAGGAACACGGATTATTATATTGCCGGTTTCGTCCTTGATGGTTTCAAAGCCATGGGATACGCCCCAGTTGTAAAGATACTCTATTACTTTGCCTTCGTGCTTGGAAGGACGCGGAATCTGCGTTAACTGATAGAAGTTGTTCCAGACAACCTGGGGTTTAAGATCTTTGATACTCATGATTGGTTATTTGTTTGTTATTGGTTTATAGGCATTTCACTCTCCCTGCCAAGCTGGTATACGGGAACTCTGGTTTCAACAAGCGGGTTGCCGTTCTCCAGAAGGCGCAGACGGCATATGGCGGGAATCCTGTAATGGATGGAGCCCACTTTCTCAGTCTTCTTCCTGGCATCCGTGGGGGCGGCTTCAGTCTTTACGTCAGGAACGGAAACGGGGGTGAATTCCAGTTCGTAGGGCTTTCCCCTGCCCTTGTTATCCTTGACGATGGAGCCATCGTCCATAAAATAGAAGGCGGTATACCGGTGCGTGCGCGCGGTGGCGGAAGGAAGGACCTCGAAAGTGGTCTGGAATTCAGAGGTCTCACTGTACCCGGTGAAAAGGAGCAGGTACTCCTCCTCTATCTTGGTGAGTTCCCCAAGGGCGGCTGCCATGGACTCTCCGGAGTAGTTTGCATCCGTATTGCCGATGGCTATGTTGTGCCTGTCCTTCCTGGCTGCCAGGATAATATCGGCGGCTTCCTCGGCCTTGTCCTCAAGCGTTTTGGCAACGGAGACGCTGTGCTCTACGGGATAGCGGACATCGCCCTCTTCCGTACGCACGGTCTTGTATTCTATGTTGTTCACGCTCTTGCTGGAGCCGGTGATTCCGGAGGTTCCAAACTCCGCGGCAGGGATTGGTTTGAACCGCCACTGAAGCTCCTTTGATTCCTGCAGATCACCGAAGGAAATGAGTCCCTGCGCACTCAGGGCAAGCATGGTGCTGTTGCCGGCGGGGGCAGTATAGCGTTGCGCCCAGGGATCCGCCTCTATGTGCGGGACGATTCTGATAGCCTTGATATAAGTGGTCTTTGAATCCGATGCCGGAACATCCAGATTCAGGAGTTCCTTGGCGAACTGAGAGTAAGGACCGGCGTGGTGAATCTCCTGCACGGCGTCCACTTCGATGGTGAAAGAAGTGAACGGAAGTGCGTACGTGGCATCCTGTGCCAGCGCATACAGTGGAAGCAGCATAATTGCCGCAAAGGCTGCTAATCTTTTCATCATTTCCATCTTTTATGTGTCCAGAGGTAGTTCCAGGGCTGTTCCCTGAGGTCTTCCTCCAGCAGTTTATAGTATGTTTTCATTATTTCAAGGGGATCCATTCCCTTTGCGTGCTCCGCAATGGGAACGAACGTCATGGTATATCCGCCTTCTTCGCGTACGCGGAAACGCATGTACACAACGGACATGTCCATCTTCACGGCAAGCCCTGCCGCCGCGGTCATGGTTTTGGTATCCATACCCATGAACTCAACGTGCTCTGCGGGCACTTTGTGGTTGTATGGAGACTGGTCCGTAATGAACACGTAGGCCTTCTTCTTATCCTTATTCTCCAGGACGTAACGTAGTATGTGACGGGTATCCACATAGCCGTCAAAAGGAGTATCGGCGATAGGTGCAATCCTGTTCTTGGCCACAAAACGGTCCCAGAACTTGCTGGTAAGCGGGGCGTACGCCACACCTATCTGCTCCGGAAGGATATCGATGGGAACAGTATAAGAATACTGCCTGAAGCCGGCGATGAGTTCCCAGTTGCCGGTATGCGTCTGGAGGATCATCATCTGCGGAGCGCCGGCGAACATGGAGTTCACGACCTCCGGGTTGGTGATTTCCACTATATGGCTTTTGTGAAGGCGTTTTCTTCCCCTCTCCCCTTTGCATCTTCCGAACCAGATCATTTCACGGAAAATGTCCGCAAGGTGCCTGTAGAACTTCTTGCGGATGCTTTTTAGCTCACCATAAGGCTTTTCCGGGAAACAGCGGGCAAGGTTGGTGTAGACCACGTTCTCACGATAGTGGAAAACATCGCCCAGAAGCCACGCCAATATTGAAACTTTATTTGCCATATGACTTACAAATATACAAAATTTATTATCTTTGTAAGAACTGAAACTACTAAAATCAAATCAATATGTTCAAAGGTCAACCTAAAGGACTGTTTGCCCTGGCACTCGCCAACACCGGTGAGCGCTTCGGCTACTACACCATGATCGCCGTATTTGCGCTGTTCCTGAGAGCCAACTTCGGTCTCTCTGCAGGCACCGCCGGCACCATTTACAGCTCATTCCTGATGCTTGTGTACTTTTTCCCCCTAATCGGCGGTATTATGGCCGATAAGTTCGGCTTCGGAAAAATGGTCACTACCGGCATCATCGTCATGTTCCTGGGCTATCTTCTTCTGTCGGTACCTCTTGGAGGCGGCACCGTAGCCCTTGTAGGAATGCTTGCCGCACTTGTTTTAATAGGCTTTGGAACGGGTCTGTTCAAAGGGAATCTCCAGGTAATGGTGGGAGATTTGTATAACGATCCCCAGTATGCCTCAAAGCGCGACTCAGGATTCTCCCTGTTCTACATGGCCATCAATATCGGCGCCCTGTTCGCCCCCACTGCAGCAATCAAAATCCGTGAATGGGCAATCGGCCTTGGCTTTGACGGCAATTCAGCATATCATTTCTCATTTGCCGTTGCCTGCGTATCACTCATTGTTTCCATTGCCATTTACTATATCTTCCGCAGTTGGTTCAAGCACGTTGAAGGCGGTCACGCCAAAGGTGAGAAAGCCCAGGTTGTGGACACCCTTACTCCCGAGCAGACCAAAAAACGCATGGTCGCCCTGTTCCTGGTGTTCGCCGTGGTTATTTTCTTCTGGATGTCTTTCCATCAGAACGGCCTGACACTCACATACTTTGCCGATGAATTCACAGAGCGCAGCGCGGAAGGCATAGCATCAATGCCTTTTAATGTCTGGAATCTGGTTGCCGTTATCGCCATTGTATATGCACTGTTTTCCATCTTCGACAAAGAAGCCAGCAAGAGAGGCAAGTGGATTGGCGTTGGCGTAGTTGTGCTTGCATGTGCTTTCCTTGTATGGCAGTATACCCGCCTCAGCGGTTCCATCGCCATCAGCGCTCCAATCTTCCAGCACTTCAATCCTTTCTATGTAGTTGCCCTTACGCCTGTTTCAATGGCTATATTCGGCGCTTTGGCAAGCAAGGGCAAGGAGCCGTCAGCACCCCGTAAGATAGCTTACGGTATGCTTGTGGCGGCCATTGCATTCGCTCTCATGGCATTTGCTTCAATTGGGCTCAACACTCCTGATGTACAGGCTGCGGCACGTGAAGCCGGTATGCCCGAAACACTGGTTTCCCCTTACTGGCTCATCAGCGTGTATCTCATTCTCACTTTCGGAGAGCTTCTCCTGAGCCCCATGGGTATTTCCTTTGTATCAAAGGTGGCTCCTCCAAAGTACAAGGGTATGATGATGGGTATGTGGTTCGTAGCAACGGCACTTGGAAACTTCCTTGTCCAGGTTGGCGGTCACCTCTGGGGCGGCCTTCCCCTGTGGGTTGTATGGGCAGTATTCCTTGGCGTATGTGTGATCTCTGCCATCTTCATGTTCTCAATGATGAAAAAGCTTGAGGCTGCAACAGAATAAGTGCCTCGTCTTTACATCATATCAGGCTGCAACGGCTCCGGGAAAACTACAGCGTCATATGCGCTGCTCCCGGAGCTGCTTGATTGCAGCGAGTTCGTGAACTCCGACGAGTTCGCAAAGCACATCTCGCCATTTGCACCGGAGGGGGCGTCCATCACGGCCAGCCGCCTCATGCTCCGCAAGGTAAACTACCTTTTCGAGCGCAGGGAAGATTTCTGCATAGAGACCACACTTGCAACCCGCTCCCTCCTGAAAATGGTGCGTAACGCCCAGCAAAAGGGCTATTACGTTACAGTGCTTTATTTCTGGCTCAATTCACCGGACCTTGCGGTGGAAAGGGTCGCAAACAGGGTTCGCGCCGGCGGCCACGACATCCCTGAAGAAACCATCCGCCGCCGATACAAAGTGGGACTGAACTATCTGTTCCGCAATTACATGCAGGAGTGCGACAAATGGATCCTGGCAGACAACTCGGACCCTCCGTTCCAGATTATAGCGGAAGGGTCCAAGAAAGGCCTCATGATCCGTGACATGGAAAAATATAATGCCATCAGAAGCCTTGTATCCGAAAGCGAAGACCTTCCTCAGCGCTCCATAGAAAACATAGCTGAATCCATAGTACAGGAAATGGCAAAGGCTCCCCTGGCGCACGACGGCGTCCCCTTTGCTCCTGAAACCGGCAATGATATACAGTAAGAACTACTATCTGGACATTTTCAAAGTAGATGTTCCGGCACTGGACAGCCTCATATCCACGGGCCTTTCAGGCGGCGGAAGCTACTGCGACCTCTTCTTCGAAAACACCACCTACGGAAGCCTGCTCCTGCGTGACGGAGCGGTTACTTCCGGCGGTTCTCATATAGATTTTGGCGTGGGAATCCGCGTTCTGAGCGGTGAAAAAACCGGCTACGCATACTCTGAAAGCACTTCCCTTGAGGATATGATCTCCTGCGCCCGCAGCGCTGCGCAGATTGCGGACTCATCGTCCCCGGTGAGCCCGTACGGTACGCCTAACCCCAGCCGCGGGGAACCCAATCCCCTTGCGGACAGGTACCCCATGGAAAAGCCCTGGAGAGACTGCTCCATGAAGGGCTTCCTCCCCTTCCTCACGCTTCTTGAAAGCAAGGTCCGCGGGAAAGACGGCCGCATAGTGAAAGTAATGGCGTCCCTGGCCTTCCAGGTAACCGACGTCCTTATGTACAACTCCTCCCGTGAGCTCAAATGGGACACCAGGCCCATGGGCAGCGTGTCTGTAACCGCCGTTTTCATGCAGGACGGCAAGGTAGAGAACAAATCCACCTCCCGCAGCTTCAGAACCGGCGCGGAAATGCTCACAGAGGCCCTCGCAGAGGAGATTTCTGCCGATGTTGTCTCCGGCATCGACGCCCGCTTCCAGGCCATCCGTCCCAAGGGCGGCAAAATGCCCGTAGTAATGGGCGCAGGCGCCTCCGGAATCCTCCTCCACGAAGCCATGGGCCACGCCTTCGAGGCCGATTTCAACCGCAAAGGCACCTCCATCTTCTCTGACAAAATGGGGCAGCGCATCTGCCCGGCCGGCATCAACATCATAGACGACAGCACCATCCCCGGCAACCGCGGCTCCCTCAATTATGACGATGAAGGCGTCCCCGGCCAGAAGACCTATATGGTGGAGGACGGCGTCCTTACATCGTACCTGCACGACCGCATCTCCGCCGCCCACTACGGCGTAAAACCCACCGGCAACGGCCGCCGGGAAAGCTTCCGCTATGCCCCCATCCCCCGAATGCGCGCAACCTATATGGAAAGCGGCACTGCCAAGGCCGATGACCTTATTGCAAGCGTAAAGAAAGGCATTTTCGTGGACGAATTCTCCAACGGCCAGGTCAAGATAGGCGAAGGAGATTTCACCTTCTTCGTGAAGTCTGGTTTCCTCATTGAAAACGGCCGGCTCACGGCACCCGTGAAGGACATAAATATCATTGGAAACGGCCCCCAGGCCCTTGCAGACATTGTTGGTGTAGCCGATGACCTTGCCATCGACCCCGGCGCCTGGACCTGCGGCAAGGAGCAGAGCGCCCCGGTTTCCTGCGGCATCCCCACAGTGCTTGTCAAATCTCTTACGGTAGGAGGAGAATAGTATGAGACTGGATTCAAAAGAGATAGAACTGGCAAAATACTGCCTGGAATTCGCCCTTAGAGAAGGCGCGGAGAAAGTGCGCATAACCCTTACCAAAAGCCTCCTGAACCTTGTAGGAGTGCTTAACGGTGAAGTGGATAAAGTATCTCATGCTCTGGACAGAAGCATGCAGATTAACCTGTTTGTGGACGGAAGATACGGCACATTCTCATCCAACAGGATGGAAAAGGAAGGTCTAGAAGCCTTTATCAGGGAAGCCATATCAACCGTAAGGATGCTTGAGAAAGACTCCTTCCGTGACCTCCCCGCCCTGGAGCGGCAGGTCAAGAACGCCACGGATGGCCGTGAACTGGATCTTTATGATCCCGAATATGAGAACATGACGGCGGAAAAGCGCCGTGAATTGGCACTTGGATCCAGCAGGTTCAGTGGGGACCTCATTTCAGAGGAAGGTGAATACTCCGACAGCCTCTTTGACAGCGTTACAATAGACTCCAACGGCCTTTTTGCCCGTCATACGGAAACATCGTTCGAGATAGGTTATGAGGTGACTGTAGAGGACAATAAGGGCAACCGCTATTCCGGCTACTGGTGGGATGCCACGCCGCGTCTGAAGGACCTTAAGATTGACACTTGCTCAGCAACAGCTATTGAGCGTGCAAAGGCCCAGATTGGCCCCAAAGCCATAAAGAGCGGGAAATACACAGTTGTCATCGACAGTGAATGCGCGTCAAAGGTGCTCACCCCAGTGCTTAATGCCCTTGGAGGCTTCTCGCTTCAGCAGAAGAACTCCTTTATGGACGGGACAATAGGCAAAAAGATGTTCCCGGAAAACCTTACAATAATGGACCTCCCCCACTCCAAAGGGGAAACCGGTTCCCGCCTGTTCGACAGCGAGGGCGTTGCCACAAAGGAAACGCCCATTATTGAAAAGGGTATCGTCAAGGAATACTTCCTGAACACCTACATCGCCGCAAAAATGGGCATGGAACCCACCGTGGAAGATGCCACAAGGATAAAAGTTCTCTCTGCCGGCGGATGCAAGACAAGAGACGATATTCTGGCAAAGGTTCAGGACTGCATACTTGTAACCGGCTTCAACGGAGGCAACTCAAACTCCGCCACGGGCAATTTCTCATATGGAATTGAAGGATTCCTTGTGAAAGGCGGCAAGATAGCATATCCAGTAAAAGAAGCTCTTATGACGGGAGATTTTCTAACTCTCTGGAATAATCTTATCTTTGCAGCGGAAGATGCAAGACTTTGCATGTCCAAACTCATTCCAAGCATAGCTTTTGCAGGAGTAGACATAAGCGCATGAGAACCGCAGTAGTCATACTGAACTATAATACAAAGGAATATCTCCGGAAATTCCTTCCGGGGCTCATTGCGTCCACTGAAGGCCTTGACGCGCAGGTTATTGTTGCTGATAATGCATCCAAGGACGGTTCAGTTGAGATGATGAAGGAAGAGTTTCCTTCAGTTCCGCTAATTGTCCTTGAAGAGAATTACGGCTTCACAGGCGGCTACAACAGGGCTCTGAAGGGTCTTGACGCAGAGTTCTATGTGCTGATCAACTCAGATATTGAGGTCCCCAAGGACTGGCTCAAGCCGCTCCTCACCTGGATGGACAGCCATCCGGACTGCGGCGCCTGCGGTCCAAAACTCATATCTTATAACGACCGCACTTCATTTGAGTATGCAGGAGCCGCAGGCGGCTATGTAGACCGCTACGGCTATCCTTTCTGCCGCGGCCGCATGCTTCAGAAACTGGAAAAGGACAACGGCCAGTACAATACTCCGGAGAACGTTCTCTGGTGCAGCGGTGCGTGCCTTATGGTTCGCAGCAGCGTCTGGAATGCTCTTGGAGGCCTCGACGACAGGTTCTTCGCCCACATGGAAGAAATCGACCTATGCTGGCGCATGCAACTCGCCGGCTGGAAGGTCACAAACGTCCCGGAATCGGAAGTCTACCACATTGGCGGCGGCACCCTCCCCAACGAGTCCCCTTTTAAACTGAGACTTAATTTCAGAAACAATCTCCTGCTCCTGGAAAACAATCTTCCGGCCACATTTGCCGCAAAGGGCTCAAAACACCCCAAATGCCGCACCCGCCGCCGCATCCTTGTCCGTATGCTCCTTGACGGCTGCTCGGCAATGGTTTACCTCCTCAAAGGCAAATGGGGCTTCTTAAAAGCCGTCGTGACCGCCCACAAAGAGTACCGGCACCTCCGGACCCCGGGCGTTATACCCGATGCTCCAAAACTGCCGGAAGGTCTCTATAACGGCTGGATAGTCCCTAAAGGGTTGTTTTAAGGCCTTATTCCATAAAGATAAGCCACAAGCGCCAGTTTGCCCCTCATTGTTTCACGCGGGGTAAACTCCCCGTTTACCCAGAAGTAGCGCTGATTGAAGTAGGATTCCTGGCGCGGCCAGCCACCGTTCCACCAGTCCGGATAGCAGTAGCGGAGGATGATGCGGGCATCGCCACCGTCACCTTGAGACCAGGTTTCTGTGCCGTTGAACGGCGTTTGGCCGGGATGTGTGCCGGCAAGGCCGTCGTTGCGGCCGGTGGAATAGCAGTCTGTGATGTGACGATGACCAAGGCCGGTCATTTCTACAATGTTGCCGGGATTGCGGCCAAGGCACCAGCTTGCTTCCGTGTACATTGCGGTTTCCAGCTGCTGCTTCAGGACCTTGTCCTTGGTGCAATAATGCAGCATGATTGCCCTCTGGAGGTTCTCAGAGGTCATCCAACGCGCATCGTCCGCTGCTCGCCTTGACGGCCTTTCAAGTGAAGGAGAAAGGTGGTCTTCCTTAACTTCTTTTGTGAGTGCTTTGACCATATTGTTGTAAAGCACCGGGAAATGACGATCCCAGGGGCAGGTAAGATATGCGGCGACACCCCAAATCTGGCAATGACCGCTGCGGCCACGGAGAAGGATTCTGTCATCCTCTGAGCCTTTTATCACGCTCTCCTCTTCTGCAATGTCTTCCCACTGTGTGTCACCGGTAAGGTTATAAAGGAAAGCGGCAGCCATCTGCTTGAAATCCCTTCCACGCATGGCCTCAAGGCCTATTCCCTGCATGTCGTCAAGCTGCTGGTTCTCCTGTTTGGACGCAAAGCTGAAGGCTTTTACGGCCTCATCCTTATAGTAGTTCTCAAGTTCTTTGTTGCCAGCAAGGCGGAAGGCATATCCTATTATTGCACAATTGGCTGCATTTGCCCAAGCGGCCATTGTTGTGCAGCCGGCCTGGAACATTACGCTCCAGTTGCGGTCCGGGTTAGTAACGCCCTGTGAATATGCCTCACCGTCACGGATGCTGAGGAAGAAATCCACCTCATTCCTAGCCTCGTCTATGAGGTCCGGGATGCCGTTTCCGCTTTCCCTGATACCAAGATTATCCTCACTGAGGCGGCCTCCTGAGAGGATGTAGGGCAATAACATATCGTATATGTTGCTCACGTGGGCCAGGTGACGATCCCAGTCCATAGCGTCCGAATGGCCGCCTCTGACCTCCGTGTTCACAGGATTACCGGGAAGACGGTGCTTCCAGAAGGCGCTCTGGCGGAGATTCTTGAAATGAGGCTCATCCCAGACATCACCGCGGAGTTTTCTCCAGTCCGGGTGCCAGGGATGAAGATCTGTCTTGTATACCGTGAATCCGTTGGGATCCTCTTCCGGCAGGAACATGGGTTGGCGTGGCGTTAGACCGTTCTGAACCGGTTCTCCAAGACGCATATAGTAATAGCCGAGCACGCTGTATTTGTATGGCTCCAGGTACAAATCGGGCTTAATGTCGAAGTCCATGCTACAGCCAACTCCGTCCACAACAAGCCGGTATGTGCCCTGAGCAGCGGTACTGAAATCCAGGTTCCAGACGTCGCTTCCAGTAAGGTTCTTGGATCCGGCTTCCTTTGTGCAGTCCGATGCTTTCTTCCAAAATTTCACCTTACCCACCTGATGCTTGGCGCCGCTCTTGACGTTGTAGAGCCATACCTTTTTACCCTCGAAACTCTTATAGTCCCTTGGTCCGCCGTCTCCAAGCCAGTAATAAAGGTCTGCCGACTTGGTCTTTTCCTGAGTGGAATAGCCAAGAATGTTGACGTGTATAGACTCTGACTGCGAATTCCATATATCGTACTTGATTTCTGCAGATGCCCTGTCCGATCCGCTCCTGGAAGGAATGCTCACAGTATACGTACAGCCCTGTTTCATAGGACTCTCCAGCTTGAGGAAGACCCAGTGGTCCAGCTCGCTTGTGAGTGTATGGTCCGTGTTCATAGGCTTTGACTTCCTGTAGATTGCTGTGACCTTGTTGTGGCGTCTATCGTCCTGTGACGATATGAACCACTCACCGGCACTTGTAGCAGTATTGAAGCGGGGAAGGAAAGTCTTCAGGGTATCGTCACCTTCTATAAAAGTGTGCCCCAGGAAGGCGCTGCGCCCTTTCCCGGTATCTCTGTAACGTACTTCTCCGTCCCTGAACTGAAGGACTAAAAAATCCTTGTCAAGTACTTTTATCCCAATGAATTTAGCTGCCTGAAGGGGAAGCGACAAAAGGAGAGCAACCAAAAGGGTAAGATTTCTTGCGCGCATAAAAGTTCATTTTATAATTTGACACAATATACGGAAAATATTTGTAACTTTGGGAAAATTCTGTAGAAGATGAAACGCATTCTCTCACTCGTTGCAGCCGTCGTGCTGCTTGCTTCCTGCGGAAGCCTCAATACAGCCCGTCTCATGCAGGGTGCATCGTACGCCACCCAGGCCCTCATGCTCCCTGAAGCGGATGTAATTGCATACGTCCAGCAGTACATCACTCAGCTGGACGCCCAGAGCCCCGTGCTCCCGGAATCCAATGCATACACCAAGCGCCTCCGCAACCTGACACAGAGGCTCACCCAGGTGGGAGACATTCCTCTCAACTACAAGGTATATCAGAACAACGAAATCAACGCCTTTGCCTGCGCAGACGGCTCCGTAAGGGTATATACCGGCATCATGGACCTCATGAACGACGAGCAGCTGCTCTCCGTCATAGCCCACGAAATTGGCCACGTAGCCCTTCAGCACACATACAAGCAGATGCGCACCAGCATGCTCACCAGCGCAGCGTTCGAGGGCATTGCAGCTACTTCAGACAAGGTTGCAGCTCTCACGGATTCCCAGCTTGGCGTAATTGGCCAGACACTCATCAGCAACCACTTCTCCAAGAAGCAGGAAAGCCAGGCCGATGAATTCAGCTACGAGTTCCTTGTTGCCGCAAAGCGCAACCCTTGGGTAATGGTTCAGGCCTTCGAGAAGCTCCAGGCAGTAGCTGGCGGAGGAACCCCTGCAGGCACTTCCGCCCTTGGATCAGTTGCCAACCTCTTCTCCACCCACCCGGACACCGCCACCCGCATCAAGACCATCAGCGCCCTCTGCCAGCGTGACGGCTACGAGAGGCCCGCTGAATAACTGCGGAAGGTTTGACGTTTTTTTGCGGAAGGTATGCTTTTTTGTGTTCTACCTTCCGCATTTTTATTGCATTACAGGTATGTGAAATGCATTAGAAGCGCGGAAGGTGTGCGGTAAAAAAGCATACCTTCCGCAAATAAGTGTTCTACCTTCCGCAAAGAGTCTTAAAGCTCCACGGTGAGTTTCTGTACACCCGGCTTGTAAGGGATGTAGTATCCTCCCTTCTTGCCGGTGTATTTTATTTCAAGGTGGTACTCCGCGTCACGGAACTTCCTTAGGACGTGGTATGTACCGTGCTGCAGAGGGATGCAAGGGTCCACCAGGAGTCCGTCAAACTGGGGTTTGATGCCAAGGATGGACTCGCTCACGGCTTTCCAGGTCCAGGCGGCGGTGCCTGTGAGCCAGCTGTTCTTGCCCTCGCCGGGCTTGGCGGCGTCCTTGCCGGCAACCATCTGGCAGAAAACGTACGGCTCCACCTTACGGAGCGTCTTGTCCTTTGTGAAGGCAGGCGTGATCTTGCAGTAGTGGCGCCAGACATCGTCCCTGCGGCCTGCCATGGCTTCGCCTATGATCACCCAAGGATTATTGTGGCAGAAAATGCCGGCGTTCTCCTTATAGCCTTCCGGATATGAGCTGATTTCGCCGTATTCGTATATGTACTTGGAGTACGCGGGAGTATTCAGGACGATGCCCTGTTCGCATTCCAACAGCTTTACTGTTGAATCCAGCGCCTTGTCACACAGGCCTTCATCGGCGCCTATCCTTGCCATGGTGCACCAGCCCTGGCTCTCGATGAAGATCTTTCCTTCTTCGCACTCCTTGGAGCCTATCTTGTTGCCGTAGTAGTCATATGCCCTGAGGAACCACTCGCCGTCCCAGCCGTGCTGTTTCACGGCGTTTTCCATGGTCTTTACGGCCACTTTTACACCGTCTGCGTCCTTGTCCCCTATCCTCTCCAGAAGTTCCGCGAAATCGCGTCCCTGGGCCACGAAGAGGCCGGCTATCATAAGGGATTCAGCCTTTGTGCCTTCAGTCTTGTTTTCCGTGGTCTGGAAGGAATCGTCAGGATTCCAGGAGAAGCAGTTGAGGTTGAGGCAGTCGTTCCAGTCTGCGCGGCCTATGAGAGGCAGGCCATGAGGGCCCAGGTTGTCCGTAACATGCCTGAAACTTATCTTCAGGTGCTCCAGGAGGGATACTTCCGTGCCGGGCTTGTTGTCAAACGGGACTGGCTCGTTGAGAATTCCGAAGTCTCCGGTTTCACGGATATATGCAACCGTTCCGAAAATGAGCCAGAGCGGATCGTCATTGAAACCGCCGCCTATGTCGTTGTTGCCGCGCTTGGTGAGGGGCTGGTACTGGTGGTAGCAGCCGCCGTCCGGGAACTGTGTGGATGCAATGTCGATTATCCTCTGACGCGCACGGTCCGGAATCATGTGGACGATGCCGGCAAGATCCTGGTTGGAGTCCCTGAAACCCATTCCACGGCCTATTCCGCTCTCAAAGTAGCTTGCGCTTCGGCTGAAGAAGAAGGTTATCATGCACTGGTACTGGTTCCAGATGTTTACGGTACGATCCAGCTCCGGAACGTCCGAGGACACGTTGAAGCGGCCAAGGAGATTATCCCAGAAAGCCTTGAGCTCCGCAAATGCCTTATCTGCCTTCTCAACCGTAGAGAACGCCTCCAGCATTGCCAGTGCGCGTTTTTTATTGATAACACCAGGTGCAATGAACTTCTCCTCCTGCGGATTCTCCACATATCCCAGCACAAACACAAGCTCCGTGGATTCACCGGGATTCAGTTCCAGGTCGAAGCGGTGCGATGCAATAGGGCTCCAGCCGTGGGCCCTGGTGTTGCCGGAAGTGCCGGCAAGCACCTGCTGAGGCGCCTCGAAGCCATTGTACATTCCTATGAAAGTCTCCCTGTCCGTATCGAATCCGTCAAAAGGACGGTTCACGCCAAAGAAGGCGTAATGGTCCCTGCGCTCGCGGTATTCTGTCTTGTGGTATATCGTAGAACCCTCTATCTCCACCTCTCCGGTAGAGAGGTTGCGCTGGAAGTTCTCCATGTCCGTAGAGGCGTTCCAGAGGCACCACTCGGCAAAGGAGTACAGCTTGAACTGCTTTTTCTCCTTGCCGCTGTTGGTGAGCATTACCTTGTGCACTTCGCACCTGTGGCCAATGGGGACAAAGAATGTCACCTCCGCCCTGAGACCGTCCTTCTCGCCGGTTATGCGGGTATATCCCATGCCGTGGCGGCACTCGTAGAAGTCAAGTGCCGTCTTGCAGGGTTTCCAGCCGGGGTTCCAGACGGTGTCATCGTCCTTAATATAATAATAGCGGCCGCCTGCGTCCATTGGAACGCCGTTGTAGCGGTAGCGGAGTATCCTGCGGAACTTGGCGTCACGGCAGAAGCAGTAGCCGCCAGCGGTGTTTGAAATCAGGGAGAAAAAGTCCTCCGTGCCCATGTAGTTGATCCAGGGCCACGGGGTGTCCGGGCGGGTAATCACATACTCGCGGGACGCATCGTCAAAATGTCCGAATTTATCCATACTAGAAATTGTACACTACAGATTCCGTGGAGGCCGATGAACCTCCAACCATAAGCTCCCACTCCCCTCTCACGGGCACCATATCCTGCTTCTCCTCACTCCAGCCAAGGAATGTCTCCGGGGTGAGGCGGAAGCTCACGCGGACGGTTTCTCCGGCGGGGATGGTTACCCTCTGGAAGCCGCGGAGGCTCTTCAGGGGGCCTTCCGCATCCGCAAGGTTGCGGGTATAGAGCTGAACCACTTCCTGGGCTTCGCGGTCACCGGTGTTGGTGATGCGGACGCTGACCCTGTGGCCCCTCACGTGAGGTTTTCCGTATTCAAGAGTGGTATATCCAAGGCCGAATCCGAAGGGGAACAAAGGCTCTCCTTCAAAGTAGCGGTAGGTGCGGCCTTTCATTGAATAATCTTCAAAGTCCGGAAGCTGTTCTACTGATTTATAGAAGGTTATGGGAAGTTTGCCGGACGGGACAACGTCGCCCCAAAGGACATCGGCAATGGCGTTGCCTCCTTCCTCGCCAGGGTACCAGGCCTGGAGAATGGCGTCGCAGCTTTCCGTTTCCGGTTCAAGGCCCATTGCACTGCCGGAGAAGTTCACCAGGATTACCTTCTTACCGGCACTATGCAGTGCCTGGAGAAGTTCACGCTGGACGTCAGGAAGCTCGATGGACGTTCTGTCGCCACCCCTGAATCCGGGAATCTCCACGGGCATATCCTCGCCTTCCAGGCGGGGAGAAATGCCTCCGGCAAATATAACGGTTTCAATCCCTTCCAGCTTCTGTAAGATTACTTCTGCGGATTCACCCGGGGCCACGATTCCGCCTCCGGGAATTACTTTGAGGTCCGGGATGCGTTCCTTGAGGGCATCGGCAAGAGTTACCGTGAATTCCGGGATGGCGTTGTAGTTGCCCCATAGCATCTCACGGTCATCCGCATTAGGCCCCATAAGGGCTATGCCTTCAGTGCCTTGCAGAGGGAGGATTCCGCCATTGTTCTGCAGGAGAACCAGCGATTCCTGCGCCATCTTTCTGGCAAGGGAAAGGTGCTCCGGACCTTCAACGATGCTATCCGGAAGCTCTGCCCAAGGGCCAAGTTCACCGTCCAACTCTCCCAGACGGATACGGGCGGCAAGGATGCGGGTAAGGGAACGGTCAACATCGGCCTCGTCCAAAAGACCCTGGGCAACTGCTGCCGGGATACGGTCATAGAGGGAGCCGCATTCCAGGTCCGTCCCGTTGTGCACGGCAGCGGCAACGGCGTGCTCCGCATCGTCCACGAAATTGTGGAATTTAGGGCCGATAAAATCGCTCACCGCCCAACAGTCGCTCACTACCAAGCCCTGGTAGCCCCATTCTCCGCGGAGGATGGTATTTACGAGGTAGTCGTTGGCGCCACAGGGAACGCCCCTGAAGCGGTTGTAGGCTATCATCACTTCCTGTACGCCGGCCTTCTGGACAAGGTCCTTGAAGGCAGGAAGATATGTCTCGCGCAGGTCACGCTCGCTTACCTCTGCATCGAACTGATGGCGGTTCCATTCCGGGCCGGAATGCACTGCAAAGTGCTTTGCGCAGGCGTGGGCCTTGAGAACAGGGGCATCTGCCGGGCCCTGGAGGCCACGGACCACAGCCATACCCATCTGGCCGGTGAGATACGGATCTTCACCATATGTCTCCATTCCCCTGCCCCAGCGGGGATCGCGGAAAATATTGATGTTAGGCGTCCAGAACGTGAGGCCCTGGTACCATCCGGCAGGGCCTTTCTCCAACGCCTGGCGGTTCTTTACGCGGCCTTCGTCGCTGGCGGCAGTAAACACTTCTTCCAAGAGCTCCTTGTCAAAGGACGCGGCCATTCCTATAGGCTGCGGGAAGGTAGTGGCCTTACCGTTGCGGGCAATGCCGTGAAGGGCCTCGTTCCACCAGTTGTATGCCGGAATGCCCAGCGACTCAATTGGCGCCGATGTGTACCACATCAGTGAGGCCTTTTCCTCCAGGGAGAGTTTGGAGACAAGGTTTGCTGCTCTTTGTTCAGGTGTCATTTCTGCTATTTTTGATGTGCAGGCGGCAGCCGCAATACCAATGGCGGCAACCATCAGAACTCTCGTAATCCTCTGCATAACAGTATATTTTTCCAAATATAGCAATTTATGGCTTGTAAATCAACTTTTTGGTTTCAGGGTCACGGCGGAACTGTTTGAAGAAGTCCCACATTATGCGCGCGGTGGGCTGGAAGTTCCAGTGGCCGTAGTCCATCACGGCAACCATTTTGATAAGAGGGACGGAGCCTTTGTAAAGCTGGCCTGTCTCCACTACAATGCCGTCTCCCTTGTTTGTGACGATGGTTTCGCGGTCCCGGAGCTTCTGTCCGAAGACGGGGTCCACAGCGAAGTCCATATCCTTCACCACCTCCATTCCGTTCATTTGCTCGTATGCATTCCAGGCATTGAGGTAGTTATTTCCTTTCCAGTTGTCCGGCTTGATATAAGGGACCACGTTGTCCTTAGTGCCGAATACGGAGCAGTAGGGCATCTCCACGGCTCCGCGTTTTTGGGTGGCCTCGTCCCAAAGGACGTCAAAAGTGGAGTAGCCTTTGAACTGTCCGCCGAAAATGCCTCCGGAATGGCCGCCTACCGCTGCAAACACGTGTGATTTCTTGATTCCAAGGGCCGTGGCGGTGATTGAACCGGCGCTAAGCCCCTCTGCATATACGCGTGAAGGGTCCAGCTGCGGATACTTTGCAAAGAGGAGGTAAAGGACGCTCTCTACGCCGTCGTGGCCCATTGGAGCGTAGTTTGGAGAACCCTGCCATTCCATCTCCACCACAAAGAACCTGTCTTCCGCCGCTACCTGTATGAAGCCCGATGTCTCCGCCTGCGTGCGCGGATCATTGGTGTTTCCGTGGAGAAGGACCATAACGGGCACACTGTGCTCAGGAGCGCCCTCAAGGAGTTCCTCAGGCCAGTATTCGTACCATAACTGCGTGGCATCCTTTCCAACCGAGTGCTCAACAATGATTCGTTTCATCCCCAGTGACTCGCATTCCAGAAGATATGGCTCAAGTTCATAGGACCCGTACTCGCCGAACTTTGCGCCCTCGTAATGGGTGTGATTGTAGTTGTTGTAGCGGTAATTGCGGCCAAG
>JAEEGL011670009.1_pt1 | contig 18740 bp, 4 predicted proteins | sample 9134231 | NCBI WGS metagenome assembly JAEEGL01 (sample SAMN16246548, study PRJNA631951) | gut metagenome | biome: gut microbiome; feature: rumen; material: fiber-attached | host: Bos | place: Iran: Karaj | collected 2018-10 | reverse complement strand
GGGCGACTACGGCATCCTCGGCGACTCGACGACCTGGCAGGGTTCGGGCGACAACGGCACCGCCACGGTGAACATCTACTCCACCATAGGCACCGCCGCCAACCGCGCCAAAGGCTACGGCGGCAACGTCTACGGCTCGAGCCGAGGCCGTGCCAACGACCCGGCCGACGCAGCCACAATCTCCGACTTCCTTGCCGACGGCGGCTTCGGCGAGTTCGCCTACGTCTTCAAGAGCCACGTCACCATCAATGCCCCCGGCCACACCATCTACGGCTCGGTCTACGGCGGCGGCGAGAACGGCCACGTCGACTACGGCGGCACCACCGTCGACATCCTCGACGGCACCATCAAGGGCAACATCTTCGGCGGCGGCCAGGGCAGCCCCACTTCGCCCACAGCTGGTATCGTCGACGGCAACACGCAGGTGAACATCGGTGCCTCCGACTACAGCAACAACGGCGCCACCATCGAGGGCAACGTCTTCGGCGGCAACGACGCCGGATCGTCGCCCCTGGGCATCATGCGCGTCGACGTATACAAGACAGCCCACAACGGCACCAACGACTGCCCCACCGCTGTACCTCCCGCCACAGAGCCCGACACCACGGGTTCCAGCGTCCGTGCCAACTACGCCATCTTCGGCGTCTACGGCGGCGGCAACCAGGCCTCGGTGCTGACAGGTGACGGCAGCGAAGACTGCGACTACACCATCTACGACAACCTCTACCAAGGCCGCATCACCGGCACACCCTCGGCCTGGCCTGTGACTCCCGTCCGTAAGTCGGTGGTCTACGTACACGGGTGCGAAAATACTATTATGTATGTATACGGTGGCGGCCGTGCGGCCAACACCCTCAACAACAACGTGACCATCGAAGGCGGCCGCTTCTTCCAGGTCTACGCCGGCGGTAACGGTTCGAGTGCCGAGGTGCCTGGCAACCCGGGCGCCAACGTCAGGCTGCTCACAGGCAACATAGCCCCCGCCAACTGCGGCGACGCCCTGGTGACTATCCATGGCGGCCTTATTAACTCCACCTTCGGCGGTTCTAACAGCAAGGGTGTGGTTGAAGGCACTGCTACCGTCGACGTCGATCCTCAAGGCAGCTGCTTGCTGATGACCAAGGAGGTCTTCGGCGGCGGCAACGAGGCTCCCGGCGGCAGCGCCGTGGTCACCGTGCCCTGCGGCTCCACAGGTCTCACCGACGTCTATGGCGGCGCCAAGAACGCCGACATCGGCACTCCCAGCGACCGCAAGAACATCGTCCTCACCATCGAGGGTGGCGACATGACGCGCGTCTTCGGCGGCAACATGAGCGGCGGACGCATCTACGGCGACGTCACCGTCAACGTCTACGGCTCCAACCCCGGCCACGTCATCGACGAGGTGTTCGGCGGCTCGAACGAGGGCGGTAACATCTTCGGCAACATCGTTGTCAACGTCGACTCGACCCACAACAGCACCTGCTGCGGTGGCTGCCCCCTGAAACTGAACAATGTATATGGCGGCGGCAACCTCGTGGCCTACGTGCCCGACAGCACATGGAAGGAAGGCACCTCTCACTCGGATCCTAAAGACTCTGTGTGGTCCGACCCGACGCGCCTGTCGCCGCAGGTGAACATCATCAACGCCACCGTGCGCCAGAACGTCTTCGGCGGCGGCAAGGGTTACCAGGATCTCATGCCCGTGGTGCCTGCCAAGAAGCCTAAGACACAGGCTGAATGGACCGCCGCAGGTCATAGCGAATACTGGACCTCGCAGCAGGCCTACGACGACTCGATGGCAGTCTACACTACCTACCAGACCTACCTCAACAGCGTGAATGCCGCCCAGGTGATGGCCAACCCCGTGGTCACCGTCGGCACAATCAGCCGCGAGGACGCTGGTGGCGCCAACCCCAACGCCCGCGTGGGCTATGTTGACGGTAGCGGCAACGTCACTCCCGGCAACGTCTACGGCGGTGGCAACGCAGCACCCGTCGTCGGCAACACCAAGGTGGTCATCCAGGGTAACCGCACCGACATCATGGGCTCGGTCTACGGCGGCGGCAATGCGGCCAAAGTGACTGGAAATACGACTGTTGAGATAGGAGATCACAACTAAAGAGAACCGGCCCCTTCCCCGCCGCAAGCGGGGGAGGGGAGGGTTATAAAAAAAGTTAAAAAGAAGCTAGTTATTAATAAATTATAAACAAGTCGGGATTTTTTTAGTATCTTTGCGCTTTATAATATAAAAATATACACGCGTAGCGCGTTATATTCTAGGGATTTGACTTGAAACAAAACATGAAGATGACTACATACAGACTCGAACGATTGCTTGCGGCGACTGCCGCGATGCTGATGCTTGTCCTCTGCTGCACTCCGCAGAAGGCGCAGGCACAGGATGACGACTACTTTACGCTGACCAACGGCCGCCTGTGGTGGTACGAAGGTCCGGTGTGGGGTTCTGGACACCAGAGCGAGATAGCTTTCGACAAGAACAGCGTGCCGAAGAGCTGGGCCAATGTGTGGCGCTACAACCCGAGCAACGTGACGCACATCACGTCGATGGGTAACGTCTATCTGCGTCTGAACATCGACAACCCCGCCACGCCCTATATCCAAGCTGTGGACACCTCGGCGTTCGACCAGTACTGCGCCTGGCAGCGTACCGGTTCGACAGGTTACTACTACCAGCTGTGGGACAACTACCGCTACTACCTGGTGGGTGCTCCCGACGAGCTGAAGATTGTGCGCATCTCCACCTCCGATCCTATTGCCAACACCACCTACTGGTACAACTGGGACTTCGGCGCCGCCCTGTCGCATGTGTACTACGACATCAACGGTAAGCGCCAGACGGCCTACCACTGGGTGATGTACGACAACAAGGATGTTGTGGCTCCCGCCCTGGGCACCTGGGGCATCTCCCACGACAGCTACCAGCGTCCCGAGGACGCCATCTACGACCGCCGCTGCTACAGGACGAGTCCCTATACCGGTGCCGACACCATCATGGGCTGCCCCATCACCAACAACGGCACCCCCGAGGCCGACTCGATAGCCGACAAAGACTTCAAGACCTACTACGACCCCGACACGGTATTTTTCGACAACCACACGATCAACTACATACGCCCCAACGGCAACAGTGCCCTGTATATGCCCGTTAGGGTTACAGGCCACATCAAGCAGATTGCCAACATTCCCGACGACAAGGGACTGGTGAGCGTGGGCATTGCCTACAACGAAAGCGGCGCCTCGAGCCTGCGCTACGGCCAGTCGTCGACGGCGACGGCTGTGTTCGACCTCACGGACGGCGGCAGCGGCACCTACCAAGCCCAGATCCGTCCCCCTTATACCGAGTACCGCCAGGAGGTGTACCGCTACGGTATCCACCTCGACTACGGCGAGCGCGAGACCGACGTGTTCGGTAGCGCCGGTGTGCCCACCTACCGCTACTACTACTTCTACGACAACAACCGCCACAACGATCCCCCGGCAACCTACGCCGAAGACCTGGTGATCCAGAAGGTGAACTACAAGCTCAACAACGCAGCCAACCGCTACCTGAGCCTGAGCACCGCCGAGGCCAACAACGCCGACCCGATAACGATAAGCTGCGTCAGTGTGCCTCCCGCAGGCGCCGTGGCCACTCTGACGGTGACGGTGACCTACACCAACGGTACCACGCAGAGCAAGACCGTGAACATCGCCATGAGCAACGCCGTCGACCGTCGCGAACTGCCCTATGCGCAGAACGCCCCTGTGGTGCGCGGCTATGTCGTCGGCGGCGGCCGTATGGCCAACGTGGGCGGCAACACCAGCGTGACGGTGCACTCGTGCGACTCGATCTACGCCCTCTACGGCGGTAACGACATCGCCGGCTGGGTGCAGGGCGACAACGGCGCCACCATACAACTTGGTACCGCCAAGACCGACGCCGACCACAAAGTGCACATAGGCTATGTTTACGGTGGCGGCTGCGGCTTCTACACCTACCGCGGCATCAACTTCGGTGTGGATGCCAACAACGTGCCCGACATCTACCCCTACGACTTCGGTCCGACGGACTTCTCGAAGGTGAACACGTCGCTGACATACCAGAGCTACTACTTCAACGGCGAGGTGTACCCGTGGCACTACCAGCCCAAGGGTGAGATATGGGATCCCTCGGCCAACGGCGGTGCCGGTGGCTATGTGCCCTATTCACCAGCAGGCTATCCCACCATCCTGCCCGCCGACACTGCGGGTCTGCACTGGAACTGGGAGCTTGACGAGGGCGGCGCTGACCAGCGTGTGGTGACAAACTACTTCGTCTACAACCCTCGCTACAGCAACCCCGCTCAAGTCGATGCCCTTGAGGACGGCGACAACGGCAACGGCACTATCCCCTACATCAAGAAGGCCAATATCAGCGTTGGTGTCAACGGTCACAGCGGCAACGACTACATCCTCATCGACACCCTCTTCGGCGGAGCCGAGAACGCCTTCATCGGCATAGAGGTCGACGATGCCAACCCAACCACGGCAACATCCATCATGGTGTACGGCGGTACCATCTATGCCGTCTTCGGTGGCAACAACTACGGCGGCAGCGTGGCCAAGACCGCCAAGAATATAGTCCATATCTTCAACACTACGTTGGCCCCGAAGCCCACCGACACTGACTTCAGCACCTTCGCTTCTAACTATCAGACCGCCACGGGTCACGCCTATACGGGTTACAACCTGCAGAACACCTACTTCAAGGGCTACGGCCGCGACTGGGGTATCCGCTACGTCTACGGCGGCGGCAACCTGGTGGAGAGTTCCCGCGCCGACGTTTATGTCAGCGGCGGTATGATCGACACCTGCTTCCTGGGCGGCAACCGCGCCTCGGTGGAATGGCCCGTGGGAGCCGTGTACTGCACGGGCAACAACTTCATCTTCGAGAACGACAGCATAACACGTGAATGGGTATGGAAAGCCGCTGGCGACTACAACGGCATGCATCATACGCAGGGCCAGGTGGTGCAGCACCCCCAGCCCTGGACATTGGGCAACCTCGTGGAGCTCAGCGACCACCGCAAGCTGTACGACGCCACGAACGTGGGTAACGAGTGGGCCTACTACGACTCGCTGCAGTTCCACTCGCCGGGACGCTTCAACACCGACATCGGACGCTATAACATACGTGCCTTCTTCGGCGGCAACAACAACGCCCCGATGAACACCATCTCGCGTATCAACCTGTGGTCGGGCGGTATCGGCGTGGTGTACGGCGGCGGTAACGCCGGTGATATGCGCTCGATGCGTCCTGTGCGCGACGTGCCTGATATGGCGAGCCGTATCAGCTACGCCATGAACGGCTGGCAGTATCAGTGGCCCGAAGTATTCAGCTGCTTCATCCACTCGCCGGGACCCAACGCGGCCATGGAGAGCAACCTTGCCCCTTACGGCAAGTCGCGCATCGTCTGCGAGCAGGTCTACGGCGGCTGCCGTATGGCCAACGTGAAAGGCTCGACGGGTGTGTGGCTCAGCGGCGGTGTGTTCGGCTATGTGCACGGCGGCAATGATATCAGCGGCGACGTGGGCTCAGAGACCGGCGAGGGCAGCTACGTGGTGCTCGACGGCGAGTCGCTGGTGCTGCAGGACGTCTACGGCGGTAGCGACGGCTTCTACCACTGCCACGAGCGTCTGGAACCGAAAGACGAGAACCCCCTGTGGGGCGAACGCTATATGGAGAACGGCGAGGCGCTGCTGAGCTACAACAACGAACCCTACGACCCGTACGACGAGTTCGTGGGCAAGTTGGTGCCGACACAGAACAGCTCGAACCTCTACATCCACGCCAACTGTGACGGCGTGCAACCCAAGGTGCTCTTTGCAGCTTACGGCGGCGGCGTTATGACCAACGTGGGCGTCAACGAGGCCGGTGCCATCAACCGTATCTTCCTGCAGGACAGCGCTGGCTTCACCGGCACCGGTGCCAACGGCCTCACCTACAGAAACGGCGAGCGGCAGTTGCGTCTGCCCGGCGGCAACAAAGGCGACAAGCTGGGTTCGGTGCACTTCCAGTTCAACGGCGGCACCGTGGGCAGCGAGAATCACCACGGCGACGGCTACGGTGACGGCAACGCCTACGGCGGCGGCTACCTGTCGTCGATCTACGGCTTGAGCTACACCTATATAATGAGCAACAGCACCATCAAGGGCTCGCTCTACACCGGCAACGACTGTATGGGCAGTATCGCCAACTTCGGTGCCTACAGTTATCCCGAGGTGAGGGACTACAACAACAACCTCGTGCACGAGGGCAAGACCCCCGAGCAGTTCATGGCCACCGACGGTGTCACCCACCTGAACAAAGAGGACGGCACCGACGAGCTCGGCAATCCGAAATACACGGCTACCCACTCGGCCTACCTGCGCATCGAGGGCACGCCGACCATCAACTGCGTCTACGGCAGCGGTAACGGCGCCTACAACTACGACGGCAGCCGTCCCGAGTACTCGAGCCTCGAGCCCGTGTGCCAGGACAAGGCCGTCGACAACCGCCCGTTGCAGCAGTCGAGCTTCATCGACATCAACACCGGCGGCGGCATGATCGACACCGTCTTCGGCGGCGGCAACGGCGTGGGTGTGAGCGACGAGGTCGTGGTGCTGCTCAACTGCACATCTCCCGACGTCTACGCCGTGGGAACCATCTTCGGCGGCAACAACCGCGACAATATGGAGACCTGCGTGCCCGACATCCGTCTGAGGAAAGGCACGGTGGACTATGTGTTCGGCGGCGGCAACTCGGGCAACATGAACGCCCGCAAAACCGTGGCCGACCCCTACTGCGGCACCAAAGTCGACAGCGTGTCGACCTTCGTGCGCGTGGAGAGCGAGTATGTGACGGTGAAGGAGGCCATCTTCGGCGGCTGCCGCAAGGCTGACGTGAAGTTCAAGGCCTACGTCGACATACGCAACTCGAACACCGCCGACGGCAAGGGTATCAACTACGTGTACGGCGGCAACGACATCAGCGGCACGGTGCACGGCAACACCCGCATCGACATCAGCGGCGGCCGTGTGCAGCATATCTACGGCGGCTCGAACGGCCGTTACGACTACGACGAAATCAACCCCGGCGAATGGAGCGTGTATGAGTTCGGCCAGACGCACGACGCAGCGCACCTGCTGGCCACCGGTACCACGGGCCGTCCCTTCGTGGACAAGACCACCCTCAACCTGTGGGGCGGACAGATCGACGACCACGTGTACGGCGGCGGCCGACTGGGTAGTTGCCGACTGACCTATGTGAATGTGAACGACCGCGAGTGCGAGTCGCACGAAGGCGGCTGCCACGATCTGACCATCAACGGAGCTGTGTACGGCGGCGGCGAGGGTCACTGGGAGAACCTGAACCTGGAGCACCAGGGCAACGTGGTGGCCACCGACGACGGTGCCGGCTACACCACGGTGCACCTGCACCACGCCACGAACCTCAGCACGGCACGCGCCTACGGCGGCGGCCGCGGCGGCGACGTGGACAACACCTATATCGAAGCCTTCGAGACTTGGGATACCCCCTTCGAAGCCATCTACGGCGGCTGCTGGGGCTCGACGGTGCACGGCACCACCCACGTGGTGATGCGCGGCAACACCGAGGGAGCCAACAAGACTGCCTCGAAGGTGTTCGGCGGCAACGACTTCACGGGCTACGTGAACGAAGCCAACGTGCGCATCATAAGTGGTAAATACGACTATATATATGGCGCCGGCAACGGCGACTACCCGTCGACGAGCTACGACACCGGCTGCTATGCGGGCTACTTCCCCGACCACGACGGCGCAAGTACCCTCTACCCGAGGCCCAAGCGCCTCTACGTGCCCAACACGCAGAAGGTGACCATCGACTTCGAGGGCGGCCTGGTGAACAACAACATCTACGGCGGCGGCAAGCTGGGTACCAGCTTCGCCTATCGCCGCAACAACGACGGTACGCTGTACTACGACCTCGACGGACGCCTGGAGGCCGACACGCTCCGCACGGCCATCACCTCGGCCAGAGACTATGACGTCAACACCCTGCCCTTCGACGACCCGACACGCTACAGCTACCTGGTGACGAACATCAAGGGTGGTACGGTGACGCAGAATGTGTTCGGCGGTGCCGCGGGTTCGAACACCGGCGGTGGTCTTGTGTACGGCTTGAAGATGGTTAACATGCAGGGCGGCACGACGCAGGACATCTACGGTGGTTCGGAGAACTGCAGCGACGGCTACTGGCACGAGACCTGCCACAAGGACTTCAACGACCCGTCGGAGACTGTCACAGTGGCCGACTACCAGAGCATGACCACGAAGCGCCCGTCGTCGATAGTGAACATCACGGGCGGTAAGGTGACCGCCAATGCCTACGGCGGCGGCTACCTCGGCAACGTGTACGGCTCGGCCTACGTGAACATAGGTCTCGACGCTGTGGACAGCTGCGAGGTGTGGCGCGACCCCGTGACGGGCGAGCCCACGGCATACGCTGTGTTCCGTCCCGGTGTCACGGGCGGCAAGGTGGCTGCGCTGACCAGCAGCAACCTGCTGATAGGCAACTCGGTCTACGGTGGAGCCAACTGGGGTGAGAACTCGGGCTCGGCCGACTATACTGCCGAGGGCTTCTTCGGCGGCAACAACTGGATTATCGTCGACGGCGAGCGGTACAATTACATCAACTCGGCCGAGTCGACGGATCCCACCATAGACATCACCAAGAACATCATCGGCTCGGGTACGTCGGCCAAGGGCGGCGACCTGAAGAGCCGTATCGACATACGCAACTACGGCGCTCCGCTGAGCACCGACCCGACTGCCGCCAGCTGTGTACCCGGCAAGACCCTGTTCTCGATACAGAGAGCTTCGGAGCTGTGGCTGCACAACACGGCCATCCACTACGAGGGCGACCGCGACGCTGTGTCGGCCTTCGTGAGCCGCGACTTCACCATCAACCGCATCGGCACCCTGAACACCCAGGGCTACAACATCATGTCGCTGGCACGTGCCGCTTCGAACATCGGTCTGGTGAACTTCTACAAGGAGGGCTGGCCGCTCGACTATACGAACAATGCTGAGTTCGACCGCTGCACCTCCACCGACCCGACTTGCTACGCCTGCGGCGACAACGGCAGCGTGTGCCAGCAGCTGACGATGATTTCCCGCACCAATAACGACCGCAAGCTGCCTGCCTTCTTGATTCACAACGGTGTCAATATCGACTTCATGGACGAGAACGACGTCTATTCAGAGATCTACGGCTTTGCATACATCATGGCAGCGCCGCAAACCAATGCTGTTATCACCGCCGCGCCGAAGTACGGTGCTGAAAACAGCGAAAACGGCGGCTTCATGCCTGCCTGCGGCGACTCGCTGCAGGTGATAGCCTCCTCGCAGGGTCCGGTGCTGACGTGGGTGAAGTCGACAGCGCTCAGTTCGGAGTATTCCTATTACAATTACAGCACCTCGTACCGAGTGTGGTCGATAGGCCAGGGTTCGCGTACGCGTTTCGCCGTGGTGCAGGCGCACAGCAACCCCCATTACAGCGGTGTCAACGACAAGCCGTTCACCATAGGTACCGGAGTCGATGCCAAGGACTATTCGATGGCCCACACTACCTTGAAGCTGCCGCCCACGACCGCGGGCCACTTCTATAAGATTAACGGTAGCACGGGTGTGGTGATCACCGACGAGAACGAGGAGATGCGCATGACCGACCAGTCGTACCTGCCCAAGACGTGGGACGGCATGGACGACTCATGGCACACTGACGCCGAAGAGCAAAATATACGTCTGGTGTCGGTCAACGACCCGACGCGTGAGGTGAACTTGACCCTCAGCAACCCCGGCTCCTACTTCGGCATGATTATGGCTTCGGGCAATAACTTCAAGAGAGTGCATACGGGAAGCGCCAACCCCCTCGACAGTATGCTTGTGGCTCCCGTAACCGTGAGCGGCACATGGGACAGCTGCACTGTGGTGACGGGTAACGAGCACGTGAACTCGTGGAGCAACTTCTCGTCGGCGCAGGTGAGCGACGCCACCAACGCCCTGCCCGAGATGGACATCTACGTTACCTATGGCAACAAGTTCAACCACACGATAGTGGGCTATGTCACCTTCACACTGGACGAGTATGTGGCAGTGCCTTTGCGCGCGACTTATGACGGCGACGGACACACTGCGCCAGAAGGTCCCGGCCATAACTACGGCGCTGTGGTGGACGGCGACCCATTGACACCGGAGATTGACACTGTGTGGCTCGACAGTAACCTGCTTATGCCCATCAACGTGCAGATAACCATTTCGACCATTCTGGAGGACTTCAGCAACATGGCCAACAACGTGCTTGCCATGTACAACGAAGGTCGCAGCAACGTCTTCTCGCGTAAGATTGTGCTCCCGGCCACGTTGGAGAAACGCGAGCTGTACTTGACGGATGTGGAATGGGCGCCGACCTCGAAGTCGAGTTCTTCGGCAAGTGGCGTCGGCAACGGCGACTGGACCCTCCCGTCGGAGGCCGGCGACTGGTTCGAGCTGACGAGCGACTCGGCGTCGGTCATAGGTACGCACAACAAGTTCCGCATGACCATCAAGCCGTCGGACAACATCACCAATACGCTTGCCACCGCCAGCGGTTGGCACAACATCAGCGTGCAGGAACCCCTCGACCTGGTGACGGCCACCGGGCAGACAGGCTCGCACGTTATCAGTGCCGGTACCGACCACTATGAGGGTGCCCATACTGCCGCCCCTGTGTCAGGCACCTACGGCAGGCTGATTGGCGAGCTCGACGGTCACGGCGAGGCAGCCCTGGATGTGAACCTGAACTTCGACGGCAACCATGTGTACGACAAGGTTGACGGCAAGGGCTACATAGGCAAGGTGATAATGACCTTCAAGAGCTACGCCGGCAGTGCTGCCGACGCAGCGACGGATCCCAGCCTCGAGCGCACGGAATTCACCTTGACAATATATGTAAAGAGCCGTGCTATCGGCGACACCCTCTATGTCGCTTCGGCCCCGACTGTCACCCGCGCAGGCACAACCCTTGAAGGCCACAACTTCAAGTACTATTCAGACCGAATAGGTGATGAGGGCGCTGGCAACATATTTGTGAACGAGGCCGACTTCAAGGCACGCTGCGGCAAGCTGCCGAGCCTGTACCTGACCAACATCAAGGATGCCTTCAACGAGCGCATCTATGAGGAGGGCGATGTGCTGTGTGTGCTCGACACGGTGAAGATAACTCCCGGCGAGCCGCTGCTCATCAAGGGCTTCGACTATATGGATGTGCCGGTGGTACGCTACGACGGCCACCACCACGAGCTGCCTGGCGAGGCGGGCGTGTACCGCGGCACGATGATTAAAGTGAGCGGTTCCGGCGCCAGCTTCTCGGCGCGTTTTATCACCTTCCGCGGCGGCCTGCTGTCCAAGATAGAGCCCAAACGCAACGAGGCAGACTACAACACCACGACCCATGTGTGGGCCAGCCACGACACGGTCTACAACCCCATCCCCGGAGCTCTGGACAACGCACGCGGCAATCAGAAATTTGCCGACACCAACATAGTGTATGGTCCCATCATAGCCGTGAACAACGGCGGTACGGTGGCCCTGCAGAACGGTGTCACCGTGGAGTTGAACTACAATGGCTACAAGGGCAACGACAAGACAAGATACGGTGCCATCCATGTGGGTAATAACGGCACGCTGACGATGATCAACAACGTGACCGTGCGCCACAACCTGTGCGACACCATCGTCAACAGCGACGTGATACACAACGACGTGGACGATGTGCCGTGGAAGATACACCCGTACAACGGCGCCATCATTGTTGACGGCGGTCACTTCGAGTTGCTGGGTTCGAATGCAACCACTGCCACAAAGATTACCGACAACTATGTGTGTGGCAGCAATATGGAACGTTTCTGGAAGAAGTACGTGCAGGAATACGGCGGCAAGGACCGTCTGCTGCGCTACGACTTCTACGACACCACCTCGGCAACCAAAGCCAACGTGCTGCTGCTGCGCCAGCCCAACACCTCGGTGACGGTGCAGGACACCTCGGATTCGCAGTCTGAACTGCTCTTCTTCTCGTCGACGCTGCCGGCCGGCACGCGCATCGGCGTGAGCAAGTGGTTCCCCGACATAGCAGAGGTGCTGCGCGACACTGTGCAGATAGTGTTCCAGTCGTCGGGTACGCACCTGGCCGAGGCTGTCGAGAAGGGCAACTTCCTGTCGGACAACGGCTACTACGTGATGTACAACGAGGGTGTCAACGTGCAGCGCATCTACTTGCAGCGTTGCGCCACCTTCAGACACCAGGTGGCCTCGAATACGCCGTTCATCGACGGCATACTGCCGAAGGATGTGCTTGAGTACAACTGCATGGCCAATGTGAACTGCCCGAGCGGCGGCGACACCATCGTGTACCGTGTGCAGGGTGGCTTCTACCCCTACACCTACACCTGGAGCGGCGCGAACAGCCGTGTGCATTCCACAGGTTATACCAGCAACGAAATCAAGAAGCAGATAAAGAACAATAACTTCAACGGTGTCAGATGTGCCATTGCCGATACCCTGATTACCCAGAACATCACCCTCGGCACCCTGGAGAAGAAGAAGAACATCACCTTCACGGTGGAGGCCACCGATGCTTCGGGCAACTGCACGCTGCACAAGGATATCGACATCACGCTGGAAAAGAGCATCGCGGACAACCCCGTGAAGTTCGACCTGACGCACTACGACGATGCCGCTACCACTGCCGAGAACGCCTTCTCGGACACCAACTATACACACCGCGCACGTGCCACGCGTCAGTACAAAACCGTGCAGATCACGCCGAAGGTGTGGGCCGACCCGTATAACGGCACCATCCAGTCGGTGGTGTACGACAAGCTGAACCCGACGGCAGAATACTATGTGTTCCTCGACAACGGCGACGGCGTGGATAACCACCATTCGCTCAGCGACGTCTACTTCTGCGAAGGCGAGGTGATCAAGCTCACCACCACTCCGAAATACAGCACCGACCCGAGCCCCGTGCCTCTGGCCGACTTCGTGATGTGGGACTTCGACCCCTACTACTCGCCCACGGCGACCTTCGTGGTGCCCACGGCCAACCGCGACGTGGTGGCCTACTACAGCCCGCGCAACTACTGGAAGAACCATATCAACACGTCCGACCTGGCCGGCGCGATATATGACAACACCTACACCTACACGACCCGTCCGACACCTGCCGGCAACAGCTACACCAGCACCGACGGCAGCCACAAGTCGGGTTACGTGACCACCTACAACGGTGACGTACACATCTACGACGAGAACGGTCTGGCATGGTTCATCAGCGTGGTGAACGGCTTGAACTTCACGCAGGCGCGCGAATTCTTCTTCAATAAGGTGTACCTGCACCAGAAGAGTGACGGCACCGACTACGACATGAAGGACTACCTGTGGAGTCCCGTCGGCAACCGCCAGCATCCGTTCCGCGGATGGTTCCAGGGCGTGAGCTCGACAGAGGGCGACACGGCACGCCTGGCAGACAACAGCTACGTGATGATTAAGAACATCATCCTGAACGAGCCCGAGATGAACAACGTGGGTATGTTCGGCTTCCTCGACTCGGCACGAGTGTACAGCATCAAGCTGAACGGCGCCCTGGTGCGCGGCAGCGAGTATGTTGGCGCCCTGGCCGCCAGCTCGACGCACACGAAGGTGCAGAACTGCGTGGTGGAAGGCGACGAGGAAGGTCCGTCGGTGAGCAGCACCACCATACTGACTACGCACTATGTGAGCGGCGGTATGATTGGTGAGTCGGACCACGACCGCATCATCAACTCGAGCACTTCGGCCAAGTATGTCGGCGACGCTGTGTACAGCGGCGGTGTGATAGGCTACGGCACCTCGTCGTCCATTGAGAACAACGGCGTGCGCAACGACAGCCGTATGAGCGGCCTGTATGTGGGCGGTCTGGCCGGTTACCTCAACGGTACGGCTCCCGTCAGCAAGGGCCTCTTCCGCAAAGCCAAGAGCGGCGACCTGTCGACGGCGAAAAACAACTACGTGCTGCTGGAGAGCGAAGGCAAGACACAGCGCGTGGGCGGCCTCGTGGGCCAGTCAGCCAACACGGTGATTGAGAACAACTATGTGTACGGCATGGTGACAGGCTCGGCCACCGACGGTGCTGTGGGCGCTGTGCTCAACAACGGCACCCGTGCCACGAACAACTACTACGAGAACGGCTCGTCGAAGGTTGCCTACGGCCAGATGGCCTCCGGCGCCAGCGAGAACACCACAGCCTCCTTCGAGGGCAGCGGCAACAACGTGATGATAGACCAGCAGGTGTATGGCGTGAACAACCTGACCCGTGTGCTGAACATCTGGGTGAAGGAGCGCAACCTTGCCGAAGGCAGCGAGGTGTACAAGACCTGGCGCAGCGACCTCGGAAATGTCAACCACGGCTACCCGATATTCGGCAATCCCGACATGATTCCCGTGGAGAGCCAGATAACCCTCGAGAACTGCGACACCGTGGAATGGGAAGGTGTGTACTACACCGCCGACACCAACTTGAGCTACAACATCATCGACTCGATACTGATGATTGACAGCACCACGGCCTTGACGGTGATTGTGCACCACAGCACCGCGACCTCGCTGAGCGACAGCATCACCGAGGGTGACGGCTACTCGGGCTACGGCTTCTACCTGACGCCTGCCGAGACCATGCTCATGCATAACACCCTCGACAGCGCGGGCTCTGTGACCATAGTGCTCAGCGACACCCTGACGACCAGCTTCGGCTGCGACAGTGTGGTGACGCTCAACCTGACCATCAACGCCACGTCGGGCGTGACCGAGGTGACGAGGGTGAGCACCGTGAAGGTGTACCCCAACCCCACCACGAGCCGCGTGACCGTAGAGGCTACAGAGCTGAAGCATGTGGAGCTCTATGACAACGAAGGCCGCCGCCTGGCCGACTACATAGATGCCGCAGGCGAGAAGCTGACCATCGACCTTGACCGCCTCTCGACGGGTGTGTACTACCTGAGGATACACACCAACGAGAAGGTGACGATACAGAAAGTGATAAAGAAATAACCCTATCCTGTCATGAAAAAGACATATATTAGACCGGAGATAGAGATCTTCCAATACGCACCCGAGGAGGGCTTTGCCCACTCGGTGGCACAGTACAAAGACTATGTGCTCATCGAAGGCAACGACCGCAGCACGATGCGCGCCACAGAAGAGGTGACAGAGTTCACCGACGCAGAGGGCGAGTATATGACCGGTGAATGGGAGTTTTAACATGCCAACAAGAAGAACTATGAAACCGACTAAAGTAATACTATGTCTGGCTGTGGCAGCAACGCTGTTGGCGGGCTGCCGAAAGCACGAGACAAACACTTTTAGCTTCAACGCCAGCATTGAGCAGTTGAGCAACAACGACGCAAAGACCCATCTCGTGGGCGAACATTGGATCTACTGGGTGGAGATGGATGCCATCAGCATTAACTCGAACACCGGCGGCGAGAACGACCCTGCAGAAGGTCTGCTGCTGAATCACGGCTCGGCGGACTTTTCCGAATACAACGCCGTGTTTGAGTCGACACTGGAGTGGAACTCGGAATACTTCTGCGCCCTCTACCCACATCGTCCAGGCAACAAGATTACCCATGTCGCCGATGTAAGCATCAAGACTTTCAAAGATGTGATAATCGACCTGCCTGCCGAACAGCGGTATGCCACCGACACCAGCTTCGACCACAACGTGATGCCGATGGTGGCATGGTACGGCGGCACGCCCACCGGCGAGCCCTACACCTCGCCCAACCTCGATTTCCACTCGCTTGGTGGCATCGTGAGACTGCAGGTCTTCAACCCCATCGATATCCCCGACATGAAGATCAACTCCATCGAGATATCGTCGAACGGCCGCGACAACAAGCAGCTGAAGGGATTGTTCAATGTGGTTGACCACAACACCTTCGACCCGCATCTTGAAGGAACCTCCAACACGGAAGCGGATCGCACCATCACTATCACCACCCCCACGGGCGGCATCAGCTTCCCCGAGAACCAACTGCTTACCTTCTACCTTGTGCTGCCTGCATTAAAGGGCATGGATGACTCGACAGTATATCAGTTGAAGATGACCATCCACTCGACCGCCGGCAACTGCACCAAAAACTTCACAGTACCCATACGCCGCAACGGCATAACCTACATGCGTGCCATCGGTATCGACGACTGGTACAGCGGAACAGCAGAGACAGGACTCTCCGGTAACGGCACACAGGAACGTCCCTTCAAGATCTACAATCTCGCCGACTTGAGAAAAGTGCGCGAAGCTTTCCACACCACACCTGTAACAATCAACGGGCAAACTGTAGACGAGAACACCTGGTTCCGCATCATGACCTCGAATATCGTGTTGACCGAGTCGTCCTGGGTGGCAAAAGATGGTAGCGGAAGTTGGAACACCGGTATCGAGAACTTCAGAGGACATATGACCTACTACGGTACAAACTCCTCGACACCTGGCATAACCAACAACAGCCGCCTCCCAATCTTCCAGTCAATATCGGAGAACAGCGTTGTTGAAGGCCTTACGGTGAAATGCGATATAGCCGGTGGTTCGTCATTCAGCCACTCGCCATTATGCTTCACCAATAACGGCACCATAAAAGACTGCCACGTCACAACCCCTGGGTCTACTGGACTTTCCTGGGAAATATCCGCTTCGAATACAGGCCTGGCCGGCATCTGCGTAAACAATGAGGCCACGGGCGTAATACAAGGCTGCGGCTGCAGCGCCAAGATGGCATGCAACAACCGCCGTATCGCTGGCATCTGCTTCCTTAACCGCGGTATCATCAAGGAGTGCTACGCAGCCTCGCCCACAACGGGATCCCAGAATCTTGCAGAAAGAACACCTACCCGCTTTGCAGGTATCTGCGACACTTCGGCTCCCGGCAGCGTTATACAAGATTGCTACTTCGCCGCCCGCATTACCGATGCCACCTATCCCTGTGCAGGTATCGTCAGCGCCAACCGCGGCAATGTGACACACTGCTACGCCTCGGAGAACGCACTGATTATCTCGTCCTCGTCGGCTGCCGGTATCGTTGGTACCAACTACGACGGCACTGTGGATTACTGCTGGAGCGAGGCCGCCCTTAGGGCACGCTATGCAGGCATGATTGCATTCCAAATCGACGGTGGTAAATTCATCAACTGTTTCTGCAATGACGAGCTAGCTATGATAACCCTTACGGCCAACGCCGGAGAGCACTATGCAGGCGGCTTTGCGGCCGAGATGACAAGCGGCAGCATCGAGAACTGCTTCATCTATATGAGTCATATCAACCTGCTTGACAACACCGGCATCACTGGCGGCTTGGTTGGCAAGCTTACTGCCGGTACGGTGAAGAACTGCTACGTGTACGAGAGCTACTCGCCCACACATAACCTCTTTGGCACGAAAGGCGAGTATGCCACCATTGAGAACAGCCATGTGGTGATGGGTTCGGGCACTGTGTCTGGCATCAGCAATTGGACCACCGGGCAGCTCACCAACATGCAGAGCGCCCTGAACAGCCATATACCCAGTGGCGGAAAAGAATGGGAGGGTGCGGTGAACTACGTCGAGTCGCCCGCCACCGCCGCAGTTCCGCCACATCTGAAGGCATACGTCGTATCATCTTCAAAGAAGAGACACCGCTAAACCATGGAATTGAAAGAATCGCTGAAGGACCTTGTCTTCAACAAGAGCGAGCTCAAGCAGACCGTATACAACTCCACCAAGGAAACCTTCGAGATGTTCCGCGAAGAGACGCGTGAACTGATAATGCTCTTCAAACAGAAGTGCCAGGATGAGGGCCGTAATGTGGCATTTGAGTTCAACGACCGCGGTGACTTCGAGTTCGAGGTGAAGTTCGCGGGCGACATACTGCTCTTCATGATGCACACCAACGTCTTCGAGTTCTCGCGCGACCACCAGGTGATGAAAACCCCTTATGTGCGCGACGACACGCGGCGTAGCTACTGCGGTGTGATACACATTTACAACTTCCTTGCCGACTCGTTCGCCTACCAGCGTGACAACGACATGGGATATATGATTGGCCGTGTGTTTGTTAACAACGAGAAACACTACTTCATAGAGGGCAAGCGTGAGTTGGGTATGATGTACTCGAATTTCGGTACTTCACTGATAAACAGCGAGTCGGTGCAAAGCATCATAGAGAGTGCTATCGAGTATACCACCAATTTTGATCTTTTAACCCCTCCATACGACGAAGTTAAGCTTGTTTCAGTGGGTGAGATGAGGACCAATTTCGACAAAAAATCCCTGGTCACTGGCAAGCGTTTAGGCTTTCGTTTCCAAGCAGATAACGAATAAGACGGCCGTGTTTTCAACCGTGGGCGTTGAAAAAAATTTGGCCATGTCGGAAAATGTTTGTACTTTTGCACCCGCTTTTCGCGGAAAAAACACGCTAAAAGAGAGTTAGGCCGCGTTCGTCTAGTAGGCCCAGGACGTGAGATTTTCATTCTCAAAATCGCGGGTTCGAATCCCGCACGCGGTACCAAGAGATAAAACAACAAGAATAAGAATATTAAGAATTTATGGCACACCACAAGTCTGCAAAAAAGAGAATTCGCTCGAGCGAGAAAAAGAGAATCGAGAACCGTTACTACGCCAAGACCATGCGCAACGCCCTGCGTGATTT
>JAEEGL010549557.1_pt1 | contig 18740 bp, 21 predicted proteins | sample 9134231 | NCBI WGS metagenome assembly JAEEGL01 (sample SAMN16246548, study PRJNA631951) | gut metagenome | biome: gut microbiome; feature: rumen; material: fiber-attached | host: Bos | place: Iran: Karaj | collected 2018-10 | reverse complement strand
GGAAGTTCTTCAATGTAAATTGGAGAGTTCTTTAAGATTTCTGCGGCCCTGCGGACCCGGTCGACTTCATCACCTTGGTACTGATTATTAATAATATGTTCTTCATTAACCGATGACAAGAAAGCTAACATCATAGTCTGAATTTCTTCAAGCTCCTGTTCAGTTGAGATGTAAAGACATGGCTCAGCAACGCCATTACCAATCCATCCAAGCATATCATCATAAATCATATTCGTTCCAATATAACAACAATCTGCTATCATAGAACGAGATTTACCTACACCGGTCGGGGCAGACCGCAGATAAAATTTCTTTAAACGTGCACCCCGAGTAATTCTATTGATAAACCTACCATAAAGAGGAACTCCTACTTCTGGATAAGTCATCAATCTATCAATAAGGGCATCAATACCTTCGCCAGCATGATGAGTACTACCAAAAGTATCACTTACAAATTCTAATCTAATGCCGTCAATTACAGCATCTACTTTATCGGCAATTTGAGTTAAACTTAATGAATCAAGTTGTTCTTCCTGTAATTGAAGTTTCTTTGTATCTAATGTATCGGGGTCATATATAAATCTAACATCAACCCCATAACTATCATATGCGCGCAGAAGCGTCATTTTCTTCATTCTATTATAATAGAAATCAAACGCTGTTGGAATAGCTTTTTCTGCGATATTCTTTAACCATTCTTCACCTTTATTGGTTGTAAATACTGCTTCACTTTTTGGTTTAGAAGATAAATAATCGCATATGCTTTCTATTGTTATCTTTTTTGCGCCGAGTTCATAAACTTTATAAATGGCACCAAATACAACTCTATGGAAATCAGTTGTAAAATCTTCTTCTGTAATAATGTATTTATCAGTTTCTTCAAGGAGTTGTGGTTTAATAAATACACTACCAATCACTTGAACTATTGCTACGGTATCTACATACTTACTCGCCATCTTCTTCGCTCTCCTTGTCTAAAAAGGTAAATAACTTTCTTTTTCGTTCTTCCCGCACAGGAACGGGAATAGTGATTTCAATTATTTTTGGTTCATATTTCTCTAAAATTTTAGGTTGATTTTGTTGATTGGCAAGCCATATTGAATACCAATAACGATAAGCATCATCATAGGCATAGGGAATAATTCCAATAGTGCCATTTGATTTATCTGTTGGATTTTTTTTAACTTCATACCAAAATTTCAAAGTGCGTAGCATACCACTAAAAGTATATTGATATTCATTATGATATTTATCAATTAATCTTTTAGTAGTCATATAATTAAATTCTTTGCCGAATAATTTTTGACAATAGTCAAAAAGAGCTTCTAAATCTCTATCATCTTGCGTTTTAGAAGCCTCGGCGTCCTCATAACATTTTTTATGCCAGTAGCGGCGTTTGATTATAATATGTTCTTCTGAGTTTGCGTCAAATGTTTGACCGCAGCCAGGACATTTTACCAGATGTTTAGCCATACACCGCCTCCTTGTATCTATTATAACATATTAAAACAAAAAAGTCAACCCTAATTGGTTGACTTTTTCAGATTACTTTACAAGTTCGGCTTTGATTTCTCCGACAATTAAGTCTACAAACTCTGCCTGGTCTCTGGTAGTTTCAGAAACCTTCTTTCCCTTGCCGAGATATCGCTCCACAATCTCTGTAATCTTTGGCCCATAACCCGGATTTTCTCTCATCAAATTCCCTGTTAATTGCTGGAATTCAGTCATAAGAGCATCGTAGTCATAAGTTGGAGCAATGGCATCAGATACTCTTTCATTGGTGACAAACTTATTGTTTGTCTCTGCTGCCTCCCTATCAATGGCTTTGTTGAGTGCTTCAACAAGTGCGTCATAGGTAAATGGAATTTCTGGCTCAATATATTTGAATCTGCATCCAGTGTCTACTGAACCATCAAGTGAACGAAGGATTAAACGACGCTCACCATTGATAATGTCGGCGCAAGCAAATATGTCAGCCATTCCTTTAACAATTTCATTAACAGAACGCTGAGCTGTCGGAACCATCTGATTATATTCAGTTCCGTCTTTGCGCTTAAAGGTTTTATCAGCTGAGTGGGAGATAAAGCAAACAGCGTACCCTAACTGGGTAATTGTGCGGAAAGAATCTTCAAACTCTTTCTTATACTTACTCCATCCGTTAGTGCTCCACCCACCATCTCCAATATTTTCAATACCCAACTGATTGCAAATATATTTTTCACAAAGCGATGCCGCAATATCCACAGTGTCAATAATAATTGACTTATAGACTGCTTGGACTTCTGGTTTCTTCAATTCACGAAGAACCTGTTTAAATTCTCCCCAAGTAGTAATATCTTGCGCGATTACCCCAGGAAGAGCATTATATCCTCTTTCAAAGGCTAGAATAAGTGCTCCGGGGAACTGGGCTCCAAAAGTTGTTTTACCAACCTTTGGAATACCATATACATAGGTAATGTAGCCTGACAAATCACGAGATACCTTATGAGGTTCAAGTGTCAATAGATTAATAGCCATATTACCCTCCTAATTAGAACTTATATTCTTCTTCCTTTGGAGCTACTGGTGTGTTACCAATCGCACTTGGTCCAGCCGCACGAGTCGCTCTATATTCATCAGAACGCTGCTTCAATTCAGCAAGAGTGTTCTCACGAGCCTGAGCCGCTGTCTTGAGGTCATCCATTGTAATTGTTTCATCAAGACCAAATTCATACGGATCAAGTGCCGCCCAGGTAATTACGAAGTCTTTATTAGAACTCTGAACCTCCCTAACGCTATCTTCACCAAATGCAGACTCTTCTGTAATATATCTTGTAACCTGTTCAGAAACAATTTGACCCCTAACCTTTGTAAAGATAGGATTTCTCATAGAAGGCTCAAGACCTACAAAATAATCAATCGCTTTTGGATTAATAACAGAAAACTCTACTGGAAGCATGCTATTTCTGAAATCAAAGATACGACCATTAATAATAGCTTTAGCAGGAGCAGTTTCCTTACCACTGGAATCAACAGTAGCTTCCTTTTCTCTAACACCAACAATTACAATATCGGCTTCAAAAGTACTTCTCTGCTTTTCATTTTCGCTAATAGACTGAACCACATGAACAAATCCGCCTTCGCATCTCTTAACAGAAACAAGCTCTTCTGCGCCAGTACGAGTAGAATAGAATTCATTCAAACCAATAGCAGAATCAACTCTAACCTTTGCGGCTTTATCTGCGACATCGGGGTCAGTATAGCAACCGACCTTCTTGTCAATAATATTCTTTAATGTTGTAAATGTAGCATTTTCCTTACCCTGCGCAGTTGTGGCAGTAACATAAGTAAAATGTACAGGAACGATATTTGTCATCGCATCATTTGTAGCGATTTCAATATTACCAGAAATGAATTCAGTACCTGGCTTTTTAGAATTTGGGCCAGAAACCTTTAACTCAAGGCTATGCTGATACAATACACCTTCAATTCTTGTAGTATTAATCATTCTTTTCTTCATAATTTTTCTCCTTAATCAATCTTGTAATTTCTTCCTTTTTCACTAATCGCATAAATAACAGGGTCTTTACCAATTTTCTCAACAAAACCATCAGTTACGAGTTTTCTCAAGGAACCAGATACTGTTCTGGACGAAATACCAAGTCCAGCCGCAATATCTTTGGCCTTGCCCATTCTGACGTCATTATCCTGCATATATTTAAGGATAACTTTGCCATTATCAGTGATTTCTGGATGTTCTGATTTTTCATTTCGTAGAATTTCAAGATAAGATTTAATATCATCTGTCATTATACTGTTCGCAAAATCTTCATCATGTTTAATTAATTTCTCAATAAAATCTAAAAATTCATTCTTCATTTTAAATTACCTTTCAATTCCAGTAATTATATTATAACAAATTTTTTAATTAAGAGCAACAGGTTTACCAAAGATAAACTGGCCCGAATAAGGCAGATAATGATCCACCCACTGGACAAATTGATGCCATTCAGTTAGCTTATGTCCTTCACGTTGATGGCAAATGGTACGAAGATTTTCATAATTCATTGTTACAGTTCTTGTTTGTAGCCAACTTTCAGGCAACCAACGCACAAGTTCTTTCCAATAGCGCTTATCCTTGGTTTCATTATATTTCTGGCGTAATCCTTCTAAGAAAGCAATAAGTGTATAATCAATACCTTCTGTTGCCACGAATCCATCAACCGTATATTTAGTATTATCTGTTTCAGCTAAAACTAAATATGGTTCATAATCATCAATTTCAAAACAATCTATTGTAATTGGTGTTGAAGCAAGCTTGTGCATTGTTGATGTACTATTGGCCGTAGTCCCAACCTTATAAGTATCGAACTCTTTCCACCAATATAGAGGTGCTGTAATATCAACACTAACTTGAATTTGTCTTAAAAACTTACGATGTTCGGGACCTGCTTTCATTAACCGTTCGGCTAAATCCATATCTTTTGGCCCAATGAACGCATATTCAACATAATCATTTTTGGGTTCATTAAATTTTAATATACCATTATTTCTTAACCATTCGGCATATTTATCTTGTAAAATTTCATATTTATAATCATATTTATCTAGATCTGGATTTGTTGCTTCAACCCAAGTCGCAGCAACCTCATACTCAGGCATATCATCATATTTCTCCAAACCATATAGACTATCGGCTCTTTTCCAGCTTGCTAACGGGTTTCTCATACCCCGGAGCGCGCCTTCAAAGCCGTATACTTGGGCATGTTCAAAACGCATTATTTATTTCCTCCAAAACCTTTTACTTTACATCCAATGAACTCCAGAAATTCATCAATATCATCTAAATAAGCGTTATTATCATTATATTTAGAGTTTAAAATAAAATCTTGGTAAGAAATTATGTTTAAGCCAATGAATCCATAGGCGTGTGCTTTAACAATCTTTGCTTCTGGATTTTTACAAACAAATGTAGCACCTTCATCAAAACATAATTTCATAATCTGCTTGGTCTTACCAGACCCAGGTTCACCAATAATTTTAATCATAATTATTCTCCATCTTTATTTCCAATAGTTGAATTATAACCCCAATCAGTGGAGCTATAAAAATTAATCCAATAGCGCTCACGCTCATTCAACTTTGAGCGGTCGCATTTTTCTAAAATTTCATACATAAATGATTCTGGACCTTCATTTTTCATTTCTGTATAAAACCTATTATTTCAAGAACCTATTCCAAGTCCCGCTTTAATATGGTCTCTTAATCTGCTTCGCAAATCAACAGATTGACCTATATAACATTGACCTGTGTGAATATTTGTAATTTTATAAATACCGCTGGATGTAGTACCAGTAGGAGTTAACCTACCAAGTAAATCTGTAGTTGGTTTTTTGTAATAAACTTCCCAAATAACCTTATTAACTGGAAGCGGGTCGCATTTTAATTCTTTAATTACTTCTCTTAATCTTTCAATGTCCCAAAGAGCATCATCTGAAACTTTAATTTTATAAAAGTCTTTTTCAGATTCTTCTAATATGCGACGCTTGTCTGCGGCAATTGCGGCTTCGGCCTTTTTCTTTAACTCAAGAAGTTCATTATGTTTATCAACGATTTTATTACATAATTCGCTTAAATTGCGCTCATTTTCTTCTAATAAATCAAGATATTCTTGCTTCATTTTTTCTTCAGCTTTTTGATATCTAAAACCAGCAATTTCTGCTGATTGAGATAAACGCTCTTGCATTAAATCATATGATTTCTGATAAATCTCATCAGTTGTCGCTTTTGCTTGAGCACTAATTTGTTCAATATCTTGATTTAAAGATGACTTCTGATTCTGTAAGGCTTGAACCGCAGTTTCAGCAGAAGCAACGGCCGCACTTAGTTCACCAAGTTCTTGTTTTAATTCTTCATTCTTTTGGAGCGTTTGATTATCTAATATATGCTTTGGTCGCATAATTAGATAGCATATAACTGCTCCAATAATTAAGCCTATTATCGCATATAATCAAATCATTTTTATACTCCTAAAAAAGAAGGGGTAGATTTCTCTACCCCATTAGATTTTCAACCCTAATTACTCAGCGTCTGCGTCTGGGTCGAAAGCCATACCCTCATCTGTTAGAGAGAGAAGCTTGATTGCCTTATGAGAACCATCATCAAGTTCAATTTCAGCAGGTGTACGAACACCAAGACCCTTCTTCTGCATTGCTGTGAAGATACCATCAACAGAACGCTTAGCAAGACCGAGAGCATCCGCTACATCAGCTGCTGTTAAATCTTCACCGTTGTGAGCCTTAAGATAATTTAAAACATTCTTACTATTTTCTTTCATTGCCATAATAATTAATCTCCTTCATTTATATATTATTATTATTTTCTTGTAAAAATTATATCACAAATTTTATTTAAAGTCAATTATCTGTGTAGAATTTCTTGAATTATTTCATCTACTTGAATCATATCTTCTAATGTGAGCTTATTAATACTTATTAATTCATTGATTCTATCTTCTGCGAATTTAACAGCTTCTTGGTCAGCGTTATTCTGTATATTTAATTCCAATTTCGCAATTTCCTTAGCAATTTGTTCTAACGTTGATTTACGAGCCATATTTTTGTTCCTTAATTTTTACAATGATATTATACATTATTTTTTTATTTAAAGCAAAAATTTTTCTATAAATTCTTGTTCTGATATGATAGGTATGCCAAGCTTCTTTGCTTCAAGATTCTTTGTTGACATTGAATCAATATCATTATTAATAAGATAATTGGTTTTAGAGCTAATTGATGAAGAAACTTTACCACCAATAGCTTCGATTGCCTTCTGGAGCGCAGCTCTATTCTTATATTGAGTTAATTTACCAGTAATTACAACATTTAAATCACCCGAAACTTTTGGCTGCTCAACATAAGTTAAAGTTAAATACTTTGAAACATTGTCGGCTTCTGTAAAATCATAATTCCATATAGAAGCACATTTTTCTGGTCCGAAAGTATCCCATTTAGAAAAATCAAATTTTTCATCTACTAACCTTCTAAACTCTTCATAAGTAGAAACATGTTTACAAATTTCTTTTGCTACACTATTTCCAATAAGAGGTATTCCAATAGCAGAAATAAATTTTTCAAGCGTTGTATTTTTTGATTCTTCTATTGCGGTCAAAATTGCCCGAACGGATTTGTCGCCAAATCCTTCAATATCTGTCCACGTTATTCTATATTGTTCTAATTGATAAATATCGGAAAAATTAGAGACCCATTCCCAGGCTATAAGTTTTTCAAGAGTTGCTTTTGAAAGTCCTTTAATATCTAATCCTTTTTTACCGCAAAAATGGTCTAAACGATTAATTAATTTACCATCACAATTTGGATTTTCGCAGACCAAGAAAATTGAATCAGTTCCATGCTCATATAATGGCTCGCCGCAAATAGGGCATATCCAAGGTTGCTGAATGCGCTCTTTTGGCTCCTCATTATCCTCTTCTGCTGATAGAATTTGAGGAATTATAAGATTTGCCTTATAAATCTTTAACTTTTGACCAACCCAACCAGAACCATGAAGTGTTTCGTTCATCACGTTAATATTGTGAAGACTTGCTCTTTCAATAGTAGAGCCATCTAATTCAACAGGATTAAAAATCGCGACTGGAGTCAGCACTCCCGTCCGGCCCATAGTCCAGTCAATGGATTTTAGAGTACTCTCAACAACTTCTACTTCTGGTTTCCAAGCAATAGCATTTTTAAAATGATGACCTGTAGCACCAAGTAAATCTCCATAAATAAAATTATCATATTTCCAAACAACACCATCACAAGGATATTCTTCTTTGTATCCCATCAATACATGATTGACTATACCGATAATTCCTTCTAATCTATATGGAACAATTTCAAAACCATATTGATGTGCTTCTTCCAATTTATCGCTTAAATAATTAAAATCAGTAGAATAACCCTCAATAACATCCCAAGCAATAAAAGATAATCTTCTGCTTTTAACAATTTTTGTATCAAGTAAATTTAATGTGCCAGCTGCGGCATTTCGTGGATTTTTAAATTCATTATTTTGATTAATAATTTCAAAATCTTTTCGTTTTATAATGGCTTCGCCATCTATAATATATTCTTGTTGAATCGGTATCCTTTTAGGAACATTAATAAATTGTTTAACATGTTCGGTAATATCGGAACCAACGCTACCATTACCTCTAGTATTCGCCGCATATAATTCTCCATCTTTATATTTAATTCTAATTGATAAACCATCAAGTTTAACCATAGCGATAAAATTTTCTTTACCAATAAAAGATTTAATTTCATCAACCGTATGGCATTTTTCTAAACTTAACATTGGTTTTGGAGTAATATCAACTTTTTTAAGTTCATTTAAAACTGTCGCACCAACAGTTTGAGTTGGGCTATTTAAAAATATGATACCAGTATGTTCTTCAAACTCCCTTAATTGTGCTATTCCAAAATCAAACTCCTCATCTGTCATAATCGGGGTGCCTGAATTATAATAAGCGTTTGCGGCATCATTTAGTCGTTTTATTAAAATTCCATAATCAATCTTATCTTTTATCATATTTATATTATAACATATTTTTTTAATAAAAAAAGGTGTATTGCTACACCTTTGAAATTGATTGTATTCTATCTTTAATCGCAATATTTCCTGCGGCCTGGCGTCCAAACGCGGGGATATCTGTAGCAGATAAACAAATTGATTTAGAATTTCCAATAATTAAGATAGAATCTTCATCACTAATTAATGCCGCACCGGCAATATCGCCAGAAGTATCTGAAGCTTTGTACGCTACAATACCCCGGCCGCCACGTTTTTGAATAATGAATTCAGAAGTCGGGACTTTCTTTGTATAACCTCCAATTGAGAATAATCCTAGGCTATCATTCTGATTTCGAAGTGGAAGTCCTGTTACAACTTCATCTCCTGGCTTTAAATCAATTCCTTTTACTCCTGATGTTGCTCTAGAGGTAGCTGATACATCGGAAGAATTAAATTTAATTACCATACCCTGCTTTGTGACAATCAGAATTGGTTCATCTTTAATTAGAGAAACATTTGCTAGGCTATCTCCTTCTCTAATTGTAATTGCACCAATGCCAGTGCGTTTTTTAGTTTTTGTATATTCATCAAGAGAAGTCTTTTTTACTAAACCCTTCTTTGTTGTGAATAATACATATTTCGCATCAGTATCTCTATAGATTGAATATATTGTAGAAGGATTTTCGGTTGGTTCCATCTGAATAAGAGTTTTAATAGACACTCCTTTTGAAGTATTATTGCCTTCTGGAATACTATCCACAAGCAATCTATACATATTACCCTTATCAGTAAAAATCATTAGTGAATCAATAGTATTTGTTCTAATAATACAATTTACAATATCATCGTTGGTTTTTACGCCCTTGCCACCTCTACGCTGAGTACGGAAAGCAGAAGCTGGAACCCTCTTAATTAATCCAGATTCAGTCATAATTACGACTACTTTTTCTGGTTCAACATAAGCGATTTCTTTATCTTCTTTTTTAATCTCAATCTGCGTGAGGTCAGTTTTACGAGCATCTCCGAACTTTTTAACAAGTGCCGCAAGATTATCTTTAATGGTTTTGAACTGTTTATCTGGCATATTCAACCAAATCTCAATATCACCAATGGTAATCAACAGTTCTTTTTGTTCATTTTGAATTTCAACCTTCTCCAAATTAGCTAAACTACTTAATCTCATAGCAAGAATAGCTTTTGCTTGTTCATCAGAAAAGTCATACTTTTTCATCAACTCGCCTTTAGCAACTGCCGCAGATGCTGATTTTCTAATTAAAGCAACTATATTATCAATATCTTCCAAGGCTTTTAATAGTCCTTCAACAATATGAAGTCTTGCTTTTGCTTTATTTAAATCAAAAGTCTTCTCTCTTTTTAAACATTCAAGATTGTGGTCTACATAAATCCTACAACAGTCTTTAAGATTTAACTCTGTTGGAGTTTTACCAACCAAAGCAACTTGATTATATGAAAATGTAGTTTGTAAATCTGTTTTTGCGAATAATTGATTTACAATATAATCAGCATTTGTTCCACGTTCGAGTTCAATAACAATTCTTACACCTTTTTTATTAGTTTCATCTCGAACATCATCAATGCCCTCTACGCTTTCGGCAAGTTCTCCAATTTGAGTCAAAAGTGCCTCTATTGTAACGCCATATGGGATTTCATAGAAAACAATACTATTTTTTTCTACCTTATATTTACCACGAATCTTTACACTGCCCCGACCGGTTTTCATAATTGCTGGAATATCAGCTTTATTAATAATCATTCCACCAGTTGGAAAATCGGGGCCGGGAAGCATCGGTTCTTTACCATCAATATAATCATAAATAGCTTGCGCGACCTCGTTTAAATTATGAGGAGCCCAATTACAAGCAATAGCAACACCGATACCATTATTTGGATTACAAAGCAGATTAGGAAATATGGAAGGAAGAACCACGGGTTCCTCAAGAGTTTCATCATAGTTTGGTATAAAGTCTACAGCATTTTTCTTGATTCCTTCCAAAAGTCCGTCTTCTGATATTTTGGCTAGTCTTGCTTCGGTATAACGTGCGGCCGCAGGTCCATCACCTACGATATTACCATTATTACCATGCCAGTCAATAAGAGGATACCGCATAATCCAATCTTGAGATAGACGAGCCATCGCATTATAGATTGAACTATCGCCATGCGGGTGTAATTTACCCATTACATCACCAACGATACGAGCAGCTTTAACATGTGGCTTAGATGAAGAGCGTCCTTCGATTAAACAAGAATATAAGATTCTTTTTGCTACTGGCTTTAAACCATCATAAGCAGAAGGAATGGCCCGGTCGGTATTAACCGCAACCGCATACTCTATAAAATTAGTATGTAATTCATTATAAATGTCATTATTCGGCATTATATAATCCACCCTCCTCACTATGATTCTTAATATACTCTTTTCTTAATCCAGCACTTTGTCCCATAAGGGTTTCAAATAACATATCTGTTGCTTTTATATCTTCAACAGTAATTTGTTTAATAATTCTATTATTCGGGTCAGTTAAGGTTTCTTCTGTTTCTTCAACAGACATTTCACCAAGACCTTTTAAACGATTTACCTGATATTTACCATTTGGATTTTGCTTTTTAAATTCTTCAAGAGCAGCATCATCTTTAAGGTATTTATATCCTTTATTACCACCAAGGGTAATTTTATATAGTGGAGGAACTCCCGCATAAATATATCCATCTTCAATTAATTGCGGACAGAAGTTCCAAATGAAAGTATAAAATAGATTCTTAATATGACTTCCATCAACATCAGCATCAGATTCAATGATAATCTTACCATATCTTAAATCTTCTGGTCGATATGTAATTTTCATTGTCTTTGTATCAACTGTTAATCCAAAAGCATCAATCATTGTCATAATTTCTGCGTTCTTTTGAATTTTATCAAGGGTTGCTTTTTGAGTATTTAAGATTTTACCACGAACCGGCATAACCGCTTGAAAAGAATTATCTCTTGCCAGCTTTAAGTTTCCAGAAGCAGAATCACCCTCTGTAATATAAATCTCACATTGATTGCGTGGCTTGCCCTTACAGTCAGCAAGTTTTGAATCAAATTTCAGAGCCTTTTCTTTCTTCTTAACTGCGGCCCGGGCGGAATCACGAGCTTTCTTTGCCGCTTCTCTGGCTTTACGTGCGTTAATAGCCTTATCCGCAATTAACTTAACTTCTTTTTCATTAACTGCCATCCAAGCATCAAGATTATCAATAATGGCTCTGGTAAATGGAGCCATATCAATCTTTGTAATTCTTGATTTTACTTGCGCATCATATGCTACTCCTGGCGCAGTGATATTGAAGATAATATAAAGACCTTCTTGAATATCTTCACCAGCAAGATTCTCGTCTGATTCTTTAATCCATTTTTTCTCTTTAAAGAATTTATTAAATTCTCTTGTTAAAATAGTTTTAACTTGCGTAATATGTTGACCCGATTCTGTAAGTCCAGTATTAACATAAGGAATTAGCGATGTTCCATAAGATGAAGTATAGGTCATAATCATATCCATCTTATTTTTACCATCAGCAAAATTCATTACAAAACGGTTATCAATTAATTCTTTGCCTTTAACTGCTTCGTCAACAAGGTCATTAATTCCATTTTTAGAATAATAAGTATTTTTAACTCCATTATAATCAAGATTTATAGTTAAACCTGGACATAGCGATGTAATAGTTTTTAATAGAGTTTTTACTTTATTAATTTCAACTTCTGGATGAGTAAAAAATTCTTCAGATGGTTGCCATTGAACAAGTGTTCCAGATGGATTAGAATCAAGCATTCCAGAAATACGATTTTCAAAAACACCCTCCTTAAAACGAATGGTTTCTGATTCTTTATCTCTATAAGTTGAAACTAATAACCAATGTGATAAAAAAGTAGTAATTTTACTACCAATACCAAAAGAACCGAGTGACGTTCCTTCATATGTTCCATCTTCCCGATATTTTCCAGAAGTATTCAGTACACTAAATGCTGCTTCAAGAATGGTTTTTCCATCTTCTCTAAATGAGTTTGGAATAAAACCTTGTCCATAATCTCTTACAGAAACAACATCTTTTTCAATTTTAATATCAATTTTATTACCATGACCTAATCTATATTCATCAATGGAGTTTGATAAAATTTCAACTAATAATTGCGTAGCATAAGTTGTATCTCCCGCATATACCCCTGGACGCAAACGCGTAAATTCAAGGGGGCTTAATGATTCAATAGATTGTTCGTTATATAAGGTCTTATCTACTTTCTTCTTTGCTGCCATAGATACTCCTTTCTACTATTATTATATCATATTTAATTAAAAAAGTCAAGATTTTTTATCTTGACGTATAGAAGTTCATTTTTATAATTTTTATTTTAATAATGCTTAATTTTCAATATTAGAGTTATGAGTTTTTAAAACTTCTTCGACAGTAATTTTTCCTGTTGCGAGTTTATCTGCCAATTCATTACCTTCTAGACCAGAATGACCTGGACATTTAATAATATTAGCATAACAATCTTTTTCATAAAGTAATTCATAAGCTTGTTTCATTAAATCAGCATTTTCTACTGGATGACCACTCGGACGAATCCAATTATCTCTTTTCCAAGTATGAATCCATTGGGTTAAACTCATAACAACATATGAAGAATCGGTATAAATAATAGGAGCATCCCAACTATCATATTCTGCTCCATATTTTTCTAATGCTTTAATGATAGCAGTTAATTCCATTCTATTATTAGTGGTATTATCTACTTGTTCTCCATAAGCATCTATAATATCTTTTCCATTATATACAACAAAACCATAGCCGCCTTTATTTAAAGCACCTTTTTGATTTCTAATTCTAGTAGAACCATCTGTATATATTACTAATTTGTTTTTCATTTTTGTTTTTAACCTTTCGAACGACTGTGGCAATAAAATTGTATCAGAAAATTTTTACTTTGTCAAATTTTTAACAATTTGTCTTATATCTTTACTGCTGTAGCCATATTTACTTAATCAATAATTGGCATCAGGAAAAGATGAAACTTCTGAATGATCTAATATATGTTTGTCATCTCAATTATATTCTTTACATAATTGCGCACAAAGCTGTGTTAATACGGGGATAATTTGAATAACATAATCTTTATTATTTAAATCATCTTCTAATAAGCAAATGTGAATATAATTATCAACTATTTTAAAACTATCTGGAAAAGCTTTAATGACTTGTATATTATCATTAATATCTTTACCAATCCAATAGTGAAAATTCATAATTCTATAAGTATGATTGTAATCTGTGTGTCGTTTATTTATTCCTAAAGTATTTAAAATTTGAATCTTATTTGGGTCTGAATTACTTGGTTGAACAAAGTATCAAAGATAAGGTTGCTCAAAGCCAGAACTGTGAATCACAATACCTTGCGGTATCATTGCTTCACTTCCTTTAGCTCAAGCGGTACTATTTGTCATTAGACACTCTATCATTACGAGCTTTCCTTAATTTTTGATAAAATGTTTCCTTATCTTGAATAAATTCATATAGTTCTACTTTTAAAACAGCTAACTGATGAATTGCAATATCCAAATCTTCTTGAGTGCGCTTCATTTGTTTAAAAAGCATCTTTGCTTCATAGGATTTTGGATTAAAATGTGAGCTATGCTTCATTGAGTAATAAAGCTGTTTTAAAGCAGATAGTTTAATTCTTAAATCATTTCTATATGTTTTTGCGGCCGCAATTTGCGCGCGATACTCCGCAATAGTATAACCAGTTAATTCACTTTCAAAATCAAGGTCGTCCTTGGCGCACCAAGCCTCCCCTTTGAATTCACGTCCCATATTATCAGTAGCAATACACACGGCATGCTCTGCTTCATAATTAAAATAAGGTTGCTTCATTTATAGAACCTCCTAATATAATCTAAAAATATTATACCAAAAAATAAATTGTAAAACAAAAAAGTGGAGTTAATCTCCACTTTCATTGGCTTGTGAAACAAGATAATCAATAATGTCTTTAATCTGTTCCGAAAGCGTATTTTGAGTCAAATAAATATCTTTAATCTGTTTTTGATTCAATTCTAACTCTTGGATAATAAGATAACAAAGAATAGAAATTCCTACTAATCCAAGAGAGAAAAATAAGAATAATATTCTAATCCCTATCATCATCTATCACCTCTTCAATAAAATCTCCATTTTCAAATTTTCGTTTAAATTTTTCTACATCCTTTTGATTGTAACACTCATAATGATTCACTTCTTTTTTACAATAAATACAGTAAAGTTTCTTTAAATGACCCCGGCCTCTTTGTGAGGCAGTATTCCTGGCAATAGGAATACCCCTGTTTCCACAACAGGTACAATAAAATTCATGCGTTTCCATTCATCTTATCACCTTTTCCTTTCTATATATATTATATCATATATTTTATAAAAAATAAAATAAGAGCCATAAGGCTCTTATTAGAGATTCAAAATTCTTTCTTTGAGTGCCTGCGCACGCAGAGGATTGCGGAGTTTGCGCATTGCGATTTCAGCAATCTGACGAGCACGTTCTCTTGTAACACCAAGGTCTTTGCCGACATCATCAAGAGTTCTGCCGATTCCGTCTTCAAGGCCATAGCGCAGAATAATAACCCTCTTTTCTCTTTCAGAAAGGGTATCAAGAATTTCATCAATAGATTCTTTTCTTGTTTTTTCTGCGAGAATCTCTTCAGGTGACTTCATATTATTATCAGGAATAATATCAGTCATATCTGCTTCATCATCTTCTGTAAGTGGCTTATCAATAGAAAGAGGAGCTCTTGATGCATCGGTGTAAAGTTCAATCTTATCTACTGTAAGCCCAGTTGCCATAGCAATTTCTTCTGTAGAGGGTTTATGCCCCAGGGTCTGATACAGTTCAGATTTTGCTTTGGAAATCTTAGAAAGTGCTTCTACAACATGAACAGGAGTATGGATTGTATGGCTCTGGTCCGCAATAGCACGACTAATCGCCTGACGAATCCAATATGTCGCATATGTAGAAAATTTATATCCACGAGTATAGTCATACTTTTCGGCAGCCTTAATAAGTCCAAGATTACCCTCCTGGATAAGGTCAAGGAAAGTAAGACTTGACTTACCGATATACTTGCGCGCAATAGATGCCACTAGCCGCAGATTTGCTTCCACAAGTTTGTTTTTAGCAACTTCATCACCATCCGCAACCTTTTTTGCAAGATAAAGTTCCTGCTCCGGACTCAGTAGCGGGATTGTATGAATCTGCCGCATATAAATCTTAACTGAGTCACTTACAGAAGAAAACTTTAAATCATCATTAGATTCTGAATCAAAATTTGAAATAATTACATCAATACCATTTTCATAGAGATAGTTATATGCTTTTTCAATGTCCTCATCACTATCAAAAAAATCTGAAATTACGCTGTCTTCAATACTGTTGTTTTTAACTAGTTTTAAAAGTTCCTCAATGCTCTTTTCAAAGTTCATAGTTTACCTCTCTATTATAATTATATGATAATTTTTAAGAAAAATCAAATAACATTGAATTATATTCAGAAATAGAAACTCCAAAAGGTAGGGCCTGATGAAATAACATAGTGGCTTTTTCTGCTGGAATATCTCTATCAGAGTGGTAATGTCCAAAATACCATCTATCCCAAGTAATTTTATGAGAAATTGATTCTAATTTTTGCTCCATGTGATTATCCACTTTGGATTGGTCAACTTGATTTAAAAACAAATCAGAAATATATGTTTGCCAACTTAGGGGGCAGGTGTGGGATAAAACCATGTCAAAATGCCGGTCGGCACTGATACCTAAAATCCAAGTGAATTCATCCAGAGACATTTGCTCTTCTGGAAACCAAGACCACCCAACTCTGAGACGATAATCTTTATCTACAGAATATGCGCCAGGAAGAACAAGGACTTTTTTATTGTCAATCCAATAAATTCCTCCAGAATCTAAAGCATAGTAAATATGGTCGTATTTATTTTCTACATAGACAATATTATTAAATTGGATTTCAGTATGCCATTCTTGTGGATTTTGATTGTAGATAATAGAAGGTCTTTGTTCATGATTACCCCTAATACAGAAATATGAAAAAGGCAACTTTTCAAGATTCTTTTTAAAACGAGAATCTCTTTCATTGAAAAAATAATTGGCTCCTACATCTCCGAGTAAGATTAAAATATTATCTCTTGGGTCTTGAGATAATTCATCTTTATGTTTAATATAAAAATCTTTAACTGGAAGATAATCTCCATGAATATCTCCCATTACCCAATATTTTTTCATAGTACCTCCTTATATAATAATTATATCATAAATTTTATAAAAAATAAAAAAAGCCGTTATACAACGGCTTTATATCTTTCGCTATCAAGCGTTTCCATCATTAGGTCATACCCTGTTTTACCAGTAGCAATCATTCTATAGATGGAAGGGCTCATACCGGAAACGTATGATACCCTGTCGCCAAGCATTGGAATATTGTTCTGTCTGGCATCTACGTTCCAGAAGATGAGATTTGGTACTTCGTACTCATATCTTCTCCACTTGTTCGCAATTGTTTCCATAACAGAATTAATGGTATTGGTATTTACCCCATTATTTCCTCTCCAGCTCCATCCGCCAGTAGCAGCATCAAATTCCATATCACTAATGATAATGATATTTTCTGGAAGGTCTTCCTGCGCACAGTGGTTAAGCCGAGCGGTCTCAAGAAGTAAATCGAAAGTTGCTTCGATATTTGTGTTTTCGCAGATGTTAGTAGAGTAAATTCTACGAACAGTATCTACAAAATCTACTCCTTCTACTGGAACGAGCTGTGGTCTAGAAGAGAATGAGATATAGTGCCCGTGGAATGGACCGACCGCTTTTTCAGCGCAGCACATTCCAAGAGAAATGGCTATATTCATTGGCTGGTCTTTTGCGCCATAGTGGAGCATTGACGCAGAAGTATCTACCACTGCGAGACCATTGAATCTAAAATCATCAAATGAATTGAGATAATTATCCCAGTACTTATTAATGATAGCGCGCTGAGTGCTATCAATTTCTTCGTCATTGCGATATCCTCCCCAGAAACTATGAGAATAATTTGTAAGCGTAATTGCCTCGCCAACGATTTCATATGGGTACAAATCTTTGGCATTGACAGTTTTTGTTGTGTCTTTTGCGAAATCTTCGTAAGACTGAATGTTCTCTTCAACTGCCATACGCATACGTTCTACATCATGGCGCGCAAAAGCATTACGATAAATCATTCCAGCCTTAGATGGGATCTTATCAAATTCAATTTTATCCCATTCACCAGCAGACATAAGTCTCTCAAGAACGTTAATGCGCTCTCTTAAAACAGACAGAGCTTTACGATACTGTCTTGGTGTCATTTTCATGGCGATGCGAGTAGCTCTACCCAGTCTCTTTGTATCATAAGAAGAAGCATTTTCAGACTTCATCCACTTCGCAAGAAGAGAGGGTGTTTTAGACTGGACGTCAATAGCAAGCTGTTTCCGCATAAAATTCCACATATCGGCTTCTACTGGAGTGTTGACCAATTCATAAAGGTCATCCCAACGACCAAAAGTAGGAATATTAGGGATATTTCTTACCATCGCTTCTGGATAGTGCTCAGCCAGGTCTTTAATACAAAGACGGAAGAAACGCCGTTCGCCCTGACCGCCTCGAATATCTCTGATGTAGAAAAGGCACTTTAAAGCATATACAGGATTTTCAGCATATGCTTTGCGAAACATTAAAATTACATCTTCATCCGACCGGTTTCTCATAGCCGCGCCCATAGCGAACATGTCGAGCAGGTCACTATGAGTAGTTTTATGAGTAATGCCACCATTTTCGGTGAGGGTGTAATTTGTAGCAGTTTTAAGGTTATTTAAAAACATACTTTTCTTTCCTTCCCAAGACCCAATTATTAGATTTTTGCGGAATCATTCTAATGTTGCTGTTTGGGTCTTAACTTTATGTATTATTATTATAACAAATTATTTATTTAATTTCAAAGAAGAAATCATCATTAACAAAGAAATATTTACAATTTTCTATTGTATCTAAATATTCATAAGTATCTTTATATTTTTGTTTATTATAACTATTGTTATCTAACATATAATAATAAGAT
>JAEEGL015408441.1_pt1 | contig 18741 bp, 13 predicted proteins | sample 9134231 | NCBI WGS metagenome assembly JAEEGL01 (sample SAMN16246548, study PRJNA631951) | gut metagenome | biome: gut microbiome; feature: rumen; material: fiber-attached | host: Bos | place: Iran: Karaj | collected 2018-10 | reverse complement strand
GATTTTGGTTCAGTTTAATAAAAACTGACAAAATGTAGTCAATTGAGTATCAGAACGAAACTAGCGATTTCTCGCTTATTTCGTCTAGAACCTTATTCGTTCTATTCTTTCCTTCCCTGTTATGTCAAAAAACTTTTATTTGTTGCCGTTGCTGTGTTGCGACGGTGATGACTAATATATATATTTAATAAAAACTTGTCAACTGAATTTTTGAATTTTTTATAAAATTTTTCACTTTTTTTTAAATATTTTTTTTGATAATATTTCTGATATGAAAAAGACAAACGCGATGAGAATTCTGGACGGGCTTGGAATCGAATACGAAGCCGCAGAATATGAAGATGACGGTGAGCACGAGCTCGCGCGCGGCGCAGCTGGACGTATGGCCGAAAAGCTTGGCGTGGCACCCGAGACTGTATTTAAAACAATTGTAATGCGCACTGAGTCTAAAGAAATCTGTGTATTCTGCCAGAGTGCGGTTAGTGAAATAAATCTGAAAAAGGCACGTCAGGCTGCCGGCTGTAAGGAAATTAATCCTGTAAAGCCGGAAGAGCTGCTTGGCCTAACCGGTTATATCCGTGGCGGCTGTACTCCTCTTGGCATGAAAAAGAAGTTCCGTACTTTCATTGACGAAACGGTGATTCTTCACGATAAGGTGTGTATTAGTGGCGGGCAGCGCGGCGTTCAGATTAAAATTAAGCCGGAAGATTTAATCCGCGCAACGGACGCAACTGTTATCGACCTCGAATTATAACTTCTGCCTCTTCCAGATTTTCAATTTATCAATATCAGTTCATGCACGAATTTCTGCAATTCGTGCATTTTTTGTCCCCTCTTTAAAATATCAGTTTATTATCTTCTCACATGTGATAGAATTAATCCTATCAAAAAAAACTATCTGATTTATAAAAGGAGGATTTATTGTGAAATTTAAATTTCCTAATGATCTGTATACTGATGTAAGAATTGAAGACCGATTTTTTGCGGGCTTTAATATGCAGAATTCTGATATTGTAAACGACAGCAATACCTATGTTAAAGGCGCCATGATCCGCGTTTTCGACGGCAAGATGTGGTATTCCGCAGAAACAAATGATCTGGATACAATTCAGAAAAAGATTGATGAGCTTGCCTCGCTTGCTACTCCGAATCCCGCCATCCTTGAAAATCCTATCGTAAAAAACTTTTCTGTAAATAAAGCAAAAATCATAAAATTTGACGGCAATAAAAATCTGCGTAATGTTTCGCGTGAACAGCGTCTGAAACTCGTAAATTCTTACCGCAAAAAGTGTCTGGACCCTTCCATCAAAGAAATCAAAATGTGTTCCACCTGGTTTGATTTTCAGAATATCGTAAAAGAACTTTATACCAGCAAGGGTACTGAAATTATTCAGGATTATCAGAGAACTAATTTTGGCATGTGGTTTCAGATTCTTGGTAAGGATGATGTTACTTACAGTGGTGGTAAAAAAATCACTGAGTTTGAATTCAACAAATTAAAAAATCGTGAAGCTGAAATTATTGAAGCCCGCGACCGTGCTATTGATTTTGCAAAGAATAATGTTCCGGTTATTCCGGGTGAATATGTTTGCGTTCTCTCCCCTTCTGTTACTTCTGTATTTACTCACGAAAGTTTTGGTCATAAGAGTGAAGCTGATTTTATGCTGAATGATAAGACTCTCCAGGCTGAATGGACTTTGGGCAAAAAGGTTGCCAACGAAAAAGTTTCTATCATTGATGAAGGCGATGGTATGTATCACGGTTACTGTCCTTATGATGATGAAGGCAACAAAAAGAAAAAGGTCTGGCTGATTAAGGATGGCGTTTTGAGCGGTCGCCTGCACGATGCTAAATCTGCAAGTGCTCTTGGTGAAGAGCCTACCGGTAATGCGCGTGCCCAGGACTACAACTGTACTCCTATGGTGCGCATGACCAACACTTTTATGGCTGCCGGATCTGATGATCCTGAAGAAATTATCCGCGGTGTAAAAGACGGCATTTATGTTTATGACTGGAACTATGGAACGGGTCAGTCTACTTTTACGATTCAGCCGCAGAAGTGTTACAGGATCCGCGACGGTAAGTTATGCGAACCTTTAAGAGTGAATGTTGTTACGGGCAGCGTTTTCCAGACTCTTTTTGATATTGATGCCGTGGGTACTGATCTGGAATTCTTTAGCGGCACGTGTGGTAAAAATGGCCAGAACATGCCGACTGCTACCGGCGGTCCGACTATTCGCGTAAAGAAGTTAATGGTCAATTAATTGCTCAGTCTGATTATAGGGGTAATAAAATGAAAAAAGAAAAATATACTATGTCTTCAGTTAATTCTGAAGTTAAAATCGAAGAGAACGAAATTGTTTCTTTCAACAAGTTTGATAAAACAGTCAGATCTTTCAGAGTTCATAAAGACGGCTTTGTCGGTGTGTATATGCATCAGGGTAAAATTTCTGATAAAGAAGGCTTTGAGATGGCAGAGAAAAATCTTGAGGCAAAGCGGCCGTATCCTTTTGAGCTTTCTGGTGGTGTGCGCTCGATGGATAAGGTTGAAAAGCTTCTTTCTGATTCTGAACTGATGTCGAAGGCCCGCAATGAGCTTGCTTTTTTGAAAAAGAACTTTCCTGATTTTACTTTCAGCGGAAATGTTTTTACTGAAGAATACAGCGAGGTTCATAAAAACAGTGCCGGCATGAACTTTAGCATGCACGACGGCCACAATGGCATCAACATCTTTTACAAACATAAGGACAGCAAGGATCTGGACGACGGCTATTTTTCTGTGAATATGAGAAAGTGGTCTTCGGCTAAGTTCCGTAAGATTGCGGCAAATTATCTTTCGAACTTCGGGAATTTTCTTGAGATGCCGGAGGACTGTATTATTATGCTTCCAGAGTGGAAACTGAACGGCAAACTTAATGAGGCTCTGAACGCCGAAGGTATTGCACTTGGAACTTCCCTTCTCGCAGGCAAAATTGGCCAGAAGGTATTTTCCGACAAGCTTTCTGTCTGTCATGATGTTTCCAAAAAGAATATCTGGATGACAACTTTCTGGGATGCCGAGGGTGCGGTGCCTAAGGGCGACAAACTTACTTATATTAAGGACGGCGTTGTGCTGCGTGGTTATGCAGACAAGCGCGTTGCTAAGAAATATGGTGTTGAGTGCACTGGCAGTGCGTGGGCTAATTATTCTGATATTCCGCAGAATGGCAAGGTTCATCTTAAGATTAAGCCGCTGAAGCTGACACCGAAGGAGATTCTGGAGGAACTGAGTGCAAAGGAATTGGGTGCGGAGGGGCTTAGTGCAGAGGAACTGAGTGCGAAGGAGCTTAGTACAAAGGAACTGAGTGCGGAGGGGCATGCTCCCCATAGCAAACTTGCCGTTTTGCCGGTGAATTACAGTGGCGGCGGCTTTAACGCAGTCGGCGAATATGTTATGCCGGTTCAGCGAGCTTTCCTCACAGACGGTGAAAAGATTCTCGGAGAAGTGCCGCCGTTTACTATGCTCAGCAACCTGTTTGATATGTTTGGCAAGGATTTTATTGGCGTTTCACGATACACCTCCATCTGGAACTGCAGTATGATGCTTGTGCACATGCAGGCCGGGAAGTTATAGCGTAGAAACGAGTGTAACTGTAAGTGGTGTGCGCAGGAGTCGCCTGCGAGATTGCTGTGAGATTGCTGTGAGCCTGGTGTGAGATTGCTGTGAGCCTGGTGTGAGCCCACCGTAAGCCTGGTGTGAGCCTGCTATTTTGCAATTTTCTAGATTTAACAGGCTCGCAGTGTTCCCGAAATCTTGTTGAGAGCCTGCAGTTTTAAGATTTATAAAATTTTGTAGGCTGGAAGAGTTCCAGAAAGATTGCTGTGAGCCCGCTATTTTGCAATTTTTAAGACCTAACGGGCTCAGAAAGTTTCTGAGATCCTGTTGCGGGCCTGAAAATCTGCGTTTTTCTGTTTTTCGCAGGCTCGGAGAACTCTGAGGATTTTATTCTGGCCTGTAATTTTGAGATTTCTCTGATTTTGCAGGCTCAGATATTTCAATCACTTCTTGCATGAGCCTGTAATTCTTAAAATTTTCTGAAATAGCAGGCTGCATAAATCCTAGAGAATCGAAGCGGGCCTGCTATTTTGCAATTTTCTAGATTTAACAGGCTCGCAGTGTTCCCGAAATCTTGTTGAGAGTCTACAGTTTTAAGATTTCTCTGTTTTTGCAGGCTGGAAGAGATCCAGAGAGATTGCTGCAAGCCTGCTATTCTGCGATTTTTTAAGACCTAACGGGCTCAGAAAGTTTCTGAGATCTTGTTGCGGGCCTGCAATTCTGCGTTTTTCTGTTTTTAGCAGGCTCGGAGAACTCTGAAGATTTTTGTTCGGGCCTGCAATTTTGAGATTTCTCTGTTTTTGCAGGCTCAGAGAACTCTGGGGATTTTACTCTGGCCTGTAATTTTGAGATTTCTCTGTTTTTGCAGGCTCAGATATTTCAATCACATCTGGCATGCGCCTGTAATTCTTATAATTTTCTGAAATAGCAGGCTGCATAAATTCTAGAGAATCGAAGCGGGCCTGCTATTTTGCAATTTTCTAGATTAAACAGGCTCGCAGTGTTCCCGAAATCTTGTTGAGAGCCTGCAGTTTTAAGATTTATAAATTTTTGCAGGCTGAATGAGTTCCAGAGAGATTGCTGTGAGCCCGCTATTCTGCGATTTATTAAGACCTAACGGGCTCAGAAAGTTTCTGAGATCTTGTTGATGGCCTGCAATTCTGCGTTTTTCTGTTTTTAGCAGGCTCGGAGAACTCTGAAGATTTTTGTTCGGGCCTGTAATTTTGAGATTTCTCTGATTTTGCAGGCTCAGAGAACTCTGGGGATTTTATTCTGGCCTGTAGTTTTGAGATTTCTCAGTTTTTGCAGGCTCAGATAACTCTGGGGATTTTATTCTAGCCTGTAATTTTTGGATTTCTCAGTTTTTGCAGGCTCAGAGAACTCTGAGGATTTTATGCAGGCCTGTAGTTTTGAGATTTCTCTGATTTTACAGGCCCGCCGCCCCCCCCCTTACTCACACAGACCTCAACCGACCACTATATAAACCATGGAAAATCCGATATAATGCACTCATGACAAAACTTCACGATTTATTAGGAAAAGAACTTTTATTTTTTGATGGCGGTACAGGTACTGTTTTGCAAGGCATGGGCTTAAAGCCTGGAGAACTCCCTGAAACATGGAACACAAAACACCCGGACCGCATCGTTCAGCTGCATTACAATTATTTTGCGGCCGGATCTAATATCGTGAATACAAACACTTTCGGGGCTTTTATCACAAAGTTCCCGCTTGAACTTGAGCGCTTTATCAAGGCGGCGATTGAAAACGCGAATGTGGCGCGCGAACGCGTGCTAGCTGAAAATCCTGACGGAAATTATTTTATCGCGTTCGACATCGGTTCCTGCGGTAAGCTCCTCAAGCCGATGGGCGACCTTGATTTTGAAGACTGCGTAAAACTTTTCAAAAGAACTTTTGCCGCCGCCTTCCCACTTGCAAAAGAAAATAAAATTGACTGCGTAATGATAGAAACCATGAACGACGGCTACGAATCTAAAGCCGCAGTTCTCGCCGCAAAAGAAACAATGGAAGATCTCGGTATTGCAGCCGAAGACCTCCCAATAATAGTCAGCAACGTTTATGACAAAGAGTGCCGTACACTCAGCGGTTCCACACCAGAAACCATGGTCGCCATGCTCGAAGGACTTGGCGTTTCTGCTGTCGGAGTTAACTGCAGCCTCGGCCCGCTTGAAATGAAACCTACCGTTGAGCGACTTTGCCGTGCTGCCACAGTGCCGGTTCTCGTAAAACCAAATGCCGGCCTCCCTAAAGTTGTCGACGGCCAGACTGTATTTGATGTTGAAGCCGCAGACTTCGTTAAAGCAATGGAGCAGCTCGCAGTGTTTGGCCCGATGATTATGGGTGGATGCTGTGGAACTACGCCGGAGTATATTAAAGGGATTTCAACAGTTTTAGGAGGGGAAGTCTACCCCCGCTCTAATGGGGAAGCCGTTAAAAAACAAGCTGCGACAGCGGGTTGTTTTAGGCTTGTCCACCAAAATGCGCAGAATCAGGCTATGCCTGATTCCACCCCTTCTAACGGGGGACACCCCCGTAACGCCCCCGCTATCGGCTGTGTTTCTTCAAACACCAAGGTAGTCTATTTCGGCGGCCCGCACCGCCCAGTCCTTATTGGCGAACGCATCAACCCTACAGGTAAGAAAAAGTTTAAGGAAGCTCTGCGCGCAGGCGACATACCATATATCATTCATCAGGGAATGGAACAGGAAGAAGCTGGCGCTCAGGTCCTCGACGTAAACGTAGGGCTCCCGGAAATCGACGAAAAGGAAATGATGCTGAAAGTTCTCGACGAACTTCAGAACGTCACTACCCTTCCACTCCAGATAGATACAACAAAGCCGGACGTTATGGAAGCAGCACTCCGCCGCTACAACGGAAAACCGATGATAAACTCCGTAAACGGCAAGCAGGAAATTATGGACACAGTCTTTCCGCTTGTAAAAAAATACGGCGGACTCGTTGTTGCCCTCACTCTCGATGAAGATGGTATCCCGGAAGATAGTGAGCGCCGCGTTGCCATTGCCAAAAAGATTTATGCAGAGGCAGCAAAATACGGAATCAGAAAATCAGATATTATTATAGACCCGCTTGCCATGGCCGTTAGTTCCGACTCAAAGGCCGGCATTGCAACTCTTGAAACAGTCCGCGCAATTCATGAGATGGGAGGTCTTACAAGCCTTGGTATTTCAAACGTAAGCTTTGGACTTCCTCTCCGCGAATTTGTTACCGCAAGTTTCTTTACACTCTGTATGGGCGCCGGCCTTTCTGCGGCAATTATGAATCCGCTTCAGGGTGAGATGATTAAGGCATGGAAATGTTATAACCTGCTTTCCGGCCGCGATGAAAACTGTACAGATTATATTGAGTGGAGTGGCAAGGAAAGCGAGAGACTTGCGGCTATTGCGGCGACGTCTGCGGTAGTTTCGACAGGCTCAACCACCGGGGGCGTTGCGGGGGTGTCCCCCGCTGGAGGGGGTAGCGAGCAACAAAGTGCGAGCGAGGGGGAGACTTCCCCCCTTTCAAACGCAATAATTCACGGTCTTAAAACCGATGCTGCAGCCGCTACCCGTGAACTCCTTAAAACTACCGAGTCGCTCACCATCATAAACGACCACCTGATTCCGGGGCTCGACTACGTTGGTAAACGCTTTGAACAGAAAACAATGTACCTGCCTCAACTGTTGATGGCAGCGGAGGCAGCTAAGGCTGCATTTGGAGAGATCCGCGAATACATGGAAAAGTCCGGCAAAAAAGGTGCTCCAAAAGGAAAAATCATCATCGCTACTGTAAAGGGCGACATTCACGATATTGGAAAAAACATTGTAAAGGTTCTTCTGGAAAATTATGACTTTGACGTAATTGATCTTGGTAAGGATGTGCCGCCAGAAGTTGTAGTTGAAGCCTGCAAAAAAGACCACGTAATGCTCGTTGGACTTTCGGCCCTCATGACAACAACAGTTGCCGCAATGGAAGAAACAATTAAACTACTTCGCAAGGAATGTCCTTGGGCAAAGACCTGCGTTGGCGGCGCTGTTATGACTCAGGAATATGCAGACCAGATTGGCGCAGACTTTTATGGCAAGGATGCGATGGATACAGTGAGGTATGCGCTTGAAGTCTTTAAGGAGTTGTAATAATCCATTAATCAAAGACTTTTTTTCGCCATTCTTTTTCGTAATCGTGAAGTGTTGGAGAATGTTCTCCCTCTGCAGCTGTAACCGCCGCTTTAATATATGGCTCAACAACTAACGTTCGGTAGCTTCCCCAGCGACCTGGCAGTTGCTGCGGCACTGTAAGCATCTGCGATGGCGGAAGATTTGTAAGCAGCTGTGTATAATAAACGGGAAGTACATGTTCTGTAACATCGCGCAGAGAAGAGAAGCCACCTGCAATTCCAAACAAATCTGTTTCAAGACGCATGTTTTCTTTTACTTCGAGAATATGCTTTTGATTTTCTGACTGGAAGAACCACGAAATAAATTCCGTTGCCCCAACCTGATTTCTTGCATCTTTATAGATTCCCATTGTCGTGCAGGAATCTTCAATAAAGATTGAATTATTCTCTACTACCCATCGGTAGTCTACAGCCAAATCCTGTTCCTTAAGAATCTTAAAAAGATTGTCACTTGTTGTATAAGCGTACAAAGTTCTGCCGGAAGAAACCTGGCGGTAATAAGGCATGAACAGATATTTAAATGTGAAATCTTCTTCTATTTGCGGCGAAGTATTTTCTTTATAAACCCAGTCTCTCAAATAAGAAACTGTATCCAACAAAGCCTGTCCGTTCCATGCAATTTCTGATTTTTCTTCGCGGAAATTTGTACCTTTCATTTTTGCAACAAGATACAAAAAGTCATTATTTCCAAGCGGGGTAAAACCAATTCTTGTGTAGGCTTCTTTTTTGTTCTTTGCATTAAAGGCAGAAGCAGTTGTTCGAATCTGATCTAGTGAAAGAACGTAACTGTCTGGAATCTGTTCTTTATTTTCTGTAGAAAAAATTACAGCCGGAAGATTAAAACTCACCGGTAAAAGATACTGAACATCTTTTCTTTTTCCCGCTTCCAGAAGCTGCGGATAAAAAACTTCTGATGTAAGTTTTTTTGTATCAAAAAGATAATCAAGAGATTTAAAACTTTTTTGAGGTGTGTCTGTTCTGAGCCATGAGCCCACAATTATGTCAGGTGGATTTTCATCTTTTGCGGGCGGCAGTGAAAGTGCTGGATTTTCTTTATAAACAAGTATTGCACAGTTATCTTTGTGCTGCCGGTTGAACAGTTCAATATACTGCGCAAACTCGCGGCAGCTGGTCCAGATTACAATTCTCTCCTGCTGATAAACTGTGCGGGTATTTTGTGAGCCGCCTAATTTTGAACAGCCGGAGAAAATTGCGCTAATGCAAAAAATCAGAGTAGAAAATACAAGCTTATTTTTCTTCATCAGCTACATTATAAATGCTTGTGTAAACTGAATCAATCTTATCTTCATCGATACTTGAAAAAGCTACACGCAATGTATGTGCATCTATCTGAATAATTCCGATCCCTTCTTTCTTCAAAAGTGCCTTTCGGATTTCTTCTGCCTTTCCAGTTTTTACGTGGAAGCTCATGAAGTAACCTGAGTTGAAAGGAAGTGCTTCGAGAACTTCAGATTTATGTGTATTTACGAATTTTCTTACTGCATCATAGCGGCGCTTAAGCATTTCGCGGAGCTCTTTTTTCTGTGCTTCATGTGAATCATCTGCAAGTGCATGTACTACAAGGCTCTGAGAAACTGTTGATGAACATGAAACTGATGAACGGATTGCAGACATAAACTTAATCTGAAGTGCTGTAATCTGCTCGTCTGAAAGTCCTTTTGATCCGAATGTGATAAAGCCTGTGCGGAAGCCCCATGCAAAATCTTCTTTTGTAGGACCATCTGCCTTAATTGCAAGTACATTTTCGTGAAGGTCTGCCATGTATGCAAAGAGTGACTGTGGCTCGATATCATCTTCGTAGTTGAGTCCAAAGTATGCGTCATCTGAAAGTACGAGAACTTTCTTTCCTGATTCTGCAATTTCGCGTACGATGCGTACAATTTCCTTTGCTTCTGCCTTTGTTGGGCTGTATCCAGATGGATTCTGTGGGAAGTTAAGGATTACGCGTACTGATCCGTACTTTTCTGCTTCTGATTTCATTGCGGCTTCGAGGCCGGCAATATTGAACTTTCCGTTTTCAAAGCACTTGAACTGATGGAACTCTGCTCCGCGGCGGGCTGCAGCAATCAGTTCGTAGTTATCCCAGCAAGGATCTGGTGCAAGCAGTGGCTTTTCTGCATCAACGAAAATATCTGAAACATAAGAAAGTACTGCTGTAAGTCCTGGAACAAGAATTGGTGATGAAATCTTTTTATTTTTCAAGTCAGGATTTTTTTCGATGATTTTTGATTTCCACAAGTCGCGGACATTTGGATTTCCTGCTGTTTTTGCATAAGCAACTGTCTCGCGGGAATTGAGAGTTGGCATAATTTTTTTGTATGATTCCAACTCGATCGGAGATCCGCCTGCTACGGCCATTCCGATTGTACCATTTGCGAAGTGAGCGTCTTTTGCAGCCTCACCACCCTGTGAAATAATTCCATTTGGAAAATAAAGGCGTCGACCCATGTCTGACATGAGGGCATCGACTACTGAACCTGAAAGAGTGTCATTCAACTCTTGAGCTAACGGATTAATCATAATGCCCTAATTATGCAAATTTGTGGTTTCTTAGTCAATGATTATGCATATTTTTTGTATAAATATACAAAATCAGAGAGTGTTGTGATGATTAAATGCTCCCGTGGGAAATCTTATCAGGTTGCTCGCGAGCTGGAGACAAGGGAAGGCTTTCCCCTTGTAAATGATTTTGATATAATCTTTTTCTATGGAAAAACAAATTGTGCATATAATAGAAGACTGCCGTGCGGAGGCTGGGAAGAGGCTTGTGGGGCAGGATAATCTTGTTGATGATATTTTGACTGCGTTTATTGCGGGCGGACATGTGCTGCTTGAAGGTGTGCCTGGCCTTGCGAAGACGCTTTCGATAAAAACTGTGGCCGAGATTCTTGGGCTGGATTTTAAGCGTATTCAGTTTACTCCGGATCTGCTGCCTGCTGACGTTACCGGAACTTTGATTTATGAGCAGAACAAGGGAACTTTCAGCGTTCGCAAAGGTCCGATTTTTGCAAATGTAATTCTTGCTGATGAAATTAACCGTGCGCCTGCTAAGGTTCAGTCGGCTATGCTCGAGGCTATGGAAGAGCGTCAGATTACTATTGGTGAGGAAACTTACCGTCTGCCGGAACCTTTCTTTGTTCTTGCTACTCAGAACCCTGTTGAGCAGGAGGGTACTTATAATTTGCCGGAGGCCGAGCTCGATCGTTTCTTAATGAAGCTCGTAATCAGCTACCCTGCTACCGACAACGAAATTAAAATCGTTCAGACTTGTGGTAACGCTCCTTATATTCCTGTTAGACAGATTATTAAAGATGATGATATTAAGATGCTCCGCGAGGCTGCGTCTAAAGTTACCTGTGACGAAAAGTTAGTAGAATACATTGTTTCTATTTTGACTGTTACCCGTCCGGAGAACTCGAAAAAGCAGCAGGGCGGCCGTACGCTGGTAAATACCGCTAATACTAACGACATCACACGCTACATTCATTTTGGTGCTTCGCCTCGTGCGGGTATTGCGATGCTGCAGTGTGCTAAGGTTAAGGCTTTGTTTGCCGGCCGTGATTTTGTTTTACCGGAAGATATTAAAGCTGTTGCACTGAATGTTCTTCGTCATCGTCTTGTGCTTTCTTATGAAGCAGCGGCAGATAATATTACTGCTGATGACATTATCACAAGAATTCTGGACTTTATTCCTGTTCCGTAAGAGATGCTGAATCAAGTTCAGCCTGACGAATACTATTATGCCAAAACGTTATCTTGCAAATAATGAATCTCTCATAAAAAAAGCCCTCTATCTGCGTCTTATGGCAGAAGATATTGCCGACGGTATGAAGAGTGGAAACTTCCGTTCGCTTTACCGTGGCCAGGGCATTGAGTTTGCAGGTGTTCGTGATTATATCCGTGGAGATGACATCCGCACAATCGACTGGAACGTTACAGCCCGCATGGGGCGGCCGTACATCAAAATATTCGAAGAGGAACGCGAACTCCAGATTTTTCTTATTACCGATTCGTCGCTTTCGATGCAGCTGGAAACAACTTCCGGACGCCGCACAAAATACGCCTCAGCCGCAGAAACAGCAGCCCTCGTTGCCATTGCGGCCGAAATAAATTCCTGCCCAACCGGCGCAGTATTTTTCGACGGCGTAATTCACTTTTCGTGTGAGCCTGCCCTCGGTAAAGAACAGACAATGCAGATCTTAAATCATCTGGACCGTCTGCCTTCTACCCCTACCCCAGGCTCAGTGCTTCCCAATGCAATTTCCGCGGCGGCAAAAGTACTCCGCAAACGCACTCTCGTATTCGTCCTTTCGGACTTCAGGTGCGGCGGCTGGGAAAAACCGCTTATTTCTCTTGCTCAGAAAAACGACGTTATTGCAATAAACGTTCACGACGCTTTTGATGAAGAACTTCCGTCTCTTGGAACTGTAGTTTTTAAGGATGTTGAAAGCGGTCTTAAAATGAATCTTCCTTCTTCTTCTGCGGCACTTAAAAAAGAATGGCGCAGTTATAACGAAATGAACCAGAACCGCTGGCAGGACTTTTGTATTAAGCATGGTATTATGCCTGTTGTTCTTGATACTAAGAGCGAACCTGTTCAGGTTCTTAATCAGATTTTTGCACGCAAGGCAAGAATGAGGTAACGGGAGAATGAGCATGCAGATTATTTCACCACAGCAGATTCTCGTTCCAAAAAAAGTTTATATTGGAGATACAGCCGAACTGCGCTGTACTTTTAACAGCTCAAGTTCAGTTTTAAAACAACTTACAGTAAGTGGCACTGCCGAACTACCGTTAGTTAGTCAACCACAAGGCAACACTTCTACAAAAGATTACGAAATTAAAAGTATCAGTCTTTCTCCGGCCGGTGTTGATTTTTATCAGTTTACAATTACCTTTATTCCATGGAAAACCGGAGAGATTCAATTTTCTCCTATGGAGATTGAAGGCTCTGAAATCATTCTTGAATTTCAGCCGGTTCAGATTGTCTCACTTATTTCTTCTGAAAACACTTCTACAGCAACTCTGCGTGATGCAAATGCTCCGCTTTTACTTCCGGGCACTGCTTATAAACTTTACGGCACCATCGCTGTTTTCATTATTCTGCTTATTGTTTTAATCAGGCTGATTGTTAAACGAAAGAGTCTTTTATTTTATATAAGCACTAAAAGACTTTTGAAAAAATATAAGAAAAACAAAAAGCTGACTGTTAAGCTTCTTCGTCAGACTGCGCTTTCTTCTTCGGATTCAGATGAACTTTCTGCTGAACGCATTCAGAAAATCATGCGCAGCTATCTTGAAGTTCGTTTTGATTATCCTTTTACAAAAACCGTTACTTCTGAAATCATGAAAGGCTGGCTGTCTTGTACCGGTGGTCTTCTTTCGGACAAAAAAGAAGATGCTTTTGGCGATATTGTTTCTGCCTTTATCAGAACAGATTTTATCCGCTACAGCAAAAACGGTAAATTTTCTGAAGGTGAATTAAACTCGCTTATTGAGTCTCTTATAAATAAAATTGAAATTCTTGAAGAACAAGAATCTGAAAAATCAGATAAAACTCTAGGAGTATAAAGCCATTATGCCAAACTTTGAAAACCCTGCAGCCTTTTTTCTCCTTTTACTGATTCCTGCCCTGTTTATTTTGCGGCACTTAAAAATCTTTAACAGGATTTCTTTTCCTGCTGTTCTTTCTGATTGGGACGGTCATCATTTTGAATGGAAAGGTAAATCTCAGAAATTCTTTTCTATAACTGCCACTGTATTTTTTGTTGCAGGCTTTTTGATTTCTGTATGTGCTCTTGCAGCACCTGTACTTTCTAATCAGGAAAAAGTTTATACCTCTTTAGGAACTGATATTGTTTTTGTTCTGGACACAAGTCCTTCTATGTCTGCAAAAGATATGGAAGGAGAACAGAGACTTGAATCTGCTAAAAATGCAATTTACCTTCTTACCGGCAAAAACGATGGAAGCCGTTATGGTCTTGTAGGGCTTGGAAGCAACGCTGCTGTTCTTGTTCCGCCAACCAGTGACCTTACTTTCTTTTCTGAACGTCTTGCAAAAATAAGTGCAGGAAGTTTTGGCAACGGTTCTGCAATTGGTGACGGATTAAGTACTGCTGTCTGTCATCTTGTTTCTTCTTCTGCTCAGAAAAAATGTATTGTCCTTCTTACAGATGGTGAAAACAATGCTGGCGAGATCCATCCGGAAACTGCCGCCCAACTTGCCGCTGATAATAATATTACAATTTATGTTGTCGGCATCGGCTCTAAAGGAAAAGTCCCGATTGAATATACTGACCCCGTAACAAGAAGAGTTTATTCTGGTTATCTTGACTCTAATTTTAATCCTGCTTCACTCAAAAAAATCTCTGCAATTGCTGGCGGAAAGTATTTTGAGGCACAGACTTTGAACGAACTTTCTGACGTATTAAACACTGTTTCTAAAGCAGAAAGTGTTTCTCAGACTTTTACTTACCGAACTGTAAATAAACTTTTCTATCAGAAATTTATTTCTGTTGCTCTCATTCTTTTTATTCTTGCGTGGTTTCTTCGCAGAATTGTCTTAAAAGAGATGGTCTGCTTCCGTTATAAAAAGATTTTGTTTGTACGTTCCAGCTGCCTTGCGTTTGCGTTTATCTTTATGATTCTTGCACACACGGGCCTCAGCTGGGGAACTTATCTTGTTCCGGTTCAAAAAAGCGGTCATTCTGTTTCAATGGTTTTTGATATTTCCAACAGTATGCTTGCAAAAGACTGTCCTGGAAATATTACCCGTCTGGAAGCGGCTTCCATTTATGCAAAGAAACTTCTTTCAAAAATGGAAGGAACTCCTGTTTCTGTTGTAATTGCAAAAGGTGATGGTATTGCCGCAATTCCTATTACTGATGATTCTGCCATGATTGAATCTCTTCTGGATGTTATGTCGCCTTCCCTTATGACTGTACCTGGTTCAAGTATTGGACGCGGTATCTTAAAAGCAAAGGAATCTTTCCCGGCAAACTTTTCTTCTGCCGGAAGAATCTGGGTATTTACAGATGGTGAAGAAACAGACGGTCAGCTTTCCCCTGCTCTTCTTGAATGTCAGAAATCTGGTATTCCTGTAACAATAATCGGCTTTGGTTCTGAAAATGAATCTCCTGTTCTTACCGGGGACGGAAAAACTCAGGTTATGTCTGCGCTCCGCCGCGACCGTCTTGAAGAAGCAATTGCAGACGCCTCTAACCGTTTCCGCTTCTTCAACAATCACGATAATCTTTTATATATTGATTCTCTGGAAAAAGGCTCTGCCGTTCAGCTGCTTTCTCAGCTCCGTTTTGGCTCTACAGAAAATCTTATTTCTTCTTATGAAGTAAAGCCTGTTCCACGCTATAAACTTTTTCTTTCTCTCGCAGCGCTTTTCCTCATCTTAAGTTATATTGCAACTGAATTTAATTTTGTAAGATTTTTTGGTTCTAAAAACTCAAGAGCTGCAGCTGTGGCAGTTTCTATGATTACACTTTTATTTTCCGGCTGTTCTTCTCAGACAGCTGATATTCTCAAAGGCACAGTTTCTTATCATCAGAAAAAATACAGACATTCTATTTCCCGTTTTATGTCTGCTTCTGAAAATGCGGCTGAGGCAGGAAATCTCATAAATCAAAGTTACGCTCTCTATGACCTTGGAACTGCCTATATGATGGTTGGAGAAGATTCGGCTGCTCTGGAACAATTCAATTCCATTACAGAGGACTCTCCGGATGCCGTGCGATACGCTGCCTTTTATAACGCAGGTGTGCTTGCCTGGAAGAACTCTGATTTTGATGAAGCAAAAGATTATTTTAGAAAAGCTATTGAAATTGACAGTACTAAAATTGACGCAAAAATAAATTTTGAACTTTCTATGCAGCAAAGTGAAGCAAAAGGTAAACAGAATCAGAGCAATCAGATTCAGGCTTCACAGGAAGATAATGCACCTCAAAATCTTGAAAAAGCTGTATTTGAACATATTAAGGAGAATGATCAGAAGCAATGGAAAAACGACGAATCAAAGCAATCATCAAATCTTGCAGAAGATTTCTAATTTCTCTTTCTCTTATTTTTATTTCAGGATTTGCTTTTTCTCAGAATCTTTCTCTTGAAACAATAAGACAGTTGAGAATTACTCCTGAAGAAGGTCAGAATCTTTATACAAAATCTGATATTAAATTCTCTGTAACAATTCCAGGTATTTCTCCATCTCAGGTTCAGGTTCTTACTACTTCGCAAAAGCAGAATATTAATTTCCGCTCTATCCGAAAATCAGAAAATTATGAACAAAAAGGCACAAAGATTGACATCTGGTATAACTTTGACAACGCCGGAACTTTCACTCTCACTCCAATCAGCGTAATGCTAAAAAACAGCCGACGTACTATCCACTTTGATCAGATTACTGTTACTGATGATCCTGCTACGATGAATCCTAGAATTGTAATTGTTTTCCAGGACGGCACTAAGATTTATTCTGATGAAACAAATTATCCGGTTCCTCTTCTTTCTGTGAAGACCGGTAAAAAACTCAGCTTTACCGTAAACATTCAGTACGCTATGCAGCTGGTTCAGTTTAACTGGGACATTCCAAAAGATTCAATTTTTACCTGTACCAAGCAATTTGAATTTACCGAAGTTAAACACCGTGAACGTGTTTATTCTCACACTCTGATTCCGGTTGCTTCTTTTGAATGGACTGGTCTTGTACCGGGGCAGCAGAAGCTTCCAAAAATCAGACTTAATGCCGCAGGCTATAACGGCTACAGAAGCGAACTTCTTCTTCCGGAAATTATAATTGAATTTACAGAAGGGTCTTCAACTGAAACTGAAGAAAATGATTCTGATATTTTTGCTTCTGCGTTCTATCAGGAATCTTCTGAAGCAGATTTGATTCAGCCCCAGCCTCTTTCTATAGAAGAATGTTTTGAACTGAGCACTCTTTATTCCAAAGAACACAATGCATTTTTTAATTATGCTGTTGCAAGAAAAAATCGTATCAATTATGAAACCGAGCACGGACTTGTTGTTTCTGCGAGTCAGATTTTTCCATCTGTTTTTCTGTATATTGGCATTCTGGTTATTATTGCCTCTGTAATCTGTTTGATTATGGCCATCAGAAAAAAACATAAAATACGTACACTTATATTCATTGTTCTTTTAGTGATTGGAACTGCTGTTGTAATTTTTTGTACTGTAAAAAGAAATGAACGTTATGGAATTTCTGCCGGATGTAAAATATATTCTATTCCACAGGAAAGCGCAGAATCTGTTTCTGAAGTAAGAAGCGGTTCTCGTGTACGCATTCTTGAACGCACTGGAAAATGGTACTACATTGAAGTTGGAGAAACCGGCGGATGGTGTTCTGCTGATAATATTTTTATAATCAGATAACTGATATTCGGGAGCAATAATATGGACATGAATGATATTCTTAATCAATGGGATTCTATGCAGAAAGCTCAGGTTCGAAAGCAGAAGGAAAGCGGCAAGAATCAGGTGTCTCATAAAAAAGCAAATGCTCCTACTGCAGAAGAAAAAGCCCGCGCTGCAGAAAAAGATTTTGAAGCAAAACTCCGTGCAGATAACTCTAAGCAGATTAATCCTATGGAACTGTGGCTCCGCCGCTATGGTACAATCGACAAAGATAAAATTGCAGAAGAACAGGAATCTCGCTCTAAACTTTATGACAGGAATTATCTTTTGAGTATGAATCCAGAAGCAAGACTTGATCTGCATGGTCTTCACCAGGATGAAGCGCAGGAGAGTTTGAACCGCTTTATAACTGACTGTAAGGCTCGGGGACTTCGCAAGGTTTTAATTATTCACGGAAAAGGCATTCACTCTTCCGGCTCAGATCCTGTACTTGGTGAGCTCGTGCGCCGCTTCATTGAACACGACAAACGCTGCGGTGCTTCCGGCCATCCAAAAACGAAGGCCGAAGGCGGAAGCGGCGCAACCTGGGTGCTCTTAAAATAAATACTAAAATAGTTCTATCACGCATTTTAACGGCAGATGGTCTGAACAACCTTCGCCTGTATAAATTTTATACGCCAGCGGTATTCCCTCTTCATCAGCAAGCGGAGTGTCCGTAACAGTACTAAACGAAGTAAAGTCCGCATTTCCTAAAAGCATAATATTATCAATCCGTTCCCATTCTCCACTGTAATAATAACTTCCAGTCTCTATTGAAAAATTCCCGTCAGAACGGAACCAGGGAGAACATACTTTTACAGGCTCCCCCTGACCCCGCAAAAGTGTATTTGATTTTTTGGATTTTTCTATTTTTGTAATGAAGTCTTCGGCGCTTCTATTAAAGTCCCCGCAAATAATAACCGGCTTATCTGGCTGCGATTCTGTACTTTCAATATTTTTTAAATTTTCCGCAAGCACATATTCCTGCCAGTCCCGCCAGATTTCCGTTTCAGCTTCTCCCCCGGATTTTGATTTCCAGTGATTTACAAAAAGTTCTAGTTCACGCTCTCCAACACTTACTGCAACCTGAATTAGAGGACGGGTTAATGGCTGGTCTTCATTTTGTGTTCTGATATCAATTGAATGAAGCTTCATATCAGAAAGCTCATATCTGGAAAAAACTGCACAGCCTATTGCGCTTTCACTTTCCTTAGCAAAGCATGCATAATGCCATAGTTTTTTCTGCTCCCAGGAACCGCTGCTTAATCTGTTTGCAATATCCTGAACCACACCTTCATTTTCTATTTCTTCCATTACAAAAATATCTGGACTAAGAGAGGTCATTACTTCGCAAAGTTTTTCCAGACGCTTTTCGTATTTTTCTTTATTCCAGCGTTCAGAGTTTTTAAATTCCTTGTATTCAGTGCCGGTTGTCACAGCATCAAAAAAAGTCTGAACATTCCAGCATGCAAAAGTAATTTTCTTTTTACTGCCCTTAGTTTCTGTTGAG
>JAEEGL014540492.1_pt1 | contig 18741 bp, 9 predicted proteins | sample 9134231 | NCBI WGS metagenome assembly JAEEGL01 (sample SAMN16246548, study PRJNA631951) | gut metagenome | biome: gut microbiome; feature: rumen; material: fiber-attached | host: Bos | place: Iran: Karaj | collected 2018-10 | reverse complement strand
CTCCCTCCCGTACTTGTCAGTCGCCAAGACGGCGCACTCTGCGGTATCCTTCCCAAGAGATTCGACGATCTCCTTCTTCAGCTTGACGAGGTATCTGTCAGAATCGCCCTTCATAACAGGAAGATTGGCTTCCTTCACGACCTTCCCATCCAGCTTGACGGTCAGTGCTACTACGTCAGCCTCGTATCTCGGACTGATCCCCTTCAGCCTCAGCTCGCATACCGGGAATCCCTCCTCCTCGCTGGAAGTCCCGTACATGGTCACGAGAGCCTGGGTTATCTGGTTCTTGTCTATCAGACCAAGAGATTCCAGCCTCTTCAATACATATTCCCTCGACACGGACTCACAGCTCCTTTTGTATCGAACGGTTCTCCCCGCGTTCGGTGTATTCTGCGGATACGGTTATCCCCGGCACCGCCTGGACGGTCACCTTCCTGCTGCTCTTGGGCTGGATGGAGAAAGTGGTCCCCGGCACGGTCTTGATCCTCTCGGAACCCTTGGTGACGACGAACCTGCTCACCATCACGGTGTATTCGCCGGTATTGACGAACGAAATGATGCAACCACTGTCATCGGAGGATTCCAGCTCCACCGTTACGTGGGTCCCGATCCCTTCCGATCTCCCGACGGCATTGACCACCTTCTCGAGACACTCCTCGGCGGACTTGTAGTCGCCTTCCGACACATATCTCAGATAATGGTTGCGCTGGACCCTTGCATTCTCGCCCGCGTGCTCTACCTGGTCGGCGATGCCGTTGTACCTGGTGGCGAGTACCGATTCCTTCTGGAAGGATTTTCTCGCCTTATCGGCGTAATAGAGGGCCTTCTTCATATCCGATCTGACGTATGCGCGTGATTGTGCCAGCAGTGATTTCGGATAGGTGTAGTCCGACGGTACCTCCGACCACAGGTGATGGATGTCCTTGACGGCCATATCCAGTCTTATGAGGTCAAGCTTCACGTTGATCGAGGTCACTTGAGCACCTCGTCCATGCGCGATTCGATCCTGTCCCTCATCTCGGGAACGGTAACGTCCTGATACTCGGACGTGTCGCTCCCGATGACCAGATCGGTGATGATCTTCTTAATCCTCCTCTTGAACAGGAAGAGCGTCACCATCGACACGACGGTGACGATTATGATCCTGTAGAAGTTCAGATCGGAGGTGTCCATCGGATATACCTTCAGATCTCTTTGAAAGTCTCCGATTCAGACTTGGCGAGTTCTACGGCCTTCTCCTTGAACTCCTTGTCCATCTCCGCAGTCCTCATCATGATCTTGTGCTTCACTTCCTCGTCCTCGAGCTTCTCGACCTCGGTCCTGTCGAACCTGAATCTTACCTCAGATGCATAGAGCGACCTCTCGATGAAGAAGGGAGTGTCATTGATCTTCTGTAGGATGGCGTCCTCGATCTCGTCCATGTCCTTGTAGATGGTCTCGACGAACATCGGCTTCCTGATGACATCCTGGAATGCTGTCCTGAGCATCATCTCGAAGTTCTCCGCGTTGATGTATCTGCAATGGACGTCCAGTTCATCCTTCTCCATGGCATAGGAGCTGGTGAGGAGTGCGGCAATCGCTCTGGGATTCTCCCTCTTGAACCTGAAGCTTCCCCTGACGGTTCCGTCGAGATCCCCTCCGGGGACCCTTATGGTGGTTCCGGTGACGATGGTGAACGGATTGTCGGAGAACGAGAGGACAGATACATTCTTCGGTTTCTTTCCGAGGAGTTTCTTATCCCAGTAGTCGGAAGGCCTTACACTGACCTCCACGGTATCCTCAAGATATCCGACATCATCCAGGTACACCTTGGATACCATGGATTCGTCCACCTTGAACCTGAAATCCTTGTCGGGTATCCCCTTGTAGGATAGTTTCATTACGACCTTGCGGTTGGGATCATTCTGATCCCCCACTATGACGTTGCTGCCTTCATCGCTGCCCGCCATCACTGCCTTTGGCTTCAGGGGTTTCTCTTCTTCCACTGCTTTCTTCTTCTTTCCGAACATCTGTCCACTTCCTATAACCTATCGTATGTGTTCATACTATATAATATTCGTTAATCTATTTCCTCATAATTATATTCCGTTCCCCTGTCTGAGACGGACATCCTCGAATATCTTCCTCGAAACGATGATCGCAAGTACGCATATCAGTGCCACACCCACGGCCGCGATGATCAGAGGTGCGATCGCATTCTCGTAGACATAGATCTTGTTGAAATATGCCAGTACGGCTGTGACGATTGCGATTGCCATACCTATTGCAGCACCTGCATAGGTCAGGATCCTGCCCCTCTTGTGTATGGTCGTAGTGCCCTTTGACCTGTTGGCACAAATATAGGCGTAATAGGCGGTCCCCAATTCCACGAACATCAAGGTGACCCATGCGAACACGGAGACCGTGAAGAACGTGCTCATGGATGACGTTACCGTCTCGTACAGCATGTACACAAACATGATCATGCTGCTGACCGCCGTAGGCATAAGGAATAGCCACGTATTGGTGTTGTGGACGTTCCTGACCAGGGCTACGGAGACGATCTGGACCAGAAGCAATGCTACTATAATTGCCGCAACTGCGATTACAAGCTCCCTGTCATCCTCCCCGAAGTAATCTATCGATTTGACCTTCAGCTCCATCCCCGAATTCATTGCGGAAAGCTTAGAAGAGGACATCTCTATGACATGACCATCGGAGGCCATCTGCAGTTCGATGTCGGAGCCGGTGGAGTTCGCACCCTCCTCGAACACGATGCTGGAGTTCCTGCTGTCTATAACTAATACCTTGGTGTTTCCGGATATGGATTTCGAGACCACTTCGTTGACCGATGCGGGGATCTGTACGGTATCCCCTGCGGAATCCGCCACGCACAGCAGCCTCTTCCCGGAATCGGCCATAAGCACACCGTTCTCCGCGGACAGATAATTATTGTGATTATCAACCACGAACTCCTTCAGACTGGTGCATCCGGAGAATGCCCCGTCCTTCACTTCCTGTACGTTAGTGCCGATCCTCACGGATGTCGCCTGCGCATCCGTAACGGAACTTACCGCCGCCACCGATTTCCCGTCGAGGGTGATATCGGGAATCTCTATGAACCTCTCCTCTCCCAGGTGCTCGTACCATCTGTTCAGTTCGGAGTTGGTCCCGGTAACGATGACGCTCCCGTTATCTCCCGTCGCTAATCTTGCGGTGTTTCCAGAAGATACGATGACCGCTGGAGCAGTGTACGGAGCAAAGTCCAGATACGGATTGCATACCAAGGACACGTTGTTGTTGGGTCTCCCGTCCAGACTGTATGACATCCAATATGCGGCACATCCCTTTGGCACCCCTATGTAAGCATCCGGTTCGAATATCACGGGGGATGACAGACGATAGGTGATCATCGTCTTCGATCCGTCGTAGTGATTGAAGAATATCTCGAAGATCACCTGGTATTCCTCGTAAACGGCCGTGAACGACATGTCGCCCGTTACCGTGGTGGCATCGGAATAGTTCATCCATCTGACGAATTTGTATGCGTTGTATCCCACCTCGGGCCTTTCGGGAGTGTCACCGTCATACATGGGATGTGAGCCGTATTCCACGGATCTGTCATACTCGATCGTCGACCCGTCATAATTGAGCCAGCTTACCGAATATGTTCTTGTGTTAGTGCCGTAAACGGCCGTGTACGTTATATCGGATGTGACGGCGGTGACCGCAGGCGACCATCCGTTGAAGTAGTAACTGTACTGATCGTTCTGCTGCTTGGAGGGCTCGGTTCCGGTATATGCAGGCGTCATTCCGTAACCGACGGACTGGATTCCGAGAACGGTACCGCTCTCGTCCTTCCAGGTGACCGTGTAGTCCCTTATTCCACTGACGAACGTCGCATTGTAGGATGCGTTGCCTGTTACGGCGGATACGGCAGGATACCATCCGGAAAAGGAGTATCTGTATTCTGCGGTGGATGCTTTAGTAGGCGTTGCTCCAGGGAACGACGGCATGGAACCGTACACGAGACCTTCGTTGCTGAGAATCGGTGTTCCGTTCTCATCGCACCATGTGATCGTGTATGTATTAGGTACAGGCGAGAAAACGGCAGTGTAAGTTGCACTCTCGGACACGGTCTTGTGTGCGGGATTCCACCCAGAGAATACATAGGTGTTCCGGACGTCGGCATCTTTCGTAGGGATTTCGCCTGAATATTCGGGAGTGGATCCGTAATTCAGGTTCTGGACGTCAAGGACGTGTCCGGATTCATCCCTCCACGTGATGATGTAGGAATTTACGGTTTCCGAATATGCTGCAGTATATGTCGTATTGCCGGTAATCGCGACAACAGCGGGAGACCATCCGATGAAGGCATAAGAATGCTGTGCGGTATTTGCTCTGGAAGGCGTATTGCCCACATAGACGGGGATCGTGCCGTATTCGACATCATCCTGTACGTCCAGGATATTTCCGTCATAATTCTTCCATGTCACGGCATATCTCTGCTTTTCTGAAGTGAATGTAGCCCTATATTCTGCATTCCCAGAAACAGTCTCGATTGCTGGAGTCCACCCTGCGAATGAATACTTGAATTCAGCTGTCGACAACTTAGTTGGAGTGAGACCGGAGAATGATGGAGTACTGCCATAGATTACGTTAGCATCTACAAGAATCAGATTTCCCTCACTGTCCCTCCAGGTTATTGTATACTTCCTTATCTCCTGTGTGAAGACTGCGGTATAAGATGCGTTTCCAAGTACGGCGGTTACCTGAGGCGACCATCCTGCAAAAGTATAACAGTATTCTGCGGTTGAGTCCTTGGACAACTGACCGCCCGAATATGAAGGCCTAGAACCGTACGCAACATCATTGTCAGTCAGAAGAAGATGACCAAGGTCATCATACCACTCAACCGTATAGGTCCTTAATACCCTATCATACAGGGCCACATACTCCGCATCGTCTGTCACAGCAGCAATTTGCGGTATCCAACCGTTGAAAGAATACTCATATTGCGAATCAGAAGGGAGGAAAGGCACATCCTCCCCATATGTTGGGGTCGTGCCATATCTGACATCTCTATCGATTTTCAAGACAGAGCCGTTAGAATTCCTCCAGGTTATTGTATATACAGCATCGGAAGAGGCATATGTTGCCGTATAGGAGACATTTCCAGTTACTTCAACGACGGATGGTGACCACCCCGAGAAAATAAATCTCTCCGATTCCGTTCCTGGTTTGGCAGGCGTATCCCCGTTATATGTAGGTATTGCTCCATACAGAACATTCTCATACATCTCTAATATCGAACCATCATAATTCTTCCACACAACATTGTAACTTCTTACGGATCTGTCATACACCGCGGTGTATGTGGCATCCCCGTTTACAGAAACAACCGTTGGAGACCATCTAACGAATGCATATTCATACTGTGCGGTCGAATTCTTAACCGGAGTGCCCTGGAACGCAGGAACGATTCCGTACTGATTATTACTCTGCCTGGATAGAACGGATCCGTCATCGTTCAACCATGTTACGGTGTAGGTCTGGATGGTTTGAGAATATTGTGCCGTATATGTAGTAGCACCAGTGACTGCAACTACCGATGGGGTCCAACCAATAAACTCATACGCATACTGAGATGTTGGATTTCTACTTGGAACGATACCCGTATATGTAGGGATAGTACCATACTCTACGTTATTGATTGTCAGCAATATTGCTCCGTCATAGTCTCTCCATGTTATCGGATAACTCATCTTTGAGGCGGAATATACTGCCGTATATGTCACATCACCCGTAACTGCTGTTATAACTGGAGACCACGTCCTAAAGGTATAGCGATACTCCGCAGTGGATTGCTTGGTCGGATCTGCATTAGAATATGATGGTATTTGGCCATATGGCACCTTATAGACATACAGTTCCGTTCCAAGATCGTCCATCCATGTCACAGTATACAACCTTGTGGATTGACTGTATTGAGCAACATAGCTGGCATCATTGGACACTGGAAGAATGTCCCTGTCCCAGCCTGTAAATGTGAACGTATATTGTTGGGTACTTGCTCTTGTAGGTACATCCCCGGTGTATGAAAAACTACTGCCATAGGGTAAGAAATCGGTTCTGATTACGGAAGAGTCATAATTTAGCCAATTGATCGAATATACTCTCGGTGAAGATGAGAATATTGCAGTATACGTTGTATCAGTGGTTACATTTTGTATTGTTGGGTACCAATTACTGAACGAATACTGGAGTTCCATTGTGGGCATCTTAACAGGATTTGACGGGGCAGCAGGCATTGTTCCGTATTCGGCCATGATCTGTGTGATCGATCCGTCCACACTGAATCTGATATTGTATAATCTTGTGCTTTCTGAATATTGAGCGGTATATGATGAACTTCCAGTCACTATTTCCAATTCAGGACTCCAACCACTAAATGTGTATGAAATAGTCGTTGTTGATTCTTTAACAGGTGTTTCACCAGAGTATGCAGGAATAGTACCATATTCTACAAGTGTCGATGTTATGAACGTTCCATCTTCGTTAAGCCATCTGATTTCATAACGATTCGCACTCCATACTGCATCTATCTCCAGTCCATTCGTGGTTACATTGTCGGAAGTAGCAACCCAGCGGCAAGTACTTTCGGTTTTATACGCCGATCTAAATTCATATTCAATACTAGTGGCTGCAGTACCATAATCCAGTTCTTTAACATACGACCCATTCTGCAGAGCCCAACCGTCAGGTATTTCATTGATTAGCCCGCCATTGAGATTGACTTTAACTTGATACTTAATGGGAGTGGTTATTCCATAAAAGTACACGCTCGAAAAGGGCATGGTGAATTTTCCATCTGATATTTCAACGACAGGTACGGTTGTCCATTGAATCGTGTAACCAGGTTTCGAATATACATCGACGCTGTTGTCGTACATTACAAATTGCTTACTTTCCAACACACCGTCTATGATATAGGATACCAAGAAATTGTCTCTTACCAACTTTCCACTACCGGAATAATAATGACCCGAAATTGCAGTCATATCGGTCTTATCCAGTATTGTGACCCCGTCTGTGTCGTAAAATGTTAAATTGGAAAACGAATCGTCATAGTAGTAAAGAATGCCTGAAGGGATGTAGATCATCGTGGTACTGGTTATACATTCTGAACCTAGCCACTCCAACGACTCCGGAAGATAAATACTCGATAATGGGCAATGATAAAAGGCTAAATCGCCAATTGAGATTATTCCATCTAAAGAGACTACAGAACTCAAGCTAGTACAGTCGTAAAAAGCACGGTTCCCGATGGAGCCGATACTCCCACTAACTGTGAGAGAAGATAAACGTGAACAAGCCTCGAAGGCACGATCTCCCACAGAAGTGAATCTTCCTCCACTGGTGATTGACGCTAATGCTTCGCAATGCAAAAAGGCCTGATTTCCAATTTGCACCTGTCCATTAGGGAATGATATGCTGGCCAATATGTAGCAAAAACAGAAGGCGCTGTTTCCAATACTGATCACACTATCAGGTATTTCAAAAGAAGTAAGTTTTGAACAGCTGTAAAATGCTTCGCTTCCGATTTCAGTTATCCCATCGTGCATCGTCACGGATGTCAATTTGGAACAACTAGCAAAACAACCGTTGCTAATGACCGTTACTCCCTCCGGGATTGTAATCGTTGATAGTTTTGAACAACGTCTGAAAGCATCAATTCCAATCGATTCCAAGGTATTTGGAAGGGTTACACTCGTCAAGGAAACACAATTGTCAAACGCGCTATCGCTGATCGACCTAACACCAGGCATCAGCACAACTGCGGTTAACCTATTCAAACCGCTTAAAGACTGATCTATCTCTTCTATAGAACCCCCAATCGTTACATCTCTCAACATCGGCCCTATCGGTAGATTGTTTAAGGATGTCAGGGAGTCACCGATAACGATACTGGTTACTCCATTGCAACCGTAAAATGCATTATCGCCAATTGTGATAACGGAATCGCCAATTGTGAGAGACCTTAAATTGTAACAGCCACTGAATGCATATGATCCCACGCTTATTAAGTTCGATGGTAACACGACGGATGTTAGAGACGAACAACCACTGAAAGAATAATTGCCTATGGTTTCCAATGAAACCGGTAATGTTATTGAAATAAGCGATTCGTTATTGAGAAAAGCCGAATCACATATGGATATGACCTCATATTCAACCTCATTGTTCGTTATTGTTGACGGAATAGTCATTTCTTGAACGATGCTACGTACTTTATAAACAGATGCATTATTCTGTGCATCTTTTATGTATTCAAATTGGCCATCGATGATGACATTGTATACATTATCTGCATAATAACCAACATATCCATTATCTGTACTGCCTTTTTCCAGGTATAGGTTGCTATAATTGTAAATTGTCTTCAAATTAGAATTATTGTCAAAGGCATTGTATTGGATTTCAGTAATTGTTTTGACAATGACAAGTTCTGAAAATGAACACTGATAAAACGAATAATATTCAATTGTCGAAGTCCCATCATTCATCGTTACTTCTGAAAGTGACGTGCACCCACTAAAGCAATTCCAAGGTATTACTTTGACACTGCCTGGGATAAATACAGTTTGAAGATTGTAACAATACTGAAAACACTGTGGGCCAATTGTAAGTAAACTATTTGGCAAAATCACTTCGCTCAAAGACGTACACTGGAAAAATGCCAATTGATCTATTGCCAACAGGTTGCTCCCAAATGTTATTGATGATAGAGCATTACAATCACAAAACCCATATTCCCCAATAGTTTCCAGTGAATTCGGCAATTGAACAGTCTGCAATTGGCTAAAATTTTGGAAAGTGTACGCATCTATTGCCTTAAATCCCTCTCCCAATGTCAAACTTCTCAATTCATCTCTGCAATTGCCCTGTATCCCGTCAACATCAATTGCATCAAATGTATATTGAATATCGTCAACGACTATCTTGTCTAAGACAAGAACCGTGGCGTGACTGCCCATATATTTTGCTGTTCTAGTATAGTCATTGCACAATGCGACTAACCCATCCACATTCTGCATACTGATATTTCCGATAACCTCATCCGCATAATACGCAACATAACCATTGGATTCCGAACCGGGCTGTATCGATAGATATGACTCATTATAGACCGTTTTTAAGTTGTAACAATATCCGAATACAAATTGCCCGAAATTATTTACCGACTTGGGTACCACTATTGATTCCAATGAAGGACAGTCTAGAAATGCATTAGTATCTATCAGTTTGATGGAATATGGCAATATGACTTCGTTTAAGGAATGGCAGCCTGCAAATGTTGCAGTGTTGATTGTATCAACTGTTGAAGGCAGCGTTATCGATTCTAGATTGACACAAGATTGAAATGCATACCAGCCCAAATATGTTAAAGAATCTGGAATTATTATTTCGTGAATGCCTGTTGCGGCAAAACTATGATCTCCTATTGAAGTGACAGAATCAGGTATGCTAACGCTATTCAGATTCGTACAGTCAATAAAGGCGCCCCCACCAATAGATGTGACGCCTTCCCCTATTACAACAACTTCTATTTCATTTTTGTACCCATACCAGGGTATTCCAGAAGTTGAATATGAGTTAGTCTGGGCGTAATCTTCCATCGGACCGGTACCGCTGATTGTGAGGGTTCCATCTTCATAGTGATATCTGACCTTTGCACCGCAATACCCATCATATTGATTATCTGCAGATGATTCGTCTGTTACACATAGCAATATCAGACCGAACACCATTAGCAGAATTGTAGCAACGGCTAATAGTTGAATGATCTTTCTACATTCACAAAGCAACCTATCGGTTGTAACGGTAGATGAGTATGTGTTCATTTTATCTCAATTTTACTGACCTTTCTTCTGCTGCTTCCACTTGCTGATGGTATCCATCTTCTTTTGCCCGCGGCTGTCCAGCTCCTCGATCTGCTTGGCAACCGTCCTATCATAATCGTCCATCAAACTTTTCTCGCACTCGATCATGCGCCTGCGCAGCTCATCCGCCCTGTCCTCCGATCCCTCGCTCACCGCATTGTTCAGTTCCCTGCGAATGTCCTTCAGCTCGGACATCCTCTCCTCCTGCGAGGGATCCTCGAACAGCCTCTCCTGGAGATCGATCTTCATCTGTATCCTCGTGATATCCCGGACAATCTCCCTTCCGAATTCCCCGAGAATATACCCCTTCTTCTGGTTGCCTTCCTCATCCTCGAAGGTCTTCTCCATCAATAAATCGATGGCAATCATATAGTCTACTGCCTCTTTCTCTGCCTGACTATAGTAAAGGTAACTCTTTTGAACTGGATCAGGGTCCATGCTGCGGACCTTGTTGAGGACTGCTATCATATGCTCGTTCATTAGAGATCTTTTACCGAGGGCCATGGTTAATTATCATGTTAGGAATATATAATAGTAGTTAATCTAATTCCTCATTATCATATCCAGAGATAGCTTTGATTTTATTCATGTTATGAGTTTGGCTAATGGTTATTAGTTAAGTGAGGTGGGCCTATTCAAGGAAAAATTACGGACAACGGTGATGATTTGGTAGAACTTAGAGCAATAGTAGATTACATCGGAATCAATCCAGATTGTAATTACAATTTTGTTAAGGATCAGAGTCCTGATTGGATCTATGATAATGAAGTAGCTTTCGAAGTAACTATCGCCCAACCACCAGAGGATTTGTTGATGATGGGCAATGATGGGCCATCCGGGAAAAAATTGAGAGAAGTAATCGACAAAGATTACGGCGTGTTGTATTATCCAATTTTGGAATGTAAGGAAAGGAAGGAAGGCATTCATGGTAAAAAGAACCAATATGTGGTTCAATGTTACAGGTATGATAGTACAAGCAAATCTGTCGAAATTAATGGGGAATGGCGTTTATTGTCATCATTGCCAATCGATTTACAATCGAAGTTCCTTGATGCACGTATCAAAGTCGGTAAACCATTGAGTCAGAGCCCGTTGAATTCATTGTTGTCTTCTTTTGATGACAAGATTAAGGACATCAACGATCCGAATTATAGGTCATTTCGGAAATACGTTTTGTGGGTTTACCATTCATTGGGTGTGTGCGATTCAAGATTTATTGCTAGTACATTAGAGCATATGATGGACGCCCAAAGCAAAATGACTCGCGGGTTTGATGAAATATATTTCACTGCGGCTGAAGGGATTTACTTATTCGAACCAGGTAAGGGTAGAGTCAGCATAATTGAGACGATGCGGACATGTAATTCACAGTGCAATGACATCCTCAGAGAGAGACGCGGATCGCTTCATGGTTGTTGTTTGCATGATCTCATTAAAAACATACCCAGCATAAGGATAAGCAAGGGTGTTCTGCTAGACTTCAACGCCCATGAGTAACATTAAGATAGCTTGCTGCTAACATTGATTACTTAGATTATCTGAAAGCAATTATGTGAAATTGGTGAAGAAGTGAACGTGGTGAAATGTTCAATGGAATCAATTTGCATTGTATCGTATTGAAGTGAAATGAGTGAAGAAATGAATGTGATGAAAGGATATACTGAAAAGAAAATCGATGATCTCTGAAAATGGCAATCGCAGATATTCTACGAATTACGGTAATCAACTACGAAGTTCCACTGGAAATGCCTTTTTGTTTCATGGAGAGCCAGATAGTGAAAAAGCGTGGAGAGGGGTACACCGACCCCTCTTTTAACTTACAATAGATTGAATTTCAATTTCTTCCTTTCTTCTTCATGCGTTTCTGCGCCTTGGTGAGTATCTTGATCAACCTGTCCGCATCTGTATTTCCATTGGCCTTCGCCTTAACACACCAATCCATGGCTTTTGTATAATCCTTCAGCGTGAGTTTACCCTGCGCATAGATAACGGCAAGATTGTACTGGGCAGTATTGTCATTCTGAGCTGCAGCCCTCAGGAACCAATCAATCGCCTTCCTGCCCTCGATGTTAGTTCCGAGTCCAACGCTGTACATATAACCGAGCTGTACCTGTGCCTGGATGTGGCCGTATTCAGCACAATCAGTAAGCATCCGGATAGCCTCACTGTATTTCCCATTATCCAGAGACTGCATGGCCATCTTGTATTTCGAAGATACATTAGATGACAGATTGGCCTTACGGAAATCGTCATTATCGCCTGCCATCCCCAGAGCCGGTGCCCCGTAACGCTGATAAATCTTTTCCAGACTGTCAGCGAACTGCTTCGCGCGGGGGAAGCGATCGTCTTTCTGCTGGGAAAGAGCTTTAGAAAATAACCCTAAGTACTCTGGAGGGACATCGTTGAAATCAGGGCCGTCCCCCGGTATGATCAGGGACAATTCACCCACGTCCTCGGTCGGATACGGGAACCGGCCCATCATCACCCTGTACAGAAGTATGGCCATCTGCCACATATCAGTGCGTGGATCCACAGAACCGTAACGTTTCCTGGATACCTGCTCGGGGGCCATGTACTGAGGTGTCCCTTTCATTCCGACGGAAGAGGAGGACATACTGCTTATCTTACGGGACAGACCGAAATCCGAAAACTTCCATCTACCGTGTACCAAAAGGATGTTCTCCGGCTTGATATCACGATGTACAATCCCCGCTTCGTGGACTTTGTCAAGAGCATATAGGAGATCCACAAAATCCCCAACACTCGCCTCCCCGGACTCTATGTGCTCCGCATAGCTTTCGGTAGCCAGTTCCATGACCATCCATGGGAATGGTTCGACATTGTAGTCTTCGAGACATACCACCTCGGAAGGCGCTTTTTTCGATACGATTGCCCAGTTATTGGCTTCACCCATGAATTCCCTGAGATCACTTTGCTCTAAGGCCAAGGTGGTATCGGATTTCGGGTTGACGCTCAAAGGAATTTTCATCGCATACTCCTTGCCATCCTTGACCGCACGATAGACTTTGGCAAAACCCCCTACGCCTATCGGCTCCGGATCCAATTCATATGAATCGAAATCTCCGTATGTTTCATACTTCTTATTGACATTATCTACCCATTGGGGGGAGATAGGCATCAGTAACCGCCTCCGGGTGGTTTGATCTGCAGTTTCTCTATCTGTTTTGTCACATCCATCAGTGCCCTCAAAGCGAACAGACCCGCGGGCACCACTATGATAAGCGTTACCGCCACGATGATGACGACAGTCGTGGTGTAGTTATTATTGGATGCGTCGGCATCGGCTTGTTTCCAGACAGCCTTGAATGTCATATCGGATGTGCCCATCGTCATGGTTGTTCCGCTGCTGTAGGTCTCTCCTTTCTCGTTCTCCCATCCGTTGAATTCGAAACCGTCCCTGATGCCTGTATAACTTTGAAGAACGAATGATTCGCCCTCTCTCACATCTTTCGGGGATATCTCCTTGGAACCGCCATTCGCATCGAACCACACGGTATGTATGTCGTTATCCTTCCATATCGCTAAGAATTCGATGTCGGATGTCCCCATGACGAGATCATCATTCGGTTTGTATATGGCGTCGTTATAGGACCACCCGTTGAATACGTATCCGCTTTTGGTTCCGGTGTACATACTAACCTTGAATGATTCACCGACTGCAACATCAGGCTGGATCGGTGGCATGACGGAACCTCCGTTGACGTTATACAGGACGTGATGCGTCTCATTGGCAGACCATATTGCTGTCAAAGTGATGTTCGAGGTGCCCATGGTTATCGAAGAACCGGGCTGGTATGTGGTTTCGTTATAGGTCCACCCTCCGAATGTGTGCCCCGGTCTGGATCCGGAGAATTCTTTAACTGTGAACGATAACCCCTCCGGGACATCATCCTGTTCCGGCGGAGCACCGGTCCCGCCATTCGTGTCGTATATCACACGGTGGGCACCGTTGAGAACCCATACTGCAGACAGCACGATGTCGGACGTTCCCATGATTATCGATGAGCCAGCGTCGTAGGTAGAGCTATTGTACTGCCACCCTTCGAAGGAATATCCTGCTTTCGTACCGCTATATGATTTAACTGTGAAACTGGAATCCTCCCTCACATCGCCCTGAACAGGAGCCTGATCAGATCCACCGTTGATGACGTATGTGACCTTGTGGTAGTCCTTTTCCGTCCATACGGCGATGAGGGCGATGTCTGACGTCCCCATGGTTATCGAGGAGCCCGGCTGATACGTATCGCCCATGTAAGACCAGCCGCCGAAACTGTATCCGGACTTTGTTCCCGAATATGACGCCACGGTGAATGAAATCTGTTCCTTCACGGGCGATTGGGTGGGGGCCGAAATGGATCCGCCGTTTACATTATATGTGATCGCATGGGTAGGCAGATCTATCCACACCGCGACCAACGTGATATCGGATGTCCCCATGACGATAGATGAGCCAGCGTTGTAGGTTGTGCTGTTATAAGACCATCCTCCGAATGAGAATCCGGTCTTTGAACCGCCATAGGATTTGACGGTGAAGGCTGAATCTTCCCGGACATTTCCCTGGACGGGTGCCGGGTCCGATCCCCCGTTGACATCGTATGTGACGGTGTGATAATCCTTTTCCGTCCACACCGCGATGAGAACGATGTCGGAAGTACCCATGGTTATCGATGAACCAGGCAGATAGGTGTTACCGCCATATGACCATCCGCTGAAGTTATACCCGGTCTTCGTCCCGGAATAGTTTGCGGCGGTGAAGGATATCTGTTCCTTCACGGGCGAATGCGTGGGAGCTGCGGCGGACCCACCGTTTACATCGTATGTGATAGTGTGTGTCGGCAGATCGACCCATACTGCGATCAAGGTTATATCGGAAGTGCCCATGGTTATGGATTCGCCTGCATCATAGGTGGAGCTATTGTACGACCATCCTCCGAATGAGAATCCGATCTTTGAGCCGCTATAGGATTTGACTGTGAAGTTGGTTCCTTCCTGAACATCCGCCTGTACAGGGGCTGACGCTGTTCCTCCGTTTGTATTGTACGTGACTTTGTGATACTTCGGCACCCATACCGCGGTGAGAATGATGTCGGAAGTGCCCACGACTATCGAAGAATCTGGCTGGTATGTCGTGCTGTTATACGACCATCCTCCGAAATCGAAACCGCTTTTTGTCCCGGAGTATGAGGCAACGGTAAAGGATGCTTCTTCTGCCACATCACTCTGGGTCGGTGCAGGCAATGAGCCCCCGTCCGTCTCGTATGTCACCTGGTGATAAACGATTTGGCGGATCATTCTGTCCCTGGACGTGCCTATGAAGGTATATCCTGAGAAACCGGGACCCGACGGGGATACCACAGTTGTTCCATCGGGTTTATAGAATGTGTGCGATGAAAATGAGTTTGAATTCACGGTACAGCCACTGCCTACCGATATTTCCAATAGTTTTGTACACCCCGTGAACGCATACTCTCCGAACGACACATTGTTCGGGATTACGAGCGGGCCGGAGATGAATGAACTGCCGTAAAATGCTCTGAGCCCTATAGTATTCAGCGTTGAAGGGAATGTTATGGTTTTGATTTTCATAGCAGTACCGTCTTTGGGGTCGGCAAAATATGCAGGCACCCTTGTCACCCCTTCTGCAAATACAACATCGACTCCGCCGGTATTCGTCCCGCATCCGTTGAAAACCATATTGCTTCTGGCATATGGGAATTCATACAATGAAGTAATCTGACTGGTATTATAGTACAGCGTAACGAGGGATGAACACCCTACGAATGCCTGTCTACCTATCGAACTGACACTGCTTGGGATGGTAATGGATGCTAAACTTGAACATCCGCTGAAAGCCTCTTCGCCTATCGTTTCTACAGAATCGGACATATTGATTGAAGTCAACCCCGTACATCCATTAAACGAACGCATACCTATCGATGTAACTGTCGAAGGCAAAGATACGGTGGTCAGTTGGGTACTGCCTTTGAAAGCATAACTGCCCACGGACGTCATATTCTCGGGGAACGATACAGATTTAATGACGTTGCCACCCCATCTTAGGTCACTGTTAAAATAATTCTTCATAGCACCATATCCAGATATGGTCAGGTGACCCGTATCGGTATTGTATTCCCATGACAGGTTATCGCCACAGGTGCCGCTGGTAGCTCCTGAAGATTCATCTTCAGACAGTATAGATGCGACAACTACACATGATAACGCCAAGATTATGGATAACAGTGCATATTTGACAGTTTCCCTGATTCTGAAAACACCCATTGTTATCCCTTACAAAGCCTAGATCGAATACCAATGACTTGGGGCTCTCATCCATTTTTTGCCTTGACGATCATTGTTCTGTCTCATTTGTTCCACTCTCTTTTCAGGCGGTTTCTATTTCAAACCACATATGCGTTCCCAAACTGACCTTCTTACCCAATTCTAATTCGGTTATCTCCCCTTGATTGACCGCGCTATTGTCTATTTTGAGATATCCCGTTTCCTTCATACACCAAACATAGAACCGGTCGCCTACATTTATCAACAGAACCGGCTGACGGGTCATCGTCCTCACCTTAACAGGACTAATCCTATCATTGCCAATCAGGTAATTTGCATAATCGGAATAGACTGCCAGCTTCTGCCCTTCCGGATCAATCTCACGCCTGAATGCTATTTCTTCATAGAAGTAAGCCGAAACGATCCTTTCACCCAGATAGTGGAGATTCAGAAGGTGAACCTTGGAGGGTTCGAACGTGATGGAATCTGTCGCTGCCACGGTTCCCTTGAAGTTATGGGGGAGATTACGCACCACCGGACTCATTATGATTGCCGAACCATCGGATTGAAGGTCGTTCCCCGATCCGTCGACTACAGCCTTCATCGTTTCGAAGATCGTTGCTATGTCTGATGGGATGTCCTTTTTACTGTAAGCTATGGTTGGCGGTTCCGAATCATTGTATAGATGGTGTGAGGGATTGGGAACACTGTTACTATCCCGTTCGGATGATGCCTTCTGTGATCTCGGATCGCTTCCTGGAACTCCACGCATATCCATGGCTGCCTGGGCCATTCTGATCAGATTGTCAGTCGTCGACCTCTGTGCCTCTATCTCGCGGCGCTGCTGCTCATCGAGATCCCTCTGTTTACGACCGTCCTGATAATCGGTCTCATAATGTTCAGCATCAAGGGACAGTTTGATCCTCTGGAGTTCTGCTTCAGCATCTTTAATCGAGCCTGCCCTCTTTTCATCTTCAATCTCCAATTGAATTTCGGTAAGGCGTTTCCTGATTTCTTCCAGACGGATTGCACGTTCTTGATCGGCAACAAGAGTCTCATGGGACAGTTGCTTCTTCTTTTCTATCTCCTCGGCATTGAGCTCCATCCGCCTCATTGTGATGGAATGCATGACCTCCGCATCATCCAGCTTCTCATATTCGGTGCGGTCTGGTCTGACATCCAGCTGAGTGGCTTCCAGACACCTTTCCGAGAAGAACGGGGATTCGCGGATCAATCCCAAAATGGCATCGGATACCTTTTCGCAATCCGAATATACCCTGTCCCTGAACAATGGTTTGCGTACGATATCCTGGATTCCCGTGCGTATGATCTGCTCCAGCCCTTCAGCGGTGATGAATACCCTCTCGACACGACCTTCCGTTTCCGTCTTCGCGAAACTGCCATCCAATAAAGAAGAGATATTACGAGGATTGCCACGGGTGAAACGAAAATCACCGAAAACGGTAGCATCTACATCCCCGCCTGAAGCCCTGAATGTGATGGGGGACGCTATTGAGAACACAATCTCGCTAAATGACAGGATTGAGACCTCTGTCTTCACCGTATGGAATGTCTTCTTATCCCAGTAATCAGACGGCCTCACATTCCCAACCACATAATCCGCAAGATATCCTTTCCCTTCTACTTGGACCGCGGATACCATCGAGTCATCGACGATATATTTGAATTCGCTGTCCGGTGTGCCAAAGTAACTCTGTTTGATAACGACCTTCCTGTTCGGAGAATTGTGATCGCCGACGACGATATCGTTGCCATGCGGGTTTCCAGATGGCACCGCCGAGGGGCTGGTATCTGGTATATCTGTCATATCCTTCTTCCCCCACATGCTATCTCCGATGTATCCTCCAACGAGTAGGGATTGGTCAGAGATAATCATAACGTCTCTGCCTATATAACATTTGTTAATCTATTTCCTAATAACGACTATGACCATATGCGTCCACACGATGCAAAAGGACGTAGTTTTATAATCTGGTACCCTCTGACAAACAGACAGATGGAAATCGAACTCTTCGGCAGGAGGTACAGCCTCTCAATCTCATCCGATAAGGGGCCGCGCAGTGAGAACCAGGACCGTGCCGGTTGGATCCATTTCGGAAAAGATGTCTCCGAAGGGAGCATCGATGTGAAACCAACGGATAATCCTGAAACGTTCATTGCGGTGTTATGCGACGGCATGGGCGGATTGGAAAACGGTTCAAAGATCAGTGCCAGAGTCTGCGATGAATTCCTGTCGTCGATGGCGGACAGCTGCTTCGACACCTTGGATGGTTTCATCGATATCGTATGTTTGAAGTTGAATGACATCGAAAAGGCAGTCCGCGAAGATTTACCGAACAGCGGGACCACCTTCGCTGCAGTAGCGGCAGTGAACGATCAATGGTGCATAATGCATCTGGGTGACAGCCGCATCTACCATGGACAGAAAGAGTGGACCCGTACTCTGGATCACTCTCCGGTGGAATCCATGCTGTCCAAGGGATTGATAGATGAGGAT
>JAEEGL014519434.1_pt1 | contig 18741 bp, 8 predicted proteins | sample 9134231 | NCBI WGS metagenome assembly JAEEGL01 (sample SAMN16246548, study PRJNA631951) | gut metagenome | biome: gut microbiome; feature: rumen; material: fiber-attached | host: Bos | place: Iran: Karaj | collected 2018-10 | reverse complement strand
TATACCATTTTGCTCCATTTAATATTATTTTTGTTATATTTGCATATGTTTCTACATTATTTATTAAAGTTGGTTTTCCCCATAATCCACTATTTGCAGGAAATGGTGGTTTAAGTCTTGGTCTGCCTGATCTTCCTTCAATAGATTCTAGAAGTGCTGTTTCTTCTCCACATACGAAAGCTCCAGCTCCTAATCTTACTTCTAAATCAAAACTAAAATCTGTTCCAAATATATTATTTCCTAAAATTCCATATTCTTTCGCTTGATCTATTGCTTTTTGAAATCTTTGTACTGCTATTGGATATTCTGCTCTTACATATATATATCCTTTATTTGCTCCAATTGCATACCCTGCTATCATCATTGCTTCTAATACACAATGTGGATCTCCTTCTAATATACTTCTATCCATAAATGCACCTGGGTCACCTTCGTCTGCATTACATACTACATATTTTTGGTCACCTTCTGCAATTTTTGTAAAGAACCATTTTTTACCTGTTGGGAATCCTGCTCCACCACGACCACGTAAACCTGAATCTGTAATTTCATTTATTACATCATCTTGAGACATATTAAATAGCACTTTTTCTAATGCTTTATATCCATCAAATGCAATGTATTCATCAATGTTTTCTGGATCTATTACACCACAGTTTTTAAGAGCTATTCTTTTTTGTTTTTTATAGAATGTAAGTTCATCTAACCTATTTACCACTGAATCATCTATATCTTTACATAGTAATCTTTCAACTAATTTTCCTTCTACAATATGTGTGTTTATTATTTCTTCGCAGTCTTCTGGTTGTACTAATGAATAAAATGTATCTTCTGGTCTTATTATTACTATTGGTCCTTTGCTACATAATCCAAAGCATCCTGTTTGTATTACACGTACGTTAGTAATCCCTTTTTCTTCTAATATTTTTCTAAAATTATCTATTATTTTTGGTGATTTAGAAGATGTACATCCTGTACCATGACAAACTAGAATATGTTTTTCCCCAGTGTTTGCTTGTAAATTTACGCGAAGATCTAGTTCTTTTCTTTTTTCTTCTCTTATTTTTTGAATTTCTTCAAGTGTTTTCATTTTTTCCTCCTTAAATCTATTTTTAATTTCGTTCGATTTAACCTTGATTCTTATATTCTGCTATAACTTTATCCACTAATTCTGGTGTTGCTTTTCCATAAACTTCTTCATTTACTTTAAATACTGGTGCTAAACCACATGCTCCTACACATCTTGTTGCTTCTATTGAGAATAACCCATCTGGTGTTGTTTCACCAACATCTATTTTTAATAGTTCTTTTACTCTGTCTAATACTTTTTCTGATCCTTTTACGAAACATGCTGTTCCTAAGCATACTGCAATATTATATTTTCCTTTTGGTTTTAAACTAAACCTAGCATAAAATGTTATTACTCCATATATTTCTGCCATTGGAATATCCAAATATTTTGATATTTCTTCTTGTGCTACTTTTGGAATATATCCATATTTTTCTTGCACCTCATTTAAAATCTGAATTAAGTTACTTTTATCTTGTGTGTATTTTCCTAGTAATTCTTTTAAAACTTTTTCTTCTCCTTCTCCTCCGCATTTACATGCCATTTTTATTCCTCCTTTATATACTATTATTTATTTTTTCTTCAAATCTATCCTTTTTTATTTCTTTTGGAACATCTATTGGGTATTTACCTGTAAAACATCCTGTACAAAATCCATCGATATTACAACTTTTTGTGATTCTATTTAAGTTTTCTAAACTTAAATATTCTAAAGTATCTGCACCTATAATTTCTCTAATTTCTTCAACATTTCTTCCATTTGCAATTAGATTTTCTTTACTATCTATATCTGTTCCAAAATAGCATACATCTATAAATGCAGGTGATGCGATTCTTAAATGTATTTCTTTTGCCCCTGCTTTGCGAAGCGTTTTTACAATTCCTGCAAGTGTTGTTCCTCTTACAATTGAATCATCTATTAATACTATTTTTTTACCTTTAATGCTATTTTTAAGTGGATTTAATTTAAGTGCAACTAATTTCTTTCTTTTATTCTGAGTGTTTTGTATAAATGTTCTTCCAATATATTTGCTTTTTGTAAATACTAAATCATATGGTATTTTAGATTCTTTTGAATATCCGAAGTGCTGCGTCTATACCTGAATCCGGAACTGCAGCAACAATATCTGCATCAACTGGCTGTTGTTTAGCTAAATGTCTTCCTGCTTTTTCTCTAAATTCGTGTACGCTCATTCCTTCTAATATCGAATCAGGTCTTGCAAAATATATGTATTCAAATACACACATTCCTTTTTTTGCTTTTTCGTTATATTCTATAGATGTAATTTCTCCATCTTTTACTACAACTATTTCTCCTGGTTTTACATCTCTTATAAACTCTGCTCCACATATATCTAGTGCGCAGCTTTCTGATGCAAATACTATATCTTTTCCAAGGCGTCCCATACATAGTGGTCTAAATCCTTGAGGATCTCTGCATGCTATTAGTTTTCTTGGTGTCATTATAAGTAAAGAATATGATCCTTTTAATAACTTCATCGTATTTGCTATTGCTTCTTCTGATGATTTTGCCTTTAGCCTTTCTTTTACTATAACATGGCATATAACTTCTGTATCACTTGTAGTAGTAAAAATTGCTCCATCATCTTCTAGCTTTTCTTTAAGCTCCATTGCATTTGTAATGTTTCCATTGTGAACAACTGCTAAATTTCCTTTTTTATGCCTTATAACTATTGGCTGTGCATTTTCCTTTTTAGCATTTCCAGTAGTAGAATACCTAACATGCCCAATCGACATATTTCCTTCTGGCATATTGTCTAATACTTCGTTTGAAAATACTTCAGACACAAGTCCTGGTTCTTTGTGATAAGTAATCACTCCATCCGTGTTTACTGCTATCCCGCAGCTTTCTTCTCCCCTGTGCTGTAATCCAGATAAACCTACGCAAGTAGCATATGCAAGTTTTTCTGGTTTTTCAGAGTATATTCCAAATACTCCACATTCTTCTTTTAATTTATTAAACATTACAAAATTCCTCCGTTTTTTAACAGATATTACTATTATAAATTGTAATTTTAAAAATGTACAGACTTTTTTTAAATTTGTTAACATTTTTCTTACGGAAAAAGGAAAATGAAAGTAGCATACATTTTTGTATCTACTTTCATTTTACAATTTTACTATCAAATATTTGATTCTATTGTTCTAAATGTGCAAGTACTCTTGCCATTTTTAGCAAGTCACTATCTCCTGCATATACTCCGTCTTTTATTAGGTCTGCCGCTTTTAAATTTTCTGTTTTTAATGTTAAGTCTAATCCTGCTTTATATCTTGCTAATTTTAGTAAGTCTATGTCATCCATTATTCCGTCACCTGATATATCTCCTTCTACTATTATAATATACTCTTTTACATCGTCTTCATTAAATATTACTAAAATATATCCTGTTCCTATTAATGCATCTTCTGAAGTTATTTCTTCATCACCATATAATATTTTTTTATCTCCATTTGTTTCGATTTTAGATTCAATTTCAGCTAATGTTGTATTAAGTCCAATTCCTGTTAAATATGTTGTTTCTTCTTCTTGCTCTTCTCCATATTCTTCTAAATTAACTTCTAATTTATTATATGTTTCATAAAATCCTATATATCTTGGTCCATTTATTGTTCCTGTTATTTTTACTTCTATTCCTCTTATTTTATCTAATTTAATTGGATTACCACCGGGTCCTCCTTTAACAATGCTAGTTATCAAGTGATATTCTTCTTCAACCTCATCATCCATATCTAATGTAATATATGCTTTTTCATTTTCATAATCCATTTCTATTTCAACTATTTTTTTGTTTCCTTCATAATTTATATATGGTGTTTCGTCTGTATCATCATCATAATAAAATGTATCATAATATATAGCCGCTTCAGCATTATTTCCTTCCCATAGTGTTAATAATTGATATATATTTTTTGGTAATTCTATTCTGTCTTGCTTTTTTAAAACTTCTCTGTTATATCTGTATAATTCTATATTCTCTAAATTGGTAAAGTGTTCTAATCCTGCTAAATTTTCTACATTGGAATCGATTTTAATTCCTGTAATTTTATCCATTAATTCTCTTTTCATTAGTAGCATATTTGTATCATCATTGCTTTCCAAAATCATTCCTTCTGAATATACATTTATATTAGATACTATATTAAGTCCACATTTTATTTGTTCATATAAGTCTTCATCTGGAAATTCAACTGTTAAAATTTCACCTTCTGCATAAACTAAAATTTCTACTTCTATTTCTAATTCTGGATTTTTATTACTTCTTATTGTAACAGTTTCTTGTCCATAAGATAAATTTTCTCCATTTACTATTATAAAATCAGTAGTTTCTTGTTTTACATTGCCTTCATATACTTCATAAATTATTGCATCACCTAATTCAAAATCTTCTCCTTCTATATATAATAACTTATTAGGTAATACCTTAACTTCTATGTTTTTTAAATCTAAATTTTCCTTTGCATCATAATTTATTGTAAATGTAGTTCCATCATATTCTCCTCTTATAACTTTTATAGTTGCAATACCTTCTCCTAATTCTGTTGGATTAATAATTATTTCTCCTGTTTTAAAATCTATTTCACAATTTGTAGTTTCAAATTGTGTTTGCAATTCATATCCTATCTTTCCATAAAAGCCTTCATAATTATCATATCTATTTTTATATGCTTCTCTTAATATACTAGGGATTTCTATTCTATTATTCTTATCTGTTTCAATATCTACATTTACATCAAATGATTGATTTTTCATTGTTCGAATAACACCATCACTGAATTCAGGAACATATGAAATATTATTATTATCTAAATTAAACCATCCTTCTTCAAATCCTGTTAAATTATCTACATTTGTTATATTATTATAAGCTAAATCAATATTAATATAATTATTATTGTTGAAAATTGGCAAGTTCTCTATATTATTATGTTCTAAATTCAATACTCCTAAGTTATTTATATGGGTTAAAAGCTCTATATTTGTTATATTATTATTATTTAATCCTAAATAGTATAAATTATTTAAGCTTTGTAAGCACGATACATCTGTAATATTACAATCATTTAATTCTAAATATTCTGCATTTTCTAGGCTATCTAATCCTGTAAGGTTTTTATTTCCAGATAAAATAATTGTATCTAATTTTGCTAAACTACTTACATCAGAAACATTTGTATTACTTAAATTTATTGTCTGAATATCATTAAAATTATTTAATGGAGTTATATCTGCAATTGGGTTATTACTCAAATCTAAATATGTAGCTTCTACATTTTCTAATTCACTAATATCTATGATATTGCAGTCTCTTAATACTAAGGCATAGAGTTTATATTTACCTATTTCTTTATCTTCTATTTCAGTTCCTTCTAATGGAATTGTATTTAATTCTATATTTTTATTACCAGATAAATCTAAATGACTTAATTCTAAATTGTTTAATGCACTTACATCCGTTATATTATTATTCTTTAGAGATAAGCTTCTTAATCCTTCTAATGTAGTTAATACTTCAATTACACTATTATCTAAGTTACAATCATTTAATTCTATTTCACATGCATTTACAAGTTTATCTATTCCTTCTTTTATTGGGTTTCCAGATAAATTAATGTATTGATTTTGAAATTTATATTGATCTTGAAGTTTAGCTAATTTAGATACATCTTCAATATTATTATATTGCAAATCTATTGTCTGTAAATTATTTAAGTTTTCTATAAAATCAATATTACTTATTCTATTATGTGATATTTCTAAATATTCTAAATTATCTAGATTTTCCAATTGGCTAATATCTTCTAATAGGTTATTAGATATATATAAATATTTTATTTTTGAATTTTTTTCAATGTTTCCTAAAGTTTCTAAGTGATTTTTATTTACATTTATACTTTCTAAATTTTCCATTTGCCATAATATATCTATATCTGTAATTTGATTATTATTTAAGCATATTGAAGTTAATTCTGTAAAATTCTCTATTCCATTTATGTTTTGTATTTCTCTATCACTTAAATCTAAATCTGTAATACTATTTACATTAATGCATTTGATTTCCATATTACTATCATTATATTCTAAGATATTTTTTCCTAAGCATTCCTTTATTGCTTCATATAAATTTCTATCTTCGAATGACATTGTTCTTGCCACTTCTTCTTTATTTACAGTAGCACTAATTACTCCACTCATATCTCTTTCTACTGTACAATCTTCATATGAAATATATATTAAATCTAGTCTATCGATTCCGTCTCCTTCTCCTCCCCAAGAATTTACTGCAATATATGCTCCATTAGCATTTGGATGATTTTCATTTTTATCTAAAAAGTTATACTTTGAATAATTATCATCCCATCCAATTATACTTACTGCATGATTTATGTAATCTGTTGTATTATATAATGTTGCCATGCTATTTTTATCTGTAATTGCATCACCATCTATTACTGCATATATTGAACCATTTTCCATTATATGTTTTTTTATTTTGTTTCTAAATAAAGTTATTTCTTCATCTGTATATTCAGTATATACTTTATCTACCGTTGGGAAATCTATAGTTTTTTCTGTTAAATATGCTTTACTCTCTAAATTGTATATATAATCAAATTCTTCTTCTTCATAATTTCTGTATGGTGCTTCTTCTTCTAAAACTGGTCCATAATTATTTGTTAAATAATGGTTAAACTCTGAAAAGTTTGCACCACTTTCATCATTTATTGGTTCAGCAAACCCATTTTTTTCTATATATGCAACATGCATTTCCGAAAAATCATAATCTCCATATCCATGCAATGCTAAATTTGTTTCTAACGATCTAATACTTGCAAAAGCCCAGCAAAGTCCATATCCTTCCTGATTTTTTACAGGTATCTCTATTATTTCTCTTAAATTAAAATACGCAGGTATCTCTTCTTCTTCATTATCTGGTCCACCTTTTACAAATTGCACAATTTTTTGTACTTTTGATGAAAAAGTATTGGTTTCTTCTTCATCTTCATAAAGCATATCTAAAGGTATATTATACTTTCTAGGTATTACTTCTAATTTTGCTTTTTCTTCATCAGATAATTTTAAATATTCTTTGTATGCTTCGCTATACTTTTCGTATTCTTCATCACTTACTTCATTTTCTTGTGCAAATGATTTATTTGCATTCCATAATCCTCCAAATATTAGAGCAATAATTAAAATTATCGATACATAGAATTTTTTCATAGTATTCTCCTTTTTTATATTATTTCTTGTATTAAAATTATTTTATGGTATCTAATCCAACTAATACTCTTGCCATTTTTAACAAGTCACTATCTCCTGCATATACTCCGTCTTTTATTAGTTCTGCCGCTTTTAAATTTTCTGTTTTTAATGTTAAGTCTAATCCTGCTTTATATCTTGCTAATTTTAGTAAATCTATGTCATCCATTATTCCGTCACCTGATATATCTCCTTCTACTACTAAAACATATTCTTTTGTTTCATCTTCGTTAGATACTATTAAAATATATCCAGTTCCTATTATTGCTTCTTTTGATTCTATTTTTTCATCACCATTCAATATTTCTATACTTCCATTTGTTTCAATTTTAGATTCAATTTCGGCTAATGTTGTATTTAGTTCTATTCCTACTAAATATGTTGTTTGTTCTTCTTGCTCTTCTTCATATTCTAGTATTGTTATTTCTAATTCTTCATTTTCTACATTATATATAAATTCATATGTTGAATTATCTGTTTTGCCTCCATTTATTCTTATTAATACTTTCCTTTGTCCTTCCAACTTTTCATCAGTTATTTCTGTATCCAATTCTATTTTCGCAACTTCATTTTCTAAATCTAATTCTACTTGTGCTTCTACTCCGCTATTATCTAAGTCTTCTAGATCATAATATATATATGCATCTGCACTTACTTCTTCTTGCATCGTTAATGCTTGATATATGTATTGTGGTAATATATATGTATTTTCTTCTACATCAATAACTTCATTTTCCTGTTTTGAAATTTCTATTTGCAAAATATTTTCTTTATTTATTAAGGCTGAAATATCATTAACTGCTGTATTATTTAATTTTACTGTTTCTAAATAGTTTAGTTCTGCTAACAAGTCTACAGATTCTAACTCATTATTATTGCTTAAATCTATGCAGTTTAGCCATACAAAATCTTCTAGTCCTGTTAGATCTGTTATATTACTATTAGTTAAATCTAGATTATTTACATATTGAATAGCTTCTTCGTCATAATATAGTATCTGATTTTCATCATCTAAACCAAACATTGTTTCTTTTACTTCTACATTTTGCTTTAATGCATTATATAAATTTGTATCTATTATTTCTATTTTTTCTGCCCATTCTTTTGACATAACCATTATATAATATTCAAATATCAATTCTGGATCATTATTAACCATTATTGTAACAAAACCATCATCTGGCGTTAAATTCTCTCCATCTAAAACTATAAAACTTTCAATATCTTCATATTTACCTTCACTATTTAGTATTTGTAATTCTAATCCCTCTGAATCAAAGTTTTCACCTTCAATATAATTTGTCCTTGCATTACTTTTTACTTTTACCTTTTCAGATTTATAAAATAGTGAATAATTTGTACCCTTAAACTTTCCGTCAGTTATCTTTAATTCTGCTTTCCTTACATCATTTGGATGATCTTGAGTTGTTTTATTATCTAGCTTTATTTTTGCAACCCCTTGTTCATTGTCTAATATTAAATCTAACTCTTCCTTAATGCTTTCGTCCCCTACTTTATAATAATTTCCTTCTTGAATAGTATCGTAGTATACATTTACTTCTACTGAATTTATATCGGTCATGCTTAAAATATAATACATATAATCAGGTAATTCTATGGTTTCTTCTGAATAGGCAGTAATGTATTTTGGATTGTATACTAGTTGTAATTTGTTCCATTCATAATTTAAAAAGTTATTAAAATCTATTGTATTATCATAATATACTGGCATGTATACTCTTTTTAAGCTTTTTATTTTCATCAATTCATCTATATTTTCCAATCTGTTACAATGGCTAATATCTACACTTTGTAAATTCATAAAATTAGATAATCCATCTAAATTTTTTAATGTGTAGCTATATCCTAAATCAATAAAAATAGTATTTTCTATAATGCTCTTCCATGTTGTAATAGTGCAATTATCGTCATTATGGCTTAGTGAATATATGATATTTAAAATTATTCTATATATTTCTGGATTTTCAAATGTAAGTGTAATTCTTTCATCTTCAATAGGAATATCTAAATTAAACCCACAATAAAAATCTGTATCCATTGCGTTTCCAGAAGCAATTTTTATTATAGCCATTTGATTTGTACTATTTAATTTTATTGTTTTTCCATATTCAACCCACTCGCAATTACTTAAAATTATCCCTTCTTCTGAATACAGTATGCTGTCTTCATTACATGCTTGTTCTATTATTTTCGGAACTTCTATTATTAAATCATCTGTTACATCGTCATTTACTTCTAATTTTCTTGATATTCTGTTGCGACATAGTAATACTTGTTCTAATTTTTCTAAGCTTTCAAGTGCTGTTGCATCTTCAATAGCACAATATAGCGCAATAAAATTTTCCAAATCGTTTAATCCTGATAAAGCATTAAGATTTTTAATTTGTTCATTTCCATATATATCTAAGTTTCTTAAACTTGTCATATTAGATATTGGCTCTAATGAATCAAATGTGTTATTATTATTATACCAATTTTCTATTGTTAAACTATTTAAGTTTAAACCTGATAAACATTCTAAATTTGATATAGTGCAATCAGATAAATCTAATGATTCCAATTTTTGAAGATTTGAAATTTCTTCAAGTTTATCTTCTGTAATCCACGAGCATCCCCTTAATCCTAATGAAATAAATTTATCTTCTTCAAATATGCTACTGAAATTTTCTGGTTCTTTTTCCATTGAATAATCTAAATATAAGGCTATCCATTCATTTTGCATTTTTTCTACAAATTCTAAATTGTCTATATTATTATTTCTTAAACCCAAGAATTGAACATTTTCTAGACAATCCAAGCTGTTTAATTGTTCTGAAGTAATGTCTGTATAGCTAAGCTCTAAAAAGCTTATATTTTCTAAATTATTTAATGGTGAAAAATCTATAATTTTATTATTCCTTAAATTTATAGAATATAAATTTTCAAAATATTCTATTCCTTCTATACTTGTTATATTATAGCCTGTAGCTTCTATTTGTGTAACAGCTTCTATTTCTTCTTGTGTTGCCCAAATTTCTAATTCTTCAACAATAGCTATTCCTGAAGAGAATTTTGAAGTTAAGCATTTTACAAATTCTTCATCTTCAAATTCTAGCTTAATTAATCCTTCTGCATCATTAACAATAAATTGTCTCGTTTCGATCTCAGAATTATTTAGTTTTAATTCTACTTCATATGTACCACTTTGAATCTCTCTTGGACATTTTATATTTATTTTTGTTCCTCTTCCTTTTATTGTATTTCCAGTAACTACAACGTTTTCTGTTATATCTACAGAATCTTTTAAAATGTTTACATCTATAGTGTTTCCATTTTCTGTTGATGATGTTAAAACATTTATTAAAAAGTTTCCACCTATATTTTCAAAAGCTTTCCCAGTAACTTCTCCTATTTCGAATATTTCTTCTTTAGATTGCGTGAATGCTTTTATAGATAAATTATTATAATCTCCACCTAAACCAAGGTCTTCCCATGTAGTTCCATCATTTGATACAAATGATTCTCCTTCATTTATTATTCCATTTCCAAATCCATATCCTCTTTCACTTTCAAATCCTATTCCAGAATAGTTTTCGTCTGTAATCTCAACAATTACAGCAAATTTTTCGTCTTTGTTTAATTCTATAGGATTTGTAATATTTATAGTTGTATATCCGCTATTTAATAATACATTACTTGCAATTTTATTTTCTTCGCTAATATTAATGCTTTCATCTTCTACTTTGCATAAATATATATTGCATCTTTGTTGAGCCGTTGTTCCCACCATGATTTTAGTCAATGTTTCGTCTTTCTCACATGTATAGATGTTTGCTCCATAAGGTGCTATTATCGTGTTCCACATTTCACTTATATCATATTGATATATTGTATCATATTCAATGTCAGAAACATTAGAAACACCTCTTAAATTTCCTTCTATTAGTACATCATCATATGATACATAGTACACTCCATTATCTCCCCAGCTTTCTCCCCAAGAATTTAATACAATATATGCACCATCATTTTTTGGTTCTATATTAAAGTTTTCTTTACTATAGTTATCATCCCAACCTATTATAAGTACATCATGATTAGACAAATAAGTTCTATCATTGTAGCATGAATTATTTTCACTATTAAAAAAAGGATCACCTGGTGCAAGTATTGCAGTACTTATCGCTCCATTATTCATTATGTGGTTTTTAATATCTGTTCTAATTTCCTCTATTTCTGCTTGTGTATATCTATTATCATTAGCATCTGCATAAATGATTTCATCATCATTTATTGTTTTATATATATTAGGGATATATATCATATTTTCTACTTGTTTTATTGCAGAGTTTTTTGGCATATCATTTATATCAATTGGGCTTTCGTTGTTCTTAAATGGCATATCTTCTTCAAGAACTGGTCCAGATCCTCTTGAGTAATAGCAAAATGCCGTTGCATTTGTACCACCTGCTCCTGCTTTCCTATTTAATGCCCATTCATTTTCTTGCCCTTCATAAAAACTATTTGAAGTATTATATTCCATATGTCTTTCCGAAAAATCATAGTACTCATTGTTTTGTACTGCTAAAGTAGTTTCAACTGAACTGTTTGCACTAAAAGCCCAGCAGCTTCCAGTTTGCATTTGATTTTTAATTTCTATATCTATATAATCTCTTAAATCATAGCTTTCTGGCAAAACAGATTCTCTTAGTATAACTGAAAATCTATTAAAAGTATTTGATTTTTTTATGTTTCTAACATTAAATGGCAAAGGTGCTATTGTTTGTTCTTTTATTTTTTCTGGTAAGTTCAGCCATTCTTCATATTTTTTGCTAATTTCTCCGTGTTTCTACTGCATATGTTTTACCTAAATTTAGCCATCCTCCAATTATTATTAAAATTAAAATTAATGATACATATAATTTTTTCATGGAATTCTCCTTTTTTTATATTACTTTCATTACTAAAACTATCTTATAGTATCTAACCCTGCTAATACTCTTGCCATTTTCAATAAATCACTATCTCCAACATACACTCCATCTTTTATTAAATCCGATGCTTTTAGGTTTTCTGTTTTTAATGTTAAGTCTAATCCTGCTTTATATCTTGCTAATTTTAGTAAATCTATGTCATCCATTATTCCGTCACCTGATATATCTCCTTCTACTATTATAGTATATTCTTTTGTCTCTTCTTCATTAGATATTACTAAAATATATCCTGTTCCTATTACTGCTTCTTCTGAAGTTATTTCTTCTTCGCCAAGTAGTATTTTTTTATCTCCATTTGTTTCAATTTTAGATTCAATTTCAGCTAATGTTGTATTAAGTCCTATTCCTGTTAAATAGGTTGTTTCTCCTTCTTGCTCTTCTATGTATTCTTGTATTGTTATTTCTAATTCTTCATATGGTTCGTAAAATGCTATATAGCTTGGTCCATTTATTGTTCCTTTAATTTTTACTTCTATACCTCTTATATTATCTAATTTAATCTGTTCACCTGCATATCCACCTTTAACAATTGTTCTTTGGCTATTATATACTGGTACTTGTTCTTCATTTTTATTATCTAATATTACATATGCTTTTTCATTTTCATAATCTATTTCTATATTAGTTTCTTTTTTATTTCCTTGATAATTAATGTATGGATGCTTTGCTTCGTCAACATCATAATAAAATGTATCATAATATATAAATGCTTCTGCACCATTATTATTCCATAATGTTAATAACTGATAAATATATCTTGGTAATTCTATTTTCTCATTATTTTTTAAAATTTCTGAATTTCTTTTATTTAGATTTATGTTGCTTAAATTAGTAAAATGTTCTAATCCTGATAAATCTTCTACCTCTTGTCTAATTTCTAATTCTGTTACTTCATTCATTACTTCTTTATTCATAATTACTGTATTTGTACTGTCATCAGTGCTAAGAATTAACCCATCAAAAAGTCTAGGATTTGAAAGATTTTTTATTTGTTCATTAGGATTTGAAAGATTTTTTATTTGTTCATATAGATAATTGTCTGGAAATTTAACTGTTAAAATCTCACTTTCTGTATAAACTGAAATATTTACTGCTATTTCTATTTCTGGATTTTTATTGCTTCTTATTGTAACAGTTTCTTGCCCATAATATAGATTTTCTCCATTTATTATAACATAATCATCTGTTTCTATTGCAGTTCCATCGCTATATACTTCTTCAATTTTCATTCCTGTGCTATTAAAGTTTTGGCCTTCTATATAACTTGTTTTTGTTGGTGCTGTTACTATTTCTAATCTTATTAGTTTATTATCAATTGTTATTTGTACTTCTTGAGGTTCTGAAGTATTTCCTACTCCATCTTTTACGATAATTTCTATGTTTTGAGTATTTGTGAAATATTTATATGGTTCTTCTTGCCATGTTACTCCTCCATCGAAACTATAAACACCTATTCCTACCGTTTCATTATCATCTTCTGCTATTACCATAACCTTTTTAGCACCTGATTCTGTTTCTTCAATTTCTATATTGCTTATAGTAGGAGATACATTATCTACAATATAATTATATCCTTTATTTATAGAGTATTCTTCTGCATAAGAGCCTCCCTTGCAATAAATAGTTGCATCTATAATTCCTCCTTCTTCTATATAATTTATGCTTTCAGGAAGAATTATTTTTTCTAAATTTTCACAACCTATAAAATCATAACGTCCTAAACTTTTTAAGCTATTCGGAAATCTTATTTGTTTTAATGACTTACAATCACAAAAATTGTTGTTTTCAATTATTGTTTCCACTCCGTATGGTATTTCTACCTCTTCAAGTAAATCACAACCATAGAAAACTCCTCCTGTTAAACTTATACTCTTTGATAATCTAATTCTCTTTAAATCTTTGCAATTAACAAAAGCATAGTACAGTGACCCGTTAATACTATCTGGCAAATCAATTTCTACAAGTCCGCTTCCGTCAAATACATCTTGGCCTAAATATTTTATGCCATATGGTAAATCTATGTACTTTAGATTTTTACAATTTTTAAATGCGTAATCATATATATTAATTATCGATTCAGGTAAAATTACTTCATTTAATTCTACACAGTTTTCAAATGCATTTGGCCATATATATTCTACTCCATAGTCCACTTCTAATTTTTTCAGATTAATACAATTATAAAATGCAGAGTTATCTATTCTTGTAACGCTACCTGGAATCTTTAGAAATTCTATACTTTTACAATTATAAAATGATTTTATTCCAATTTTATTTAAAGAATTAGGAAAAGCTACTTCTCTTAAGCTTTCACAATTGTAAAATGCTTCATCTCCTATTTGTGTTAGTTTGCTATTTATTTCTATTTCTTCTAATTTAGTATCATTATAAAATATATCTTTTCCTATTGTTATTACATTTTCACCTAAATGAACACTTTTTAAATTGCTTGCATTTACAAATAATTTTTCTCCCAATTTGGTTATTTCATCATCTACTTGAACAGTTTGTATATTTCCTATATTATCTTTCCATGGTAAGTTATTAACTAAATAATCATTTGTTTCTCCTTTTCCTGTTATTATCATATTTTTATTTTCTAAATTTAAGAATGCATATGCATTATTTCCACATTCATAATAAATATCATATCCTACATATTCTATGCCATTATTTGAACAATATTCTATTACATTTGATCCATTTTTAGCATATATTTTAATATTATTAGATTGTAGATCTATATTCACTATATCGCATTCTTCTCCCAACAAATATAGTTCTTTTAATTCTGATATATTTCCAAGACTATTTATTTTATTTATATTTTCATTTATTATAATTTTCTCTATTTCTATATTACTAAATGGATTTTCTTGCATACTAGTATAATCATATGTTTCTCCACTTCCTTCTAGTATTAAATACTTTGTCTTTTCATTATAATATGCATAACTACTTTCTCCACATTTAATTTTGTTTGAATTAACATTTATTTTTTGTTTTACTTCCTGTATTATATCTCCTTCTTGATATATAATTGTTACTTCTTTATCATCTACGCTTAATACTTCTGGATTTATTGTATAATTGGTCACTTCTTTAGATGTTCCATCTTGATAATTAGCATTTACTATTAAACCTGTAATATCAAAAGTTTCCCCTTGTAAATAATTCACTTTTGTAGGTTCATTCTCTATAGAAATATAAAATGGGTCTACTATATATCCATCTTTTACACCTTCCATACTATTTTCAACTAAATAGTCTTCATATGAAATATAAAATATTCCATTATGTCCCCATTCTTCTCCCCATGAATTCAAAGCAATGTATGCTCCATTTTTTTGAGGTCTACATTCTTCAGGGAAATTGTCTTTAGAAAAATTATCATCCCATCCTATAATAGTTATAGCATGATCTGCAAGTGAAGCTTTAGTATTTAAAACATATATATTATTGTATTTTGGAATATCAACGCTATTTATATTAGCAAATAAAGCTCCATTTTCTAATATATGCCTTTTTACAGCATTTCTGAATACTGATAATTCTTCATCTGTATATGTTGTACTATATTTATCAATTGTAGGCATATCCACAAATTCTTTACAATTTGCTCTTTGTTTTAAGCTTAATAAGTAATCTATCTGCTCTGGTCCATCATAAGTATTTGTATAAGGAACTTCACTTTCTAAAACTACTCCCTCTTTTGTCATTAAATAATATTCAAATTCTTTAAAATTTGCACCTCCATGTAAAGTCCACAGGCCTATATCTCCGTAATAATTATCTTTAATTACTCTCATATAGTCCAAATGTAATTCTGAAAAATCATAATCTCCATATCCATGTAGTGCTAGGTTAGTTTCTAATGTATTAATACTAGCAAATGCCCAGCAAGTATCATATTTTTCTTGATTTTCCACTTTTATATTTATTCCACCATAGCTCTCAACTTTTATATCTTTTTCATCTACTATTCCATCATTATTTGTATCCTGACCTGTTAGTATATAGCTTACTGGTATTTCATCTTCATCATTATCTAGTCCGCTTCTTGCAATTTGTGCTGCTTTTTGCAATTTAGATAATAATGTATTTTCTTTTTGTTCATCTTCATAAAGTATATCTAAAGGAACATTATATTTTCTTGGTATCACGGAAAGTTTTGCTTTTTCTTCTTCTGGTAGTTGTAAGTATCTTTTATATGCCTCACTATATTTTTCGTATTCTTCGTCATTTACTTCAGTTTCTTGTGCAAATGATTTATTTACATTCCATAATCCTCCAAATATTATTGCTATTATTAATAATAGAGATACATATAATTTTTTCATAGAATTCTCCTTTTTTTATATATTATTTTCTTCTTATATATTATTATTAAAAATATATATAAAACAATAGCCTAAATTTTAAGCCATTGCTTCTTGTTTCTTTTTCTCTTGCGGAAGCTATCTTTACATGTTTTATATGTCTTTTATTAAGTTTTTATGTATTTTTTGTTACAAATCCTATGTTTTAAGTTGGATATACTACGGTTATAATAATTACATTGCATTATTGCATTCTTAATGTTATAATTTTTTTAATCTAAACTTGGAGGTATTTATATGTATAATTTAGTTGTTTTCGCATCTCGGAAATGGTTCTACTTTGCAAGCAATTATTGATAATATAGAAAATGGAAATTTAGGAGCTAGAATTAATTTAGTAGTTTCTGATAATAAAGAGGCTTTTTCTCTTGAAAGAGCTAAAAAAAATAATATCCCTACTTATATTATAAATGGAAAAAATAAAGAAGAAATTGATATTGAATTAGATGATATTTTAAAAAACTATAATATAGATTTAATTGTCCTTGCAGGATATTTGAAGATGATTGGAAACAGATTAATTAGTAAATATACAATTATTAATACACATCCATCTCTTTTACCTAAATTTGGTGGAAAAGGTATGTTTGGAATGAATGTACATAGAGCTGTAATAGAAGCAAATGAAAAAATAAGTGGACCTACTGTTCACTTTGTAAATGAAAAATATGACGAAGGAAATATAATTTCTCAAACAACTGTTGAAATTACAGAAAATGATACACCAGAAACACTTGCAAAAAAAGTACAAGATGTAGAAAAAGTACAACTTGTAAATGTTTTAAAAGAATTTATAAATAATAAAAAGTAAAAAAGTATAATTTTATTTACTTTACATAATTCTAAATTTGTGGTATAATAATTTTGTTGAGGTGATGATATAATGTCAGAAAATTCATTTTTTGAATCACTTACAAAAGAAAAACCTACTCAAGAAGAACCTAAAAAAGTTAATTCGTTTTTTGAATCAATAAAAGTAGATATACAACGAAGCAAACAAGGCCAACCAGGTTCAACGGATCCAACAGTTCCAACAAATCATAATAACAAAAAGGTACATATTGGTCGTTCACATTAAGAATAAAAAAAATCCCCACATACTCTATGTGGGGTTATTTTTTTGTTATGCATTAAATATTTCTTCGAATTCTTCTCCGTCGATTTTTTCCTTTTCTAATAACCTTGTTGCAACATTTGTTAATTTATCCATATTATTATTTAATATTTCTCTTGCCTTGTTATATGCTGTATTTATTATTCTTTTTACTTCTTGATCTATAAGGCTTGCTGTTTCTTCACTAAAGTCCTTTGATTGCATTAAGTCTCTTCCTAAAAATACTTCTTCTTGACCAGTACCAAATGCAATTGTTCCAATTCTATCGCTCATTCCGTATTTTGTTACCATGCTTCTTGCAATTTTTGTAGCTCTTTCTATATCATTGCTTGCTCCTGTAGAAATATCTCCTATTACTAATTCTTCTGCAACTCTTCCTCCTAGAAGTGACACAATATTTTCTTCCATTGCAGTTTTAGATATAAAGTTTTTGTCTTCATCTGGCTTATATAATGTATATCCGCCAGCCATACCACGAGGTACTATTGATATTTGATGTACTGTATCTTGAGTTGGCAAAAATCTACTTACTACAGCATGACCTGCTTCGTGGAACGCTACTAATCTATTCTCTTTTTCATTTCTTACTCTACTCTTCTTTTCTGGTCCTACTGTTACTTTTATCATTGCATCTTCTATTTCTGCCATATTAATTTCTTTTTTATCTCTTCTTGCTGCTAAAAGTGCTGCTTCATTTAAAACATTTTCTAAATCTGCTCCTGCAAAACCTGCTGTATTTTTAGCAATTGTTTTTAAGTCCACATCATCGCCAATTCTTTTCTTTCTTGCGTGCACTTCTAGTATTTGTTCTCTTGCTTTTACATCTGGAAGTCCTACTACTATTTGTCTATCAAATCTTCCAGCTCTTAGAAGTGCTTTATCTAATACATCTGGTCTATTTG
>JAEEGL013940911.1_pt1 | contig 18741 bp, 13 predicted proteins | sample 9134231 | NCBI WGS metagenome assembly JAEEGL01 (sample SAMN16246548, study PRJNA631951) | gut metagenome | biome: gut microbiome; feature: rumen; material: fiber-attached | host: Bos | place: Iran: Karaj | collected 2018-10 | reverse complement strand
TGTCGAAGTCGATGTACAACGTGCAGAACCCGGACGACCTGGTGGCACGCTACGGTGCCGAAACGCTGAGGCTGTACGAGATGTTCCTCGGCCCCGTGGAGCAGGCCAAGCCGTGGGAAACCAACGGCATCGAGGGTGTGCACCGCTTCCTGAAGGAATTCTGGCGCCTGTTCGGGACCCTCAGCGACGAGGCCCCGAGCAAGGAGGAACAGAAGGTGCTGCACCAGACCATCAAGAAGATTACCGACGATGTGGAACGTTTCTCGTTCAACACGGCCGTGTCGACCTTCATGATTTGCGCCAACACGCTGACCGACCTCAAGTGCAACAAACGCGAGGTACTGAAGCCGCTGACGGTGCTGATAGCCCCCTTCGCACCCCATATCGCCGAGGAGCTGTGGCACCAGGCAGGCGAGAGCACAACGGTGTGCGACGCCGAGTGGCCGAAATACGACGAGAAACAGCTGGTGGAGGACACGGTGAAGTACCCCGTGCAGTTCAACGGCAAGATGCGTTTCATGCTGGAACTGCCGGCCGACATCAGCCAGGCCGATGCCGTGGAAGCCGTGAAGGCCGCCCCCGAGAGTGCCAAATGGCTGACGGGCGAGCCTAAGAAAGTGATTTTTGTACCGAAGAAGATTATCAATATCGTATGCTGAGTAGACATTTTTTGAGAAGCAAAGTGCTGCAGGCCATCTACGCCGGGCGCTATGAGGAGGACGACCCCATCACCGTGTCGAAAACCTTCGAATACCATATAGCCAAACTCAACGAACTGGGAGTGCTGCAAGTGGCGCTGATACCCCGTTTCGTCGAGGTGGGCGTGGAGATGCTCGAGGAGGGCAAGAAGAAATTTCGCCCCACGGCCGAGGACCGCAATCCGAGCATGAAGATGGCCGACAACGAGTTTGTGCGTCGCATGACGGACAACTTCGAACTGAAGAAACACCTCGAGAAGTGGGGCGGTTGCTGGGAGACCCACGAGGACCTCATCAAAGAGGCTTTCGTTGACTTCCGCAAGACCAACGACTACCGCCAGTATGTGGAAGATCAGGAGCGCACCTTCGCTCAGGACAAGGACTTCGCCATTCTGCTGTTCCGCTACCTGATGAACCGCGAGGCGCTGCGTGCCGTGGTGGCCGAGAGAAGCCTGTTGTGGGAGGACGACTTCGACCAGATTGCACAGTACAACTTTATGATGCTCAAGACCCTTGGCGAGGACAACTTCGACGAGGCCATGAGGTGGCCTGTGATGTACGACAAGCGAGTGGAGAAGGACGAGGCCGACATGGACTTTGCCCGCCAGCTGCTGCGCAACACCATCGCCACCCGCGAGGAGTCGGAGGAGCTGACCAAGAACCACCTGCAGGGATGGGAGTTCGACCGTGTGTCGAAGATGGACATCCTGCTCATCAACATGGCTGTGGCCGAGTTCACCAGCTGCCCTTCCATCCCCGAGAAGGTGACGGTGGACGAGTACATCGAGCTCTCGAAGGAATTCAGTTCGGAGCGCAGCAAGTTGTTCATCAACGGCATATTGGACAAGCTGGTGGCCGAACTACGCTCGAAAGGACGCATCCAGAAGAGCGGAAGAGGGCTGTTGGAAAATTGAAAATTGAGAATTGAAAATTGAAAACGATGAAAAAAACGTTCTTTGCGATAGTGCTGGGCGGGATGCTGCTGACGGGTTGCGGAGGCAACTCCTCGACGAGCGACATCGACGTGGACATCATAGAGAACCCGCACAGTGCCGCGGGTTATGACGAGTCGGCCAAGATGCCGGTCATCACTTTCGATCAAGAGCTGCACGACTTCGGTCGTCTGTCGGCAGGCGAGAATATCAGCTACAGTTTCCATTTCCGCAACACGGGCAACTCCGACCTGGTGATTAGCAGTTGCAGTGCCACCTGTGGTTGTACGGTGGCCAGTTTCCCCAAGGAGCGCATCGCTCCGGGAGGCGAGGGTTATGTCACCGTGACGTTCAACAGTTCGGGAAAGGCTGGCCAGCAGTACCAGGAAGTAACGGTGGTGAGCAACGCTCAGCCGGCACGTGCCAAGCTGAAAATCACCGCACAGGTGGGAAATTGAAAAATGAGAAATTAAAAATTAGAAATTAAAAAATATGAATATGCTTAACACAATCCTTCTTCAGGCCCAGCCGCAAGGTGGCATGGGCGGTGGCAGTTCCATGATTTTCATCATCCTCATCCTTGTGGTGATGTGGTTCCTCATGCTGCGTCCGCAGCGCAAGAAAGAGAAAGAGGAGCGCAAGTTCCGCGAGAACCTCCAGAAGGGCGACCGCGTCCTCTTCTCGGGCGGCATCTATGGTAAGGTGCACTCTGTCGACGCCACCACCGTCGAGGTTGAGGTGTCCAACGGCGTCATCATGACCGTCGAGAAGAGCATGGTGCAGCCCGCTCCCGCTGCCGGTGAAGAGAAAAAATAAGCTGCTATGCGTGGTCGGCAGATCAGAAGTTTCCTTGTGATACTGGGACTGACGTCCCTGGTATGGCTCGGCATGGCTATGTCGGAGACCAAGGAATACAATCTGCCCGTGAAGGTCTCTTTCTCTGGTTTCGACACCAAGCGTTTCGCTGTTGTCGGGGCCGACACGTCGATGACGCTTCAGGTGGAGTCGACAGGCTTCAACGCCTTTATACTCAGCCTGAACAAGAAGATGATGACCTTTGAGGTCGACATCAAGAACGAGGCTGTCCACCGCTACACGCGCCATCGTGGCGACGTGGTGGACATCCACCGCACGGTGGCCATTGCCGACCTCTCGGCACAGCTCTCCTCGCAGCTCTTCTCCTATGGCATCCGCCATCTGGGTAGCACGAAGGACTCGCTGGCGCTGGTGCTCAACGAGCGCGGACACAAGGTGTTCCGTCCCGATTTGGTCAACCTGAGAATCAACTTCTCCGACGGCTTCGGATTGTACGGTGAACCCATGGTGTCGCCGACTGAGGTCACCCTCTATGGCTCGCCCGAGGTGCTGGCAGCCATCGAAAGTGTGGATGTCAAACCCATGACCTTGAACGATGTGCGCGAGACGGGCACCTACCGTGTGCCACTCGACGGAAAGTGGAAAGAGATGGGCGATGTCTACGCCTCGTCGGATGTGCTGACCATCAACATCCCGGTCAAACGCTATGTCGAGCGTCAGTATTCGGTGCCTGTCACCGTTGCTGATGCCGACAGCACGCAGAACCTGCATCTCTATCCCGAGCGGGTGACCCTCCATGTGTGGGTGGCACAGGAAAATGTCGCCACGGTTTCTGCCGACCGTTTCTCGGTCTCGGCCGACTACCGAGACATCGAAGCCGGCTCACAACGCCTGAAACTACATGTCGACCGTTTCCCGCGCGACGTGCGCATCAGGAGTGTGGAACCCGAAGAAGTGGAATACGTTATCATCAAGTAGTCGTGTGAAGAAAGTGGGTATCACAGGAGGCATGGGGTGCGGCAAAAGCACCGTCGTCGCCGAGTTTGCGAAGCTCGGCGTTTCCTCTTTTGTGGCCGACAGGGCAGGTGCGGCGTGCTATGAGGATGCCGCTTTTCTGGCCGAGGTGCGAGACCTGCTGGGCGATGAAGTCTTCAATCCCGACGGCGCTCCCGACAAGCGACGCATTGCCGCCAAGGTTTTCGCCAATCCACAGCTTTTGGCGGGTCTCAACGCTTTGGTGCATCCACGCGTGATGGAAGCCTTCGACCGCTTCTGTGCCGACCATTCTGCGGAACCCTATGTGCTTTTCGAGAGCGCCATCCTCTACGACTATGGCTTCGACCGCCTGATGGACAAGGTGATATGCGTATACCTCCAGCTCGACGAACGCCTCGAACGCCTTGCGCAGCGCGACAAAGCAGGCCGCGACGAACTGCTGGCGCGCATCGCCAACCAGATGCCCGCCGAGGAGATGATGCGCCAGGCCGATTATGTGATACTCAATTATGAGGGCAACCCGCGGCAACGCCAGGTGGCCTATTTTGACAAAATCCTTAGACGATGAAAAAAATACTGTTCATAGTGACGGTGATTGTCACCTTTTACCTTTCACCATTCACCTCTCGGGCCCAGCAGTTGCTTCCGTACCAGCACCAGCCGCATTTCAATGCCTCTGACTACAAGTACAATAATCCCGAGGTCAGTTGGGTCGACTCCGTCTTCCACACGCTCTCTCTGCGCCAGCGCATTGCCCAGCTTATGGTGGTGCGTGTGCCGTTGGACATGAACAACAGCCAGGTAGCCGAGTTCTCACGCACCATCGGCCAATTGGGTGTGGGCGGCGTCTGCTTTTTTGCCGGTACGGCCGACCGTCAGGCGCAGCTCACGCGCGATTTCCAGGCCGCGGCGGAAGTACCGCTCCTAGTGTGTATCGATGCCGAATGGGGCCTCGGCATGCGTCTCAAGGATATGTTCAGCTTCCCGCGCAATGCACGTTTTGGTGAACTTCCTCCCTCGGCCGACAGCATCGTCTACCGCATGGGTGAGGAGATTGGCCGTCAGTGCCGCATGATGGGCATCCATATCAACTTTGCCCCTGTGGTCGACATCAATTCCAACCCCAAGAACCCTGTCATCGGCACCCGTTCGTTCGGCACCGACCGCGAGCGCGTGGCGCAGCTCGGCATCATGTATGCCAAGGGCATGCAGAGTCAGGGAGTGCTGGCTGTTGGAAAACACTTCCCCGGTCACGGCGACACCGACGTGGACAGCCACCTCGACCTCCCAGTCATCAACCATAATGCCAGCCACCTCGACTCCATCGAGTTGTATCCGTTCCAGCGCATGATTGACGAGGGTGTCGGTGGCATGATGATAGCCCATCTGCAGGTCAATGCCTTCGACCGCCAGCGCCCCTCGTCCCTCAGCCGTCCCATCGTCACGGGTCTCCTCAAAAACCGTATGGGTTTCGACGGCCTTGTCATCACCGACGGCCTCGATATGAAAGGCATCACCAACACCTACAAGCACGGCGAAGGCGAGCTGCTGGCCCTCAAGGCCGGCAATGACATCCTGCTCCTGCCGCCCGAAGTGAGGGAGGCCATCGAGACCATTGCCAAGAACGCCGTCAGCGACGACTCGCTGCGTCTCTCCATTGACCAGCATTGCCTCCGTGTGCTGCATGCCAAATACAAGCTTGTCGTCTCCAACGCCATCGAGGAGATTACTGTCCCGGGACCCGACCGTCAGGCCGTGTGCCAGGAGATTGTGTCCGACCTCAATCTCAACCTCGACCGCAGTATCGACACCCTTGTCCAGAAAGCCATAGACGCCCATGCTACGCCGGGTTGCCAGGTGGTGGTGCTCCACCAGGGTCGCACCGTCATCAATCGCGCCTATGGACACCTCACCTATGACAGCGATGCCGATAGAGTCACGCCGCAGACCGTCTACGACCTCGCTTCGGTTACCAAGGTGGCGGCTACCACGCTGGCTGTCATGAAGCTGGTGGACATGGGCGAGCTTAGCATCGATGACAAATTGAGCAAATATCTGCCTTATCTCAAGAAGACAGACAAGGCTGGCCTCACCATCAAGCAGGCCCTCAGCCATTGCGCTCGCCTCAAGGCTTTCGATGCCTACTGGCAGCAGGCCAGGGGCTACGACACTATCCTATCGCTTGTGGCTCAGAGTCCCCTCAACGACAAGGAGGGCATGCTCTACAGCGACTTGGGCTTCATGTTGTTGAGTGATGTGGTGAAGCGCGTCTCCGGCAAACCGCTCGACCAGTTTGTCGCCGAGCATTTCTATCGTCCCATGGGCCTGACTTCCACAACATTTAACCCACTCAATCAAACAAGCACTCAAACAATTGCTCCCACCGAGGATGACAGTTTGCGCGGACTTATCTGCGGCAGCGTCCACGACCCCAACGCTTATGCTATGGGTGGTGTTAGCGGCCACGCAGGACTCTTCTCCACCGCCTACGAGGTGGCACAGCTCATGCAGATGTTGCTCGATGGAGGTCAGTATCACGGCCGCCGCTACTTGGACACTGCGACTGTCGCCCTCTTCACCCGTCGCCACTTTGAGCAGCAGGGTAACCGTCGCGCTTTGGGCTTCGACAAGCAGCTCTTCAATCCTTCCAAGAGCGGGCAGACCTGCGTAGAAGCCTCGCAGAACTCCTTCGGACACACGGGATTTACCGGCACCATGGTATGGGTCGACCCCGACTACGACCTCGTCTATGTCTTCCTCTCCAACCGTGTCTACCCCTCGGCTCAGAGCAACCTGCTTGCCAAGATGAACACCCGCACCGACATCCAGTCGGCCATCTATAAACTTTTAACCTCCAAGTAAAAAACATGGGACTATTTACTAAGATACTCTTCACCGGCCTCGGCTGGACGGTGGGCGGCCCTATCGGCGGACTTCTGGGCTATTTCATCGGCAGGGCCATCTCCTCCGATTCAGACAGTCAATCAGACAATCAATCTGGCAACCATCACGGCCCCTACCGAAATACCGGCACCCAGAACGACATCAATGCCGCCCTCATGGTGCTCATTGCCGCTGTCATGAAAGCCGACGGGCAGGTCAAGAAAAGCGAGCTGTCATACGTCAAGCGTTTCCTCTTGCAGAATTATGGCGAGGAAGGCGGCAAACAGATGCTCAAAGTGCTGCAACAGCTTGTTGAGCGTGACATTCCCATCGACCAGGTGTGCCTGCAAATCAAGGTCAACACCGACTACAACACGCGCTACCACATGGTTGACTTCCTCTTCGGCATCAGCGGATCCGACGGCGAGTTTCACCAGACAGAGCTCAACATGCTGCGCCTCATCGCGCACTACCTCGGCATCTCGCAGAGCGACTACATCTCCATCCATGAGCGCCATGTGGGCTATGGAAAATCTAGTTATTCCAGTACCAGAAATACTAGTTATTCTAGAGACCCATACAAAGTCCTTGGCATCACAAAGGAGGCCACCGACGACGAGGTGAAGAAAGCCTATCGCAGGATGGCCATGAAGTACCATCCCGACCGTGTGGCCGGCATGAGCGAGGAGATGCAGCGCAACGCTGCCGAGCAGATGAAGGAAATCAACGAGGCATACGAGCAAATCAAGAGCCTCCGTCCAGGAATAAAATAAATGTAAAAATAGTATTAGAATCCCGCATCAGTCGATGCGGGATTTTTCTTGTTTCAACTTGACATTTTCTCCCTTTTATCCCCCTATCAAGACCCTACCAACTCCTACCATGGTAGGAGTTGGTAGGGTCTTGATAAGGTCTTGATAAGGCTTTTGTACGTAGTACTAAGCTAGTCTTTCTATCACTGTTCCAACAAGTTCGCGCATCTGTGGATGGTAGTCGTTGAGGAAGGTGCCGCGGGGACGGTTGGCGATGATGAGGCAGACGGTAAGGGCCTCGTGGCCGAGGAGGTGGGAGAATCCGTAGATGGCCGAGGTCTCCATCTCCAAATTCGTCACTTTACACTTTTCCCACTCGAAGGAGGCCAGTTTCTCGTTGAGGTTGTCGATGGATGGGTGCAGGCGGATGGCGCGACCCTGGGGACCGTAGAAGCCCGGAGCGGTGGCGGTGATGCCGTGGTGCATGTCAAAGGCTATCTTGTTAATCAGAAACTCGCTGCCGGGAACACTGTAGGGTTGTGCCAGACGACGGTTGAGACCCATGTGGACCATGAAACGCTGGTCCATCTCGGGCAGTGGCGGCACCCACTCTTTGTAATAATTCATCAGTCCGTCGAGGCCGATGGCGTAGGCCGAAGCCACGTGGCTGCCGCAGTCGATGTCCTCCTGAAGGGAGCCGCTGGTGCCGATGCGGACAATCTGTAGGTGACGGTCTGACTTGTCGGACCAGTCGGACTTGTCAGACAGATGGAGCGCTGCGTCGAGCTCGGTCATCACGATGTCGATATTGTCGCAGCCCATGCCTGTGCTGAGGGCCGTGAGGCGGGTACCGTGGTAGATGCCGGTGAGGGCGTGGATTTCGCGGTTGCGGGACTCGAATTCGACGCTGTCGAAGATTTCCTTGAACATGTCGACGCGGTCGGGGTCGCCGACGAGCAGCACCTTGTCGGCCAAGGTGCTGTTGGTAAGGCGTATGTGGTAGAGGCTGCCGTCGGGGGCAAGGACCAGTTCGCTGGCTTTCATAGGGCTATCGGTTTCTGGTGGGGGCGCTGTTGTTGCGGGAACCTGAGTTGTTGCGGGTTGACGAGGAGTTGCGGGATGGGGTGGTGGTTGTGTTGTCGGTGTTGCTGTTGCGCGAGGGAGTCACTGTGTTGTTGTCTTTTGTGGTGGTAGTGTTACGCGAAGGGGTGGAAGTTGTGTTGCGCGAGGGAGTGGTGGTAGAAGTGTTGTTGCGCGAGGGAGTGGTAGAAGTGTTGTTGCGCGACGGTGTAGTAGTGGTGCTGCTGCTGTTGCGCGAAGGAGTAGTGGTGGTAGTGGTGTTGTTGCGCGATGGGGTAGTGGTGGTTGTGTTGCGTGTGGGGGTGGTGGTGGCGGTGGGTGTGGTATTGTTGCGCGAGGGCGCTGTTGTTGTGGTAGTGGTGTTGTTGCGTGAGGGTGTGGTGATATTGTTGTTGCGCGAAGGAGCGGTGGAGGTGTTGTTGTTGACGGGGGTGGTCACATTGCGGGTGCCGCTAGTGTTGCGGCTGTTGGAGGAGGGGTTGTTGGTGCTGTGGTCGTGGCCGATGTGGGTGTTGGAGTTGACAGAAGGTGCGGGCATGGAGGGACGGTCGACGCCAGGGGTCCAGTTGTTGGATGGCATGGGAGCCGGGGTGTTGGGACGGCGCATGTAGTAGGGGTGCATGGGCGGGCGGCCCGAGCCGTAGGTGTAGGCGGGGGGCATCCAGCCGTGGCGGTGTACGTTGTAGTGGTAGGTGCGGACGTAGCCTGGGCGGTGCATCACGCGGGTGTAGGGGTTGTAGGGCGGGATGCGCCAGGCCAGCGAGGGAACCCTCGTATCGACGCGGAATCGCAGATACTGTGCGGCGTTGTACATGCGTCCGGCGCTGTAGAGCCATACACATTGCAGGTCGAGAGGCATGTAGATTTCCTCACCAGTGTAGGCGTCGTAGCCGTAGATCCAGATTTCGTAGTAGGAGGAGTTGACGCGCTCCATCCAGATTTCGTTGATGAGGACGTAGGTTTCAATCTCGTAATCGTAACCGCAGTAAATCATCAGCTCGTTCTGCGTGTTGAGGTAGTTGACGGTGCGGGAAGCCTGGCTGTAGGTGAAGTAGTGGATGGACCGAGCCGAAGCTCCCAGGCTCAAGAGAACCATAACTACAATGATTGCAATGCGTTTCATAAGACGTGATGTTTTTGTTTTCATTAATTCAGTACTGCAAAAGTACAAAATCTTTTGAATATGGCCAAAAAAAGGTTTAAGGTTTAGGGTTTAAGGTTTAAGGTTTAAGGTTTAGGGTGGCTGATATACAGTGTTTTGTGTTTTTTATAAAAATTTATTATTGTTTATCCATGTTTTTTTATTAATTTTGCCCCTTGGAAAATATAGTCTAAAAGTCAAAAAGTCTAAAAGTCAAAACGTCAAAATATGAAACGGTTTTTGATAGGTTTGTTGGCCTGTGCGCTGGTTTTCGGCAGCGTGGATGCACAGGCTCAGAACAAGAAAAAATCATCGAAGAAAAAGACTACCACTACTGCCACCACGGGCAAGAAAGGCAAGAAGAAATCTAAGACCACCGAGGCTCCGACGAACACTCTCGTCACGTTGCCGGTGAACAGCAACGACTGCCTCTTTGCCATTCCGCTGGAGATGGACAAGCCCTACGGCCCCACGACGGCCCCCGACGGTGCTGGCCGCATCCAAGAGGTGGTGGCCGACAAGGCTCATCCCAACATCTTCGACCGCGAGCACAACACCGTGTGGTACAAGTTCACCGTCCCCTACAACGGCGACTTGGAGATAAGCATCATCCAGCAGTCGCAGTGGGACGACTATGACTTTCTGGTGTACAAGAATACCGGCAGCTATTTCTCCAACCAGGTGATGATGAACAAGGTGAGTCCTGTGGCTGTCAATATGGCTGGCATCGACAGTGCCGCCATGTTCGCCGCCGTAATGAAGGGTAACAAGGGCGAGAAGGCCGCCACCGAGCGCAAGGTGGCCACTACCACCGCCAAGAAAAAGACCGAGGAGAGCGACATGCCCACCTTCGACGTGGTCCCCGATGCCAAACCCACCATCGGCATGTTCTACGACGCTACCGACAAGATGCTGCTGAAGAACCAGACCGGCAAGTTCATCAAGTCCATCCCCGTGCGTATGGGCGAGGAATACTATATTGTGTTGGACAACCGCACACTCAACGGCCAGGGCCACACCATCAAGGTGTCGGTCCATGTGGACGCCTACGAGCCGCTGGTGCTCTTCTACGACAAGAAGGGTCGCCGCTATGTGGATGTCGACCTGATGATACTGGAGCGTGGCGGCAAGGAGGGAGAGCGTCCCATTGTGAAGGATGAGCACTACCGCGGCGGCAGGGTGAAGTTCGTCCCCGGCTTCAGCTACCTGCTCTATGCCAAGCGCGACGGATTCTTCTCCATCTACAAGGAGTTCAACTCGATGGACCTCATGATGCACGACACCATCATGCTCTACGACATGGAGCGCACCGAGCGCGGCTCGAGCTTCCAGATTAGGAACCTGGAGTTTGAGAGCGACGAGGCAACGCTGATTGGCAACTACGACTCCATCCTGACCGACTACCTGCTGATGTTCCGCAACCATCCCGAGGTCAACTTCCTCGTCAAGGGCTATGTGCAGAGCTACGGCGTGAATGCCGAGGCCGACATGTTGCTCTCGCTCGACCGAGCCAAGAGCATCAAGGAGTGGTTCATCAAGAATGGCATCGATGCCAAGCGCATCACCACCGCCGGCATGACGAAGAACGAAATCAAGCGCGCCGCCGCCGCCGCCCTCAACGAGAAGGGTGGGGGATTCTCAAATGTGAAGGCCGAGCTTATCATCACCGGCAAAGGTGACCAGTAACATTCATCTGAAATTATTTGTAGAGACGCGGCCTGCCGCGTCTCTTTTTCGTGCCTTGCCGCGTCTCTTTTTCGCGCCCTTTTGAAAAAAAATTTACCCCCCTTGTAGAGATTTTGAAAAAAGACTGTTATATATATTATAGGTAACTATAATTTTTTATAAAAAAATGAAGAAAATTCTCATTGCTTTTGTGCTGCTGGCCACGATGGGTGCCAGCGCACAGACCGACTGGAAAAAGATGGAACGCCTAATGGAAGATGGCTCGGTGCAGAAAGTCTACTCCCGGGCCGAAGCCATCTTCAAGAAAACCACCAACAGCTCCGACCTGCTGACGGCAGCATGGTATATGGCGCGCGCTGCCGCCGAATACCAGGAGGCCGGCTACGACAGCGCCGAGGCCCGCTTCCGTGCCATCCTGCCGCGCCTCGAAGCCCCCGAGCGTGCCGTGTGCTACGTCATCCTCGGCGAACCCGATTCGGCCCTCGTCGACGAGGAGGTGCTCAAACGTACTTCCTCCGACCGCATCCGCCGCTTCTGCGAGCAGACCGAGTCGAAGGGTATCAACATCACCCCCACGGTCTACGATGTCGTTGTCCGTCAGTTGATATATGGTCCCGGTTCTAATTCCCGCAGCAACGACGCATTGGCATTGTTGCAGCGTTTGGTTGACTTCCACCGTGACGATGCCGAGGAGCTCCGTCTCTACCTCGACATTGAGTTGCTCAACGTGATGGCCAACATGAGGGCGGAACGCTTCAATGAACACCTCCTCCAATCCTACATCAACAAATACCGCGGCAGCAAGAGCCTTATGATGACCGACCTGTACTATGCCATGGCCCTTTATCTGAAACGGGAAATGCGTTATGTTGAGGCCGTGACCTATTGCGACAGCGCCCTTGCCCTCGCGCCCAAGAGCCGCGGCGGGGCCAACTGTGCCAACATCAAGAACGAGCTTTGCGCTCCCTCTATTAATATCGAGGGCGGTCAAGCCAGCAGCGTCGTTTACCCTGGCCGCTGGTCGCTCAACAGCCTTACCTACTGTAATCTGAACCGCATCTACTTCTTCGTCTACCCCTTGGAGAACGACAAATCCATTCCGTTCGAGAACCTCCCTCAGCCCGTCAAGCAGTGGCAGCTGGACGTGGAGGACGATGGCAGCCATAAGGATAGATCTATCTACTTCGAAGTGCCGCCCCTCGAGTCGGGACGCTACCTCCTGGTGGCTTCGCCCAGCGCGAAGGTGAAGAAGGAGAAATATGCCTATTCCGAGTTCTTCTGCACCGATATGAAGGTGTCCAGACATGATTTTATGTTCCAGCTCGTCGACTTCATGAGCGGAAAACCCATTGTCGGGCAGCGCATGGACTTCTGTGTGAACGACCATAACGACAACTACATCATCGACAGCGCCTACAGCGATGCCGACGGCCGTGCGGAATACACCGGTGCCCCCCCAACCTTCATGTTGAAGATAAAGCGTGACGGATGCCTTTATAAATGTAATGTGTGGAACTATCGCAGCACCTCGGAAGAACGCAAGATGAAGACGCATGTCCATTTTTTGAACGACCGCCCCATCTACCACCTTGGCGACACGGTGCATGTTGCCTTGCTCTGCTACGAGAGCGACGGTGTCGACGGCCGCGTGGTGCCCAATCTCCAAGGCCAATGCACGCTCAAAAATCCGCACAGCCAGGCGGTCGACACCTTCTCTTTCGTCTCGGACGAGCATGGCCTGGTCTCGCTCACCTTCGTCATCCCTGCCGACGGAATGGCGGGCTCGTGGAATTTGGCTGGCTATTATTTCTCCCGGAATGGTGACAAGAAAAAAACTAACTTTTGGGACGCCATCAGGGTGGAGGAGTACAAGCCGCCCAAGTTCATGGTGTCGCTCGACGACCTGCCGGCTGCCGACTTCAAGGCCCCGGTTTTCGGCGAGCCTTACACCGTTCGTGGCATTGCCCGTGCCTATAGCGGTGCTTCGCTGGCCGGCGCACAGGTGCGCTACAGGATAGAGAGGTACAGCTGGAGATCTGTGCGCAACGGCATGGTGGCCACGGACACCCTGGAGGTGGCTACGGACGGCACCTTCGACATCACCTTCACTCCGTTGCCCGACAGCAACGACGACCTCTCGGGCAAATTCGGATATGACTTCTATGTCAGCGTCGAAGTAACCGACCTTAACGGAGAGACGCATGAGGCCCGCGTGCACTTCCAAGTGGGCACCCAGCGCTATAGCCTTTTCCTTTCCGGCATGGAGACGGACGTCTCGCGGCTTTCCTCGGTAGACTATGTCCTCACCGACGCAAGTTATCGTCCAGTCAAAGGCACCGTGACGGTCAGTGTGCAGCGTCTGGCTGCCGCCCCTCTGCTGATGCGCCATCCAGTGAGTTATATTAACAAAAAAGAAGTTCGTGCCACCTTCAGCCGCGAGCAGTTTGCCGAGCACTACCCCGGTTTTGCCTATCCTCTCGACAGTTATTCCTATAAGGACCGTGCGGTCGAGTGGTCGTACGAGGTCAGCCATGAGGCCGACGGTGTCTCCTGGAATCAGACTGTCGCCCTGCCCGAGGGGTTGAAGTCGGGCTTCTACCGCATTGTGGCAACCGTCGACGATGTTTCCGACACGGTTTACACCACGCTGACTCTCCCCGACGAGCGGCACGTCTGCTCCGAAGACCTTGTTTGGTTCGACCTCTCCGACTCCGTGTGTGAGGTGGGCGACCGTCTTGTCATGCGCTATGGCTCTGCCTTCGACGATGTCAATATCTTCTATACTCTCATCGGACCCGACGGCGTGGAGCGTGACCACCGCTGGCTGTCGGCCGGCACCTCCATCAAGCAATTGTCCATCCCTGTCGACACCGCCCTCCTCGGAGGCTTCCGGGTGAGGCTCGTGGCTGTCAAAAACGGTGTCAACGTCGAAGAGGGAAGGGATGTGAAGGTGCCCTTCACTCACAAGAAACTCAATGTCGACATCGCCACCTTCCGCGACAAACTGCAACCCGGCCAGCTGGAAGAGTGGACCATCAAGGTGACAGCCCCCGACACCTCTCACCTTTTACCTCTCACCTCTCACCTTATAATGACCATGTTCGACGATGCCCTCACCTCCTACGGCTTCCTTGCCGGACAATGGCGTATCTACCCTTGGCGCGGCTATATTGATGACTACTGGTCGTTTTCCTGGATGCGTCCGTGGTACCAAGATGACTCCTACAATGCTTTCAACAGAAAAGAATTGTTGAGAGGAAAAGATCCCGACTTGCAGAAGTTGACCATCTTGCGCGATTTCCTCCTCTCCATGAACCGTGGGCGGAGCCAGCTCTATTACTCCTCGAATGGCGGCGAGACCACCGCTGCATCGCAGGGCATGCTGAAAGGGACGGTCACCGACGCGAAGACAGGTGAATCGCTCCCGTTCGTCAACATCGTCGTCAAACAGGACGGCAAGCAGGTGGCTGGTGGCGTTACCGACTTCGACGGCATCTATTGCATCAAACCCCTGAAGGAGGGCATCTACGACATCGAAGTCTCCTTTGTGGGTTACAGCCGTTTTGTGCGGTCGAGTGTCCGCGTGAAGCCCACGGGATTCACCGTGCTCGACATCCAGCTGGCCCCCGGCGCCGCCAATCTCGAGGAGGTTGTCATCGAGTGCGAAGCCGTGCCCATGATTGAAATCGGCAATGCCAAGTCGGCTACGCGCTCGAACAAAGCAGTCATTGCCGAAAAGTCCGACCAATCGGAGGAAGAAGTTGTGGCAGTGGGTGATATCGGTTTCGATGACGGTGACAATGCGCCCGTGCAGTCGCGCACAAACCTCAGCCCCAGTGCCTTCTTCGTCGCGGGCCTAGAGACCGACAGCACCGGCACCGCCACCTACCGCTTCCGCGTGCCCGAACTTCTCACCCGTTGGCGTATCTACGGCCTGGCCTATAGCGACGACTTGAAGATAGGCAACCTCGACACCTCCCTCGTCACGCAGAAATCCCTCATGGTGCAGCCCAACATCCCGCGCTTCCTCCGCCAGGGCGACAGCGTGGTGATGATGGCCAAGGTGATGAACCTCAGCGACAGTGCGCGAAAGGTGAGAGTCCTGTTTACTTTGAGTAATCCGAATATCCCGAATACTCCGAATGATCTGATAACCAAAATCTATCAGGTGGTTAACGTTCCTGCCCATGGTTCCAAGCAGGTGACATTCCCATTCAACAACCTGCCTCGCGACCTTTATGTGGCCACCTACGAAATCACGGCCCAGACCTGCGACGAGCATGGTCCGCAATACAGCGACGGCGAGCGTGGCCAGATTCCCGTCGTCTCCGACCGTCAGGCCGTCACCCTCTCGCAACCCATATATATCAACGGCGCAGGCGAAAAAACATTCCACTTTCCACTTTCCACTTTCCACTCCCCCACAGCAACTCCCCATTTCCTCGCTGCCGAACTGGTCGACAACCCCGTCTGGCTGGCCGTTAAATCCATGCCCCACCTCAAGGAGACCGAGAATCCCTCCAACCTATACCTCGCCAACCGCCTCTATGTCAACACCCTCGCCAAAAAAATCCTGGATAATCTAGGAAATCTAGATATTCTAGAGAAACTAGAAAAACTAGAGAATCTAGCCGACACCACAAATACCAGCTTGAAAATCAACTCCGACATCCGCCAGACCCTCCTCGAGGCCACTCCTTGGCTCCGCGATGCCGAAGGAGAGGTGGAGCAGCGCCAGGCCATCGCCAACTACTTCGACAGCACGCGTATATCGAATGAACTGGAGAAACTTAACGACCAGATTGCCTCCCGTCAGAACTCCAACGGCGGCTGGAGCTGGATGCCCGACGGCGAAAGCTCCCTTTGGGTCACCCGCCAAATCCTCCAACGCCTGTCCATACTCAAACAATCAGACAATCAAACAATCAAGCAATCGCTTAATTATGTGGACAAAGAGGAGCAGCGTCGCTACGAGCAATACATCAAACCCTACATCAAGAAAGACTTTAAGTGGGCTCCGGACAACATTGATTATCTGTACACTCGCTCCTTCTACGGCAAAGGCACCACCGAGGCGTATAAGTTCTATTACAAGAATGCCCTGAAGAACTACCGCTCCTACACGGGCCTCTACACCCAGGCCCAGCTGGCCCTCATCTTCCACCGCCACGGCGACAAGAAAGCTGCCAGCGACATCGTCCGCCGCCTCAAGGAGAAGAGTTTGCAGAGCGACGAGATGGGCCTCTACTGGCGCGACAACCGCGGTGGCTGGTGGTGGTACGAGCGTCCCGTCGAGACCCAGGCCCTTCTCATCCAGGCTTTTGCCGAAATTACCCCCGCCGACACCGCCACCATCGCCCTCATGCAGCAGTGGCTCCTCAAGCAGAAGCAGGCCAACCACTGGGGCAACGACCGCGCCACCGTCGAGGCCATCAGAGCCCTCATGATTCAGAATAATCTGAAAACTCAGAGTACTCCGAATACTCTGAACAATCAGATTGCCATGAAAGCCTGTGGCGCAGAACTTACGGCTCCCACCGAGGGCCTCGAGGGCTACCGCTCCCAGCGCTGGGCAGGTCCCGCGCTCGACAGCATCATCGCCCTCAACGACAGCACCATAACCCTCCGCAAGGAGACCTCGGGCATCGCCTGGGGCGCCGTCTACTTCCAGTACACCGACGACATGGACAAAATTCCCGCCTCCGAGAGCGGCATCACCCTCAAGCGCAGCTATCTCTATATGAACAACCAGGAGGCACCGAAGGTCGGCGACCGCGTGAGGGTGCGCATCGAGATTACCTGCGACCGCACCATGGAGTACCTCGAGCTCATTGACAGCCGCCCCTCCTGTGTCGAACCTGTCAGCACCCAATCGGGCTGGGGTTGGAATCAGGGGTTGAGCTATTATGTAGAGGTGAAGAATACCGCCACCCACTGCTACATCAACCGCCTCGAAAAGGGTAGCTATGTGGTTGAGTACGATGTCTTTGTTACCAACCCCGGCACCTTCCTCGCAGGCCCCGTTACCATGCAGTGTCTCTATGCTCCCGAGTTCCGCGCAACGGCCCCTGCAAGCCGTTTTGCAACTCGCTGATTCCTAGTACCAACTCCGTATCAACTCCGACTCAACTCCGACTCAACTCCGACCCAACTCCGTACCAACTCCTACCATCGTGGGAGTTGGTACGGTGTTGGTAGGGTGTTGATAGGTTTTTGATAAAAATATCGTGTTAAGTTTGGGCGGTTTCAATCTTTTTTGTATATTTGCATTTTTACAAGGCGAGCCCATTTTGGGTGAAGTTGTTGTATATTAAATATTAATGATAATATGAGTATAAAAAATATCACCCCTTGTAAGGTCAATGTCTCCTCCGAGACAGGGACGTTGCGTGCCGTCCTGCTGCATCGCCCCGGTGTGGAGATTGAGCGAATGACCCCCCTGAATGCCGCTCATGCGCTGTATAGCGACATATTGAACAAACCCATCGTCGATACCGAATATTCCAATTTCTGCGGTGTGCTCGAGAAGTGGACCAACGTCTACTATGTCGAGGATATCCTCGAGGAACTGTTGAAGGACAACGAGATACGTCGCCACCTCGTCTACGAGAGCTGCGACATGGACAATTGCGACAACGGATTGGCCGAGCAGTTGATGGGATTGGATGCCAAGCAGTTGGCGGACATCCTGATTGAGGGCTATGAGGATTCTGATTGGAATGGGGGAGAGGACCGCTATCTCTTGAAGCCTCTCTACAACCTCTTCTTCACCCGCGACGCTTCGTCGACGGTATACAACCGCGTGCTTATCAACTCGATGAGTTTCGAGGTGCGTGAGCGCGAGACGTTGATTTACGAGGCCATCTTCAAGCATTTCTTCAAGGTGGAAACGTTGAATGCCATGCAGTGGGACCGCGACGCGCGGACCGAGGGCGGCGACGTGCAGATTGCCTCTCCCGACCTGCTCTGTATCGGACAGGGCATCCGCACCAACACCAAGGGTATCAAGTATCTGGCACAGACTTTTGCCAAGGAAAGAGCGAAGTTTAACATCCTCGTGCAGGAACTGCCGAAGAGTCCCGAGAGCTTCATCCACCTCGACATGGTCTTCACTTTCCTCGGCAAGCACCAGTGCATGGCCTTCGAGCCGATGCTGAAGAAGACCGGCCTCTTCGCCGGCAAGGATACCACGCTGATTTCCATCGATAACGGCAACATCAGCTACCACAAGGTGAACAATATCGTCGAGGGTCTGAACAGCCTCGGCTGGGACATCGAGCCCGTCATCGGCGGCGGCAGCGACCCGTGGAACCAGCTGCGCGAGCAGTGGCACAGCGGCGCCAACTTCTTCTCGCTGGGCGACGGCAAGATTATGGGTTACCGTCGCAATACCCACACCATCGACGCCCTCGACAAGGCCGGCTTCGCCGTCCTCAAGGCCGAAGACATTTGCAGCGGCAAGGTAGACATGAAGGCTTATGACAAGTTTGTGGCCGCCTTCCCCGGTAGCGAATTGCCCCGCGCAGGCGGTGGTGCCCGCTGCATGACGATGCCCATTTTGAGAGAAAACTAATTAACTAACACAATGAAACAATACCATCTAGCAAACAACATCATCGGGTGGGTAATCTGCTTGATTGCCTGCACGGTGTACATCATGACGGCGGAAGCCACCGCCTCGTGGTGTGACTGCGGTGAGTACATCGCAACCGCTTTTAAACTGCAAGTGGGTCACCCCCCGTGAGCACCGACCTTCC
>JAEEGL013862348.1_pt1 | contig 18742 bp, 18 predicted proteins | sample 9134231 | NCBI WGS metagenome assembly JAEEGL01 (sample SAMN16246548, study PRJNA631951) | gut metagenome | biome: gut microbiome; feature: rumen; material: fiber-attached | host: Bos | place: Iran: Karaj | collected 2018-10 | reverse complement strand
GGCAAAGGAAAACATCGCTGCCTTCGGCGGCGATCCGGACAACATCACCATCGGCGGCCAGTCCGCCGGCGGCGGCAGCGTAATGGCCCAGGTGTCCTCTCCGTTGAACAAGGGCCTTTTCCAGAAGGCCATCGTGGACAGTGGTCTGGAACTCTGCCCCTATATCCCCAACATGTTCGGAACAAACCTGACTCTGCCGGAAGCGGAGAAGATCGGCGAGCAGTTTTTCGAGGAACTGGGGGTGAAAACGCTGGCGGAAGCCAGAAAGCTGGATGCCTTCTATGTTCGGGACAAGATGGAGAAATCCAAGCTTCGCTTCGGCGTGGTGACGGACGGTCATTTCATTGTCGGTCAGTCCAATGAACTGTTCATGAAGAACCAGGTCAATCTGGTGCCTATGCTCTTCGGCCACACCTCCACGGAGTTCCCCTCTTCCCCCAGAGCGAATACCGTTGAGGAATTCAAGGCCTATGCGGAAAAGTACTTCGGCGAAGATGCGGATGAATTCCTGAAGCTTTGCTCCTCCTACAACAACTCTCTTGTGGAGATGAAGCAGAAGGCCTCCGCGCAGCATCTGGAGTTTTCCATCCGCCGTCTTGGCAAGAAAAAGGCTGAAACCGGTGAAAAGACCCCCATGTACTACTGGGTCTTCGATCCTGAGATCCCCGGATGGGATCATCCCGGGACCTTCCACTCCTGCGATCTCTGGTTCTTCTTCGAATCCCTGGCCAAGTGCTGGCGTCCCTTCAAGGGCAAACATTATGACATTGCCCGCCTGATGTGCAACTACTGGGCGAACTTCATCAAGAAGGGAGATCCCAACGGCAAGGACGCGGACGGTACGGACATGCCCTACTGGAAGCCTTACACCGATGCGGAGCCCACCCGTATGTGGTTCGGAGACACCGCCTATACCGAAGCCAAGGGGCCCAGCGAACTCATGGCCTTCCTCCTGCGTCAGGCAGAGAAAAACGACAAGTGACTTCATGAAAACGGCGCTGCTGATGCAGCGCCGTTTTTTATTCGCATAGCATTTTATTCCGGTAACTCTGTGGTGAGCCAGACGATCCCATTGCCTTCATCATCAACGGCATAGATACTGGTATCATAAAGCTCGATCTCGCGCATGACCGTCGTATCCCCGGACTGATCGTCCTTCAAATACAGGGAAAGATAATTCTGTTCGTCCTTGGTGAGCTGCCAGGTACCGGAAGATATTTGCTGAGGCTCCTTCTTGCTCTGCAGCCAAAAATAGGTGCCGTCGTCATTCAGGCTGCAGATATGCATGGAATTCGTATCCATCCAAAAATCTGAACATAACCGCTGATGGTAAGTCTCGCTGATATCTTTTTCTCCGGTACTGGTGTGCGGAGTCGTTTTCACTGTCGGTTTCAGATTGCCGGGAGAGACATTGCCGCCTTTTGTGCCGCAGGCGATCAAAAGTGACATGATCAGCAGCGCAAACAGCGCAGTTACGAAAAGCTTTTTCATCTTGCTTCCCTTCTTGTGCAGTTCTATACCAGTATATTTTATCGCAAATCTGCACTTTTGTCCATATGTTTTTTCATATCCGATGGTATTTGACATTTGTCCATCGGTTTGCTACAGTTTGATCATGAAAGACGTACGCTTTGAGATCCGGCCGGTCAATCCCGCCATGATCGAGTCGCAGTTCGGCACAGCCCGTCTCCAGCCCGAGCGGAAAAGAAGGATCGATGCCTTGAAACGCAAGGAAGCGATCGCCGCGTCGCTGCTTGGTGACTGGCTGGCGAGAAAAAACGCTGCCGAACTCCTCAGCTGTGCCCCGGATGACTTGCTGGTCGCTGACGGAGAGCGCGGAAAGCCGCAGATCATCGGCAGGGACATCCACATCTCCATCACCCATTCCGGCGGCTATGCCGCAGCTGCTGCGGCCACACGTCCCATCGGCATAGATCTGGAGAGACAGCGTCCTTTACCCAAGACGCTGTTTATGCGGATATGTTCCCCGGAAGAGCTGAATTGGGTGCGAGCTGTACCGTCCTTGACTCTTGCCAGGTTTTTCCGCCTGTGGACGATGAAAGAGGCCTACGGAAAGATGAAAGGCATCGGAATATTTACGGACCGGCGGTTCAGTGCCGGATTCGTGGAAGGGCAGCTCATTGAACTCTACCCGGACTGCCTGTTTCTCTTCCCCGATGCACCGGATGGGTATTCAGCCTCCATATGTCTGGCACGGGAACGCTGATTCATACTCCGGCCAGGATGTGTATACTGCGCAGCATACCGTCCCGGATCCGGTCGTTCACCTCATAGGCCTTTCCCTCCAGATCCGGGTCTTCATCGCGCACCAGGTTTGCTCTCTTGAGCCAGAGGATCATTTGGGAGGAAAGGCTTTCGATCATTTGCAACTTTTTCTCCGCCATCCCGGCATGATTTCCCGTGGTGAGCAGGGTCTCCAGTTCTTTTGCGGGATCACCCAGGTCCGGCAGCTCCCGGAAGGCCCGGAAGCGCCATTTGTAGAAGGGCTGATATCTGCGATACAGCAGGAATGACGCCGACATGAAGCTTTCCACAAAGCCGAATACCGCAAGCTGTGCCGCTGCAAGTTCACCGTGGACGATGCAGCGGCTGTAGTTATATTGCCCGGTTTGCGCCATCAGCAGCAAATTTCCCGCAAGCTTTTTCAGCCGGATATCCTCCGGATAGTAAGCCAGTCTTTCACGGATCCCCGTGACCTCTCCATAGGGATCGCTGAATACACAGCCGTTCGTCGCCTCTGCAAGGCCCTGTTCCGGAACGGTCAGCCATTGTTCCGGGGTCAGTTCCCCGTCGGAGGATCCCACCAGGTTCCGGAACACTTCACCTGTACGCAGCACTCCCCTTCTCGCCCCGCCCACGGGAGCAAGGCGTTCCCTGGTGCAGCCCTGGTATTCCCTGGGCAGTTTTCCGTAGGCCCGTTCCAGGAGAAAGGAGGAGCGCCTGTCCACGACCTCTTCCCCCGGCAGAAGAATGCAGAAGCCCGGTTCAAAATCATGGTCCCTGGATACTGCGTCGTCATAACCAAAGCACTCCGACCCCTGCCCGAAAAGTCCCACCGCCAGAAGGGGAAGCAGTTCCGGGAATTCCTTTTCCAGCATCGGCCTGCCGTATTTCTCATAATACCCACGGGATAGTTCAAGTCCCCGCATAGATCTCCTCCGCTAGCTTTTCCAGGGCTTGTGCCGTGTCCTCGTCTCCGTAATACCGAAATCCGTGAGCGCATTTCTCACACACGAAGGCAAAGTATCCGTCCCGCTGAACACCGGAATTCAGGATCAGCTCCTTTGCCTGCTTGAGCAGCGCCGGGATCTGCCTGTCTTCGCCTTCCGCATCCATGGCATCCGCACGATTCAGGCAGGTGATCGCCTGCTCCAGTTCGCCGCCGGGAACCCTCCGAATCTGCTCCATCGCCAGGTTGAACAGGCTGTAGGCTTCCTTGAACCGGCCCAGGGAGGTGCAGGAGAGCCCCATATTGTTATACAGTCCCCCCAGCAGCTCCGCCTCCGTATCCGGAAGCGACTCATAGACTGCCCTTGCCCGGGTAAACAGCGTATAGGCCCGTTCTTCCTCTCCAAAAGCGCTGTACGCCGTAGCAATGTTTACATATGTGGTACCCGCGCTGAGATTATCGGAAAAATCCAAGACGCCCAGCAGGCGCAGCGCCTCCGTGCAGGCGGACATGGCCTTTTCCCTGTCGCCGGTCTTTCGATAAAAGCCGATCATTTCATTGCTGATGAGCAGCTGTCCCCGGAGATCACGTCCTTGTCTGGCCTCCTCCTGCCAATACAGCAGATGCCGTTCCGCACCGGGATAATCCCGATCCTCCATATACTCGTCCAGCTTTTCCTGGATCCGGCGCTGGGGAACGCTTTGTATCTCTTGCCCGGGGGCGCAGTCCAAAAGGCAGCGCGGTTCACGGTAGTCCTCCGGTTTGATCGGTCCTGTATTCATCGGCAAAGGCATCTCCTGTCGTGTTCTTTCCGCAAGTTTACCAGATTAATCCCCAGGCTTCAACACGGAAAATCTGAGGAAATCCCGGCAACCCCTTGTAATTATCCTGTACTTTGCTATGATAATAACAGAGTGGATACAAATTGGAATGGAGGCAAAACGATGAGCAGAAAGTATGAGAAACTGGCAAGAGAGATCCCGGTTCACGGCAGAAACGGCATCATCAAATTGGGTGCTGAACTGGAAGAAGACTTTTTCGGCTGGGATACCTTCTCCGTCCGCTACTGCCTGGTGGACGGCTGCGGGATGATCCCGGAAGAAACGCAGATGCAGCATGTACATGACTACGATCAGATCCTGCTCTTCATCAGCGCGGAACCGGCGGATATGCTGAACCTGGGCGCTGAGGTGGAAGTGGACATGGGTACCGAGAACATCCGGCACCTGGTGGCCATCCCTTACGGTGTGGCCGTTCCAAAGGGCACGCCGCATTTCTCCCCCATCGTGAGAAGGCTGGACCGTCCCTTCTATTTTCTGACCATCAACTGCACGGGGAAGATGAAGGCATCTCCCGCCGATCCCATGGCTATCCCCCAGCAGGGTCCGTGGAATAAGTTCTTCGGCGAATTCAGCAAGTGCTTCGAGCATCTGACCTTTGCGGTGAACGACCCCTACCATTACGGCTCTGAGCGGAACCAGGCTTCCGGCGGCGTCTCCTCTCTTCTCAAGGGCGGTGAGGATTCTCCCTTTAAGCTGACCACGGCCTGGACCACGATCCATCAGCCCCACGACCTGGGTCCCTGGCGGGATGACGGCCTCCACCATCCCCACGTTCATCAGGAATTCGATGAGGCGTTGATCCTCCTCAGCCTGGACCAGAGCAATCTCACCGATCTCCATGCCACGGCGGATTTCTGCGTCGGTGAGGACGGGGACGATCAGGAGCATTACACCCTTACCAAGGCAACGGCCATGTGCATGAAGCACGGGACCTATCATCTGCCCCTGAAATACCTGAAGGTGGACCGGCCCTGCGTGTTCTTCACCATCGGAGAGCGCTGAGGGGATGGGAAAGCTGGATGCGCTGCGGGAGGCCTGCAAGGATTGTCAGGCCTGCCGCCTGGGGGAGACTCGTACGAACCTGGTGTTCGGCACCGGCAACGAAAACGCGAAGCTGATGTTCGTCGGAGAAGGCCCCGGAGCCCAGGAGGACCTCCAGGGGATCCCCTTCGTCGGCCGGGCGGGCAAGCTGCTGGACGACATGCTGGCCATGTTCTATCTGGACCGGTCCCAGGTCTACATCGCAAACATCGTAAAATGCCGCCCCCCCGGAAACCGTGACCCTCTTCCGGAGGAGCGGGATGCCTGCTATCCCTGGCTGAAGCAGCAGATGGATCTGGTGGACCCGAAGCTGGTGGTCTGCCTGGGCCGGATCGCCGCCATGCGGTTCATCGACCCGAATTATAAAATCTCCCAGCAGCATGGACAATGGGTACAGCGGGACGGGCGGGAGTACACCGCCATTTTCCATCCCGCCGCCCTGCTCCGGGACCCCCGGCGCAGGCCGGAGGCCTTCGATGACATGAAGGAGATCGCCCGTAAGCTGAAGGAATTGGAGCAGTAAATTTCAGCCTTCGTCGGTGTTCAGGAGAACGGTGAAGACAGTACCGTTCTCCTGACTGCTTTCCACCGTGATCTCGCCGCCCAGCAGCTCCGTCATCTGTTTGATGATGGGCAGACCCAGGCCGTAGCCCTTATGGCCGGTCCTGGCCTTATCTCCCCGGTAAAACCGTTCAAAGATATGCGGAAGGTCCTCCGGCGCGATCACGCTGCCCGCGTTTTCCACCCGGAACAGGGCCTTCTTTTTTTGCCGCTCCAGACGAACGAAGACCGTTCCCCCATCCGGTTCATATTTCAGCGCGTTTTCCATAAGGCCGGAGCAGATCCGCTCCGCGTAATCCCGGTCTCCGAGGATATGGATGTTCTCCCGGATATCCGTATCCAGAATGACGCCCCGATCATAGGCCACCGATTCCATCTGCAGCGCGCACTTCTCCGCGATGTTGGAGAGGTCCAGGGACTCCCGGTTCACCGTACGTTCCACCGATTCCAGGGAGGACAGGGTGAGCATCTGGCCGATGAGTTCCATCATGTTTTTCGCTGCGGTATCCGTACTGTCCAGCCACTGCTCCTGCTCCCCCACCCTCGCCTCCGGGTCGGAGCGCAGAATACTGTTATTGGCCAGGATCACGGTGATGGGGGTCTTCAGGTCGTGGGAAATATCCGCGACGAACTGCCTTTCCATGTCAATGGCCTGTTCCATGGGTTTTGCCGCTCGTTTGGAGAGCCATATGCTGATCAGGCTGAACAGGACCATGGAGAGGACGAAGATGAGCAGCAAGCCCAAAAAGCTCCGCAGCAACCTGGTGCGGAGATAGGAGACGCTGGTAAACGCATATTTTTCATTCAGCTGTGTGGATTCCCGATAATAGAGCAGACCGTACTGCCGGAGAAGGCCGAATTCCTCACGGCTGTCCCTGGCGGCCTTCACTGCGTCATACAGAATGGCGCTGTCGATTTCTTCGCTGTTCTTATCCAGTATGGATAAAGTTCCGGTCTCACTGTCCACAAACACAGTGATGATGTTTTCCGTATCCTCCAGATTCAGCTTTCCCCGCTGTCCACGCATGGGGGGCAGCCTTTCCCCGTCTTCTCCCTCCGGCGGTTCCGGGGGCTGCAATGTCTCCAGCGCCCGGAAGCCCTCTCCGGGGCGGTCCCAGGGTCCGGCCACCAGACTCATGGTGTTTTTCGTCTCCTCCCATGAATTCCGGTACTGGATCACGAACAGGGCCGAAAGGGAGATGAGCAGGACCAGAGCGATGAGCAGCATGGTGGACAGAACGAACCGCCGCCGGTATTGCTTCAGCACGGGCTCACCTCCAGTCGGTAGCCGATCTTCTGCAGCTTTTTGATCCCCACACGGGAGTGGAGAAACTTCAGCTTCTTGCGGATGAAGGAGATGTAGACCTCCACATTGTTGTCCGTGGCCTCGGATTCAATGCCCCAGACGTTGTTGATGAGTGTATCTGTGGGGATCGTCATGCTGGGCTGATAGAGAAAGGTTTTCAGTACCTCGAATTCTTTTTTGCTGAGCTGGACCGACTCCTCCCCGCAGCGCAGGAGGGCGGACTGCAGGTCCAGGGTCAGGTCTTCAAAGCAGAGGGTATCCACGATCACCTCACCGGTCCTGCGGGTAAGGGCGCCCACCCTGGCCAACAGCTCCTCCGGCTCGAAGGGCTTCGTCATGTAATCGTCCGCGCCGTAATTCAGCCCGGTGACCTTGTCCGCGGTGGTGGTTCTGGCGGTGAGCATCAGAACGGGGGTATTCACCCCGTCCCGGCGCAGCTGACGAACCACCTCAAAACCGTCCATCTTGGGCAGCATCACGTCCAGAATAATGAGATGATAGGGCATCCCCTTGGCGTAATCAACGGCGGAAAGGCCGTCATGGACCACATCGGCAAAATACCCCTTTTGTTCCAAAATGCGCTTGATCGCTCTGGCCAGGGAAACCTCGTCCTCTACGATCAGGATCTGCATGATGATACCCCCCTCTTCGGTTTTTCTGTTCTTTCTATACCACAGGATTCTGAAAAACCGCTGAAAAGGCGCCGCCTTCAACTGCGAACTGCAGCTGAGACAGCGCCTTTCGTGTTATTGAACACTCAGCAGGTGACCCGGAGGAACTTTTTCTTCCCCCGCTTCAGCATGATGCCCTCCCCTTGGAGCTGCTCCTTGGTGAAGATCAGGGAGATGTCCTTGACCCGTTCCCCGGCAGCTTCCACGCCGCCCTGCTCGATATTCCGGCGGGCGTCGCCTTTTGAACTGCAAAGCCCAGTCAGCACCAGAAGCTCCACGATGCCGATTTTGCCGTCCTGAAGGTCCTTCTCCTCCACGGTGTAACCGGGGATGTGCGCGGAGTCTCCGCCGGTGGAGAACAGCGCCTTGGAGGCCTCTCGGGCCTTTGCGGCTTCCTCCTCGCCGTGGACCATTTTGGTAAGCTCAAAGGCCAGGATATCCTTGGCCTCGTTCAAACGCGCATCCTTCCATGTCGCCATTTCCTCGATCTGCTCCAACGGCAGGAAGGTGAGCATCCGGACGCACTTGATGACATCCGCGTCCCCCACGTTCCGCCAGTACTGGTAAAAATCGTAGGGGCTGGTCTTGTTGGCATCCAGCCAGACGGCGTTGCCGGCGGTCTTGCCCATCTTGTGTCCCTGGGAGTCGGTCAGCAGGGTGATGGTCATGGCATAGGCGTCCTTGCCCAGCTTCTTGCGGATCAGCTCTGTGCCCCCCAGCATGTTGGACCACTGGTCGTCCCCGCCGAACTGCATGTTGCAGCCGTAATGCTGGAACATGTAGTAGAAATCATAGCTCTGCATGATCATGTAGTTGAATTCCAGGAAGCTGAGTCCGTTGACCATGCGCTGCTTGTAGCACTCCGCCCGGAGCATGTTGTTCACAGAGAAGTGGGGGCCGACCTCCCGGATCAGCTCAATGTAATTCAGCCCCATGAGCCAATCCGCATTGTTCAGCATGATCGCCTTATCGGGACCGAACTCGATGAAACGCTCCATCTGCTTCTTGAAGCACTCGGCGTTGTAGGCGATGGTCTCCGGGGTCAGCATTTTCCGCATATCGGTGCGTCCGGAGGGATCGCCGATCATGGTGGTACCGCCGCCGATGAGGGCAATGGGCTTGTTCCCCGCCATCTGGAGCCGCTTCATCAGGGTGAGGGCCATGAAGTGACCGGCGGTCAGACTGTCTGCCGTGCAGTCAAACCCGATATAGAACACGGCCTTGCCGTTGTTAATCAGATCCTTGATCTCTTCTTCGTCCGTGACCTGGGCAATCAGGCCCCGGGCTTGCAGTTCATCATAAAGTGTCATGGTTTTCCTTTCCTTTTCGTTTGGTATTCTTGTATTTCTGCGCCGCTTCAATGAGTTCTCCGGCGCCCTGTAAAGTCGATCCGGTGATGGTCTCACCGCCGATCAGTCTTGCCAGCTCCTGTTTCCGGCCGTTTTCATCCAGCCGGGTGACCTGGGTAAACGTTCTGCCGTCCCGCTGTGACTTCACAATGGAAAACTGGGTATCCGCCATAGCTGCCAGTTGGGGCAGGTGGGTCACGCACAGGACCTGCCTGTCTCCGGCAAGGTCCGCCAGCTTTTCCCCTACTCGCTGGGCAGCGATGCCGCTCACCCCGGTATCGATCTCGTCAAAGACCAACACTTCACCACCGCCGCTCCGGAGGACATTCTTCAGTGCAAGCATGATGCGGCTAAGTTCGCCGCCGGAGGCGATATGGCTGAGCCGGGCCGGCTCCTCACCGGCATTGGCGGAGAGCAGGAAACGTACGTCCTCCGTCCCGCCGGAATCGAACCCTTCCCCTGTCTTAGGGGAAAATTCCACCCGGAACCGCGCACCGGGCATGCTCAGATCGTTCAGTTCGGATTCCACCGATTTGCTCAGTTTCCCGGCGGCAGCTTCCCTGCCCTTTCGCAGATGAGCGCCGGAGTCCACAAGCGCCTGGCGCAGAGTCTCCCGTTCCTTCTCCAGCTTTTCCATACGCTCGGTTAGGTATTCCACGTCCTCCAGCTCATTCCGGGCTTTTTCCAGACGTTCACCCGCAGCCTCTACGCTTCCGTATCTCCGGGTAAGGCGGCGAAACAGGCTGAGCCGTTCTTCGATCCGGTCAAGCTCGCCGGGAGCGACCTCCAGTTCCCGCAGCGCATCGGTGAGCTGATCCGCAATATCCTCCGCCCGGTATCGAAAATCACCAATGTTCTTTGCCAGCTCCGCAAGAGATTCGGAATAGCGGGCCGCCTGTTCAGCTGAGGCTTCTGCGGTGAGGGCCAGGGAAACGATCCCCTCTTCATCCTCATCCCCGTGGAAGCAGGTATATGCGCGCTGCAGCTTATCCTGCAGCTTCTCCAGATTCTGCAGCTTGCCTGCACGATCCCGCAGGGCCTCCTCTTCCCCCTCCTTCGGGTCGACCTCCTCCAGCTCCCGGATCTCCCGTCTGAGCTTTTCCATACGGTATTCCCGATCCGCTTCCGCGCTGCGTACCTCCTCCAGTTCCCTGCTGACTGCGGTATAGCGGGCATAGTCTGCGGAGAACGCCTCACTTTCCGCTTCAAGCCCGCCGAAAGCATCCAGATAACGGCGATGGCTGGCCTCGCTGAGAAGACGTCGGCCATCATTCTGGCCGTGTACGTCAAAGAGCAGGTCACCCAGCTCCCGAAGCTGGGCGGCAGTGACCGGAGTACCGTTTATGCGGCAGGAGGTCTTCCCCTCAGCGGTGATCCGGCGGGTGATGACCGCATTCTCATCCGGTTCAAAGGGGATCCCAGCATCCCGCAGCCATGCGGCTGCTTCGGAGGTCATGCTCAATTCGGCGCTGATCAGAGAGGCCTGCGCACCGGTGCGCACAAGCTCCTTTGATGTCCTGGCCCCCATGATCGCCCCGATGGCGTCAATGACGATGGATTTCCCCGCGCCGGTCTCACCGGTGAGTACGTTGAGTCCCGGTCCGAATTCCACATCCGCCTGCTCGATCACCGCGATATTTTCAATATGCAGCAATTCCAGCATATATCTTACCTCTGCTTAAAGAAGGTCCTGCAGCTCCTTATGGAAACGGGCGGCTGCCGCATTGTCCTCCATGGCCAAAAACATGGTATCGTCCCCTGCCAGACTACCCACCAGGCCGGGGATCTCCATGGAGTCGATGGCCGCGCAGGCCGCACTGGCCAGTCCTGGCAGGGTCTTGATCACCACCAGGTTTTGGGCACAATGGAAGGAGCTGACGGACTCCCGAAAAATCGTCCTCAGCCGGTCCTTATGGCCGATCCCCGTGTGAGCGGATGGAGAAACGTATCGATAACGCCCGTCCTCAACAAGCTCTTTCATCAGGCGCAGCTCTCTCATGTCCCTGGAGACCGTGGCCTGCGTGCTGGCGCAGCCTGCCTCCTTCAAGGCTTGGATCAGCTGATTCTGGGTCTCGATCTGCTGCTCGGAGATGATTTGCAGTATCTTTGCTTGTCGGTCACTTTTCATCCTGTCATGCCTCATTACTGATTGAGTTTATTCTTCACGATCTCATAAAAGCTTCGGTCCATCACCTTGACCAGCCGGCAATACAGTTCGGATTTCCGAACATAGATCAGGTCTCCCACCAAAAGGGGAAAACGGTCTCTGCCGTCGATCAAAAGCTGTGCGTCGTTTCCGTCCGCCTTCAGCAGTTTTACGCTGGTCCTTCGGTCACCGGTGAGTACATAGGCCTTCGCGGTGAGGGAATGGGCGCACAGCGGAGTGAGGATCAGGTTTTCCGCGGTAGGCTCCACGATGGGCCCCCCTGCGGCCATGGAATAGGCGGTGGACCCGGTGGGAGTGGCTATGATGATCCCATCCCCCGCATAATCGGAGATCTTGCGGTTATCCCCATAGGCGGTCAGCCGGATCGCGTGTGCCGGGTCGGTACGGCTCACCACCGCTTCGTTCAGACCGAAGCCGGTGAAGACCAATTCGCCTTCCCGTCTGACCTCCACGTCCAGCATCATCCGCTTCTCTAGGGTATACTGGCCTTCCAGGATCTCCTCCAGCCGACCGATCTCTTCCAGCTCCAACTCCGTAATAAAGCCCAGACGGCCCATATTGATCCCCAGCATGGGCACATCATACCGTGCCGCCAGCTTGGACATCCGCAGCATGGTGCCGTCACCGCCCAGGCAGATGAGAAGCTCAACGTCCCTCATGATCTCACCCGGATCGCCCACCACCAATTCCCCGGCAGGCAGGCCTTCCGGCGCGGGATCAAAAGGAAGATAGATCCCCGTATCCAAGGAACGCTGACGCAGCTCACCAAGCAGTCTTCTGCTGACCAAAAGGTCAGGGTCCCGTTCCGTATTCGGGCAAAGCAATATCCGCTTCATCCATTCAACTCCTCATGTGAGGCCGCAACGATGGCTGCGGTATCAAAGCCGAGCGTTTCCCCACGGCAGAGCAAATGTCCCAGGTATTCGATGTTTCCCTCCGGTCCCCGCACGGGGGACCAACTGAGTCCTGCCGGATGCAGTCCCAAAGACTCGGCTGTGTGCAGGAAAGCCTCCAGCACGTCACGGTGGACCTCCGGATCCCGCACGACGCCCTTTTTCCCCACCCGGTCTTTCCCCGCCTCAAACTGTGGTTTGATCAGGCAGACGATCTCCCCATCCGGCTTCAGCAGCTCTCGGATCGCGGGAAGGATCAGGCTTAGGGAAATAAAGGAAACATCGATCACAGCCAGGTCCAGCTTCTCCGGCAGATCCTCCGGCTTGAGATAACGGGCGTTCGTCCGTTCCATATTGATGACTCTCGGATCGGTGCGCAGGCTCCATGCCAGCTGCCCATAGCCCACGTCCACGGCGTATACCCGGATCGCGCCGCGCTTCAGCAGGCAGTCCGTAAAGCCGCCGGTGGAAGCGCCGCAGTCCATACAGACTTTACCCATGGGGTCAACAGGAAAAACGCTGAGTGCCTTCTCCAGCTTCAGACCGCCGCGGCTGACAAAGCCGATGGCGCTTCCACGCAGCTCGATCTTCGCCTCCGGGTCGTACGTCATCCCCGGCTTGTCCGCACGCTGACCGTCCACGAAAACGCTGCCGCTCATGATCTCCGCCTTGGCCCGCTCACGGCTGTCACACAGTCCGAGACGGGTGAGCAGCACATCCAGACGCTCCTTTTTCATGCTTCTGCCGCCTTTTTTGCGATACTCGCCGCGTCGATCCCGCAGCTTTCCCATTGCTGCCGTATGCTGCCCTGCCGCACGAAACCGTTTCTGCCCAGATTCAGCAGACGTACCCGATGGGTTTTCAGGTGTGCCGCGATATATTCCCCAACCGAGCCGCTCTCCACGCAGTCCTCAGCAACGATCAGCGCGGAATCAGCGGGGATCGATCCGGCAAGTCCGGCAACGTCCACGGTGTCGATCCGGCTGAGCTTCAGCACCTGCGCCTGTATGCCCTGGCCGGCAAGGATATCGGCGGCTTGAAGCAGTTCATTGATCAGGATGCCATAGCCCAGCAGGGTCACGTCCTTACCCTGACGCAAAACCGCGACAGCTTCCAGATGGCAGTCCCGATACTCCCCTTCACCACCCCTTGGATAGCGCACGGCTGCAGGACAGTTCGCAGTCAATGCCGCCGGGAGCATCCTCCGCAGCTCGGCAAAGGAGGATGGACACCAAATCGCCATTCCCGGCACCTGCCGAAGAAAACCGACGTCAAAAACGCCGTTATGGGTTTCCCCGTCGCTGCCCACCAGGCCAGCACGGTCCACGGCCAGCACCACCGGCAGCTTCTGCATCGCCACATCCTGGATGAGCATATCATAGCTTCTCTGAAGGAAGGTGGAATACACGGCAAAAACGGGCTTCAGGCCCTGCTTCGCCATACCGCCGCACATGGACGCGCAATGCCCCTCGGATATGCCTTCGTCAAAGAAACGGTCCGGAAACCGTTCATGAAACCGAAGAAGCCCGGTCCCCTCCTCCATGGCCGCCGTGATCGCGCAGATGCGCTCATCCTTTTCCGCAAGGGCACAAAGGGTATCCCCGAATACGGAGGAAAACGTCTCCCGGTTGCTGGGGACCACGCCTACGTCGGGATCGAAGGGAGCAACACCGTGATACCGATTGGGCGTTTCCTCTGCGGGCTTATACCCCTTACCCTTCTTTGTGACCACATGCAGCAGGACCGGCTCCCGGTATTCCCTGGCCAGCTTGAGCATATAGGAGAGCTGCTTGACGTTGTGCCCGTCCACGGGGCCCATATAGCGAAGGCCCATATCCTCGAACATGCTGCAGTGGAAAATCGCGGATTTCAGCCGGTTTTTCATTCCCTGGGTAAAGCGGAAGAAGCGTTTTCCCCCAGGAAGACGCAGCATCGCCTTGCGGTACAGCTTCTTGATGCGATAGTAGGCGGGCTTCAGCCGTTCCCGGTTCAGATACCTGGCAACACCGCCGACCGTATCGCTGATGGCGATGCCGTTATCATTCAGGATGATCACAATGGGTTCCTTGCTCTGACCCAGGCTGTTCAGCCCCTCATAGGCCAGACCGCCGGTGAGAGAGCCGTCGCCGAGGACGGCCACCACGTCGTGATCCGCACCGGTCAGGGTCCTGGCATGGGCCATGCCCAGAGCGGTGGAAACAGAGCTGGAGGCGTGTCCGGCAACAAAGGCATCCGCATCGGATTCCTCGGGCTTCGGGAACCCGGAGATCCCGCCATGCTGCCGCAGAGTGTCAAACTCCTCCAATCTGCCGCTGAGCAGCTTATGGACGTAGCATTGATGGCCCACATCGTACAGAATACGGTCACGCATGGGATCGTAGACGTTGAACAGCGCCACGGTCAGCTCCACGATGCCCAGGTTGGAAGCAAGATGACCGCCGTTTCTGGATACGACGGAGATCAGGTGCTGTCTGATCTCGGCGCAGAGCTGGTCCAATTCTGCACAATCCAGCGCTTTTACATCCGCCGCGCCGTGGATCCTCTCCAAAATGCCCACTGATCTGCCTCTTTCTGTGTATATGCGTTCTCTTGCGTATAGATTTTTGTTATTATATCAGGGATTTGACTCAATGACAATGATTATTGCGCTTTTCCTCTGTTTCTCAACGGATAAAATGCGGAAACAGGCATATGGCGAATCCATATGCCTGTCTCCATGGGAAGTGGAAAGGGAAAAGTATGAAAAAAGTGAGGAATAGCAAATGCACTCAGCCTGCGGGTCTTGTCGCTTCCATGAGCTTAAAGGTCAGGATCGCAGTATCACCCTCCCGGTATAGCTCAAGACTGAGGTCGTCTCCGGCCTCCATGCCGTTTATCACGGCATAGAGCTGATCGACGGACTGGATCTTGATCCCGTTGGCCGACAGGATCAAGTCGCCCTTGCGGACTCCCGCTTCATATGCGGTGCTGCTGTCGTTGACTGCGGCCACGTAGACACAGGAGGGATATTTGTAGTACATGGCATATGCCGCCGGGATCTCCGCCACCGTCAGTCCGGAAGAGGGCCGGCCGGGTACATATCCGTATTCCAGGAGCTGATCGATGATCCCCTTTGCCGCGTGGATCGGCACGGCGAAGCTCGCATTGCCGGGATCCTGATATTGATGGGCGATATCCGTATTGACGATCCCGATCACCTGGCCGCAGCGATTGATCACCGGCGCGCCGCTGCACTGATCCGCCAGAGAGAGATACAGTTCAAAAAGGTCGATGGTGAAACCACGATAGGAATAGCCGGAAACCGAAGCAGTCAAGGTCCCGGAATAGATCCCTGTGGCACCGGACAGGGTCGTGCCCAGCACGGCGATCTCGTCACCGGGATCCATACTCTCGGAAAGGCCGAACTCCGCCGGCTTCAGCCCCGTCGCCTGTATGCGGATCACCGCCAGGTCGCTGGCGATATCCAGCCCGATCAGGACCGCCGGATAACTCTGCCCTTCAAGCTCCACCAAAATACTGTCCGCATAAAGCACCACATGGCTGCTGGTGATCAGAAAACCATCCTCGGACATCACGATGGCAGAACCCTTGGAGACGTTCGCGTCGGCGTCCGTAGCTGTGACCGCCGCTACACAGCTGTACCGCTCCTGATATACCGCCGACCAGCTGAGGCCTTCGGGGATCTGCGGCGCTTCCAGCTCAAGCCGTGCGCCGTTCCATTGATAGTCACCGATGCCTGCGGCAGCGTTTCTGGGGCGTTCCTCACCGGGATTCCCCATATTCCAGATATCGTTCGGTGCAATAACGGCGGCTTCCCGCCGTGCGATCCGGAAGCCCAGACTTCCGTCATCCCTGGACAGGATGACCTGATAGCGCAGGAAAAACAGAGAAACAGCCAAAGCCAGGCACAAAAACACAAGGACGATGCAAGTGATGGCGACAGCCCATTTTCGGCCGTTTCGCTCTCTCCGTTTTTTCTGGGCAGCCGGTGGAGTAAGGTCTGAGTGAAACTGGAAGGCTGTTGAGGCGTCGGCTTCCGCAGGAGCGGTATAGGCGCGTTCCTGTTCGCCCAGCTGTGTATCTTGTTTTTCCAGCATGGTCTCAACCTCCAAAAACTGTTTGGATTATACCGGATCTTCGGCCTGTTTGTGTGAACGGCCTGTGAACGGCCTGTAAATGAACCGTAAATCCTACTCGGACAGCGTGAGAGAAAACCGGAACTCCGTCTCACCGTTACCGGAGCGGACCCAGATGTCCTCACCCAAGCCATCCAGAATGGTTTTGACGATGTACAGGCCCAAACCAACGCCGTCACGGTCCAGACTTCTGGACCGGTCAGACTTGTGAAAGCGTTGGAAGATGCTGCTCAGCTCATCCTCCGGGATGGTTTCCCCCCGGTCGATGATGGACACGAAGGCCCTGGGGCCCTGTTTGAAAAGGCGCACATCCAGAACGCTGCCGGTTTCGGCAAATTTGACCGCGTTATCCAGAATGTTGTAGATCACCTGGGAAACCGCATCCTCGTTGCCCCGTACACGAACGGCATCCTCCGGGATCTCCGGCCGAAGCTGCAGCTTCTTGTCGGTTATCTTGGCGTCCAGTCCGATGATGGCCATCCGCACGGTCTCCGTGGCGTCGAAGGAACCGGCGCGAAGCACGCTGCCATCCTGCATGCGGCTGATGTGCAGCATCTGCCGCACAAGCCTGCTCAGGCGTTTTGTCTCATTGGCGATGATCGTGAGATACTGCTCCGCCTGATCCATGGGGATGGTCCCATCCAGCAAACCGTCCGCATACCCGGAAATGGTGGTCATTGGCGTTTTCAGCTCATGGGAGACATTGGCCACAAAGTCCATGCGGCTCTTTTCCGCCTTTTCCAGACTGTCCGCCATCTGGTTGAAGGCCTCCGCCAGCTCTCCCACTTCATCCGTCCTGCCCATGCTGTTTACGCGCACGGACATGTTCCCTTTTGCAAACTGCCGGGCAGCATTCGCCATCTCCTTCAAAGGAGCCGTCTCATGACGGGTAAACAGGATCGCGGCGGGTACGCACACCACCAGCACCGAACCTGCAGCAAAGAGCATCAGCAGGAAGAAGCCGCCCCAGATCCTGCTGACATCTCCCCTGTCTGTGGAGGCAAAGGCTGTTCCCAGGCGCGTACCGTTCGTGGAGACGATCTCCGCTGCAGATACGTATTTATTGGACGCATAGAAACCGTCCAGAGTACTGTAGCTGCGGCTGAGCGCATCGGAATCCACCGCATCCATCACCTTGGAAGAGAGCTGTTTGCCGATATGCTCACATTGGAGCATGAAGCTGTCCGAACAGGCCCACACCACGCCCTGCGCATTGCAGACGAAAATATGATTGCCGGTGGCTCGGGAAAGAGAGGTGATCTGGATGCTCAGCTGCCAGTCCTCCATGCTGTTCAGCTCATTTACCGCCGCCGCCATCTCGGCAACGGTGCGGGCAGTCTCGTCAAGACGGCTGCGACGCTCGCGCACCACATAGCGATAGCTGATCAGGGAGAAGGAAAAACCGATCACCAGCAGATTCAGGAGGATCAGAACGGCACTCACCGTGAGCTGCCGGGAAAACAAGCTGCGTTTCATTTCTGCTTCGCAAAGGTCTCGAATTTATAGCCCACGCCCCAGACCGTGGACAGGGCCCATTCCGGACTGACCCCCTCCAGCTTCTCCCGCAGGCGCTTGATGTGTACGTCCACCGTACGGGAGTCCCCCAGATAATCAAATCCCCAGACCTCATCCAGAAGCTGATTCCGGGTATAGACACGGTTTGGCGCGGAGGCCAGGTGATACAAAAGCTCCAATTCTTTGGGCGGTGTATCCACCTTTTTTCCGTCCACCAGCAACTCATAGGAATCCAGATTGACCACCAGCTTGTCGAAGGAAAGCTTCTTCTCACCGCCGGTCTCCTCGCTTCCGTACCTCCGGAGAACGGCATGGATCCGGGCGATCAGCTCCTTGATCTCAAAGGGCTTCGTCACATAGTCGTCTGCGCCCAGCTCCAGGCCCTGGACCTTATCGTCCGTCTCCTCCTTCGCGGTGAGCATGATGATGGGGACCTTGGATTCGCTGCGGATGGTCCTGCAAACCGCCCAGCCGTTCATCACCGGCAGCATGATGTCAAGGAGTACCAGATCGGGCTGATATTCCCGAAAGGAAGCTACCCCGGTCCCGCCATCGGCAGCGGTCTTGACCAGGAAGCCGTCCTTTTCCAGATACATCTTCAGCAGCTGTGCGATGTTGCCGTCATCCTCCACGACGAGTACCTTCTGCGGCATGTTATCCCTTCCCTTACGTTGTTTTCCCCAGTATAGCACATTTTTTCGTGCAGTTTTGGATAATTTGTAAACTGTCGGAATAGAAAAACCCGGATCGGGCAATTGCCCGGTCCGGGTGAGTAGGCTTGGGAATGCTTACTTCAGCTCCACAGCGGCGCCGACTTCCTCGAGCTTCTTCTTGATCTGCTCGGCCTCGTCCTTGGAAACGGCTTCCTTGATCTTGGCGGGAATGCCTTCCACCAGAGCCTTGGCCTCAGCCAGACCCAGGCCGGAGATGATCTCACGGACAGCCTTGATGACCTTGATCTTCTCAGCACCGAAGCTGGTCATGACGACGTCGAACTCGGTCTTCTCCTCGGCAGCCTCAGCAGGGGCAGCGGCCACAGGGCCGGCAGCGACGGCAACGGGGGCGGCGGCG
>JAEEGL013266012.1_pt1 | contig 18742 bp, 17 predicted proteins | sample 9134231 | NCBI WGS metagenome assembly JAEEGL01 (sample SAMN16246548, study PRJNA631951) | gut metagenome | biome: gut microbiome; feature: rumen; material: fiber-attached | host: Bos | place: Iran: Karaj | collected 2018-10 | reverse complement strand
GCTACGTGTTTAAAAATTTTTCCTCTAGAAATTCAGTTATAATTACGAGCGTGTTTAAAAATAATTTGGCTATGGCGGAACTTTGAGCAGCTACGTAAAAATTTTTAAGTACGTACGTGCATAAAAATTTTTAGCTACGTGCATAAACTTAATTACGTACGTATTTAAAAATTTTTTAAACACCTTATTAATTCAAAAAAAAATTATTTATAATTTATACTTGACAACGTCAAGCGCGCGTGATAGTATTCTTATCAGATAGGAGGCACAATGAAAGGGGATATCTTTTCGGAACGATTCGGTGAATTGCTCCGGTTGAGAAATTATTCACAAAAGGAGATTGCACAGAAAACAAATTTAACAGAAAGCGCAGTATCACGCTATTTGAGCGGCGAACGCACACCAAGAGGCGCAATACTTTTGAATATTGCGAATGCACTTGGCACTTCAATGGAGTACCTGCTGGGCAAAACGGATGAAGTAAAGCCCGCCGGTGCTGATAACGAGGTTGAGAACGCATTCCGTATAGTTGCACGCAATGCTAAAAACTTAACCGCAGAGGAAAGAGAGAGATTCATTCATATATTATATGAAGGAGAAAAAGTTTATGATGAAGGTAATGAAAGGAAAAGATTATGATGAGGTAGAAGAAGAAGCAGAAAATCTTATTGAAGATTTGGGGCTTAATGTTTTTCCGCTGGACTGTTTTATGGTAGCGGACCTGTTGTCGATAGACGTTCACAAGTGCTCCGAATTTTCAAAAAGGGATAAAAAATTTATCGTATCAAAATATAAAGACGGTTTTACAATATTTAAAAAAGGCAGATACATTATCTATTACAACGATTCGGTAGGTTTTAACCGGATAAAATTCACAATCTGGCATGAAATAGCTCATATCCAGCTCGGGCATCTGGAAAAAGACTGCACAAAAAGCAAACAGAGGCAGGAAGAAGAGGCAAATCATTTTGCCGCTCATGTAATGGCACCACTTGCGCTTATTCATATACTTGAACTAAAAAGCCCTGACGAAATTGCTGATACCTTTGGAATCAGTATAGATCTTGCATGTTACGCATATTCGCACTATATCAATGCTTTCCGATATACGTGCATAAAAAACAGAATCCTTAACGGCAGACTGGTTAAAATACTAGTTTATCTGCCGGGGGAGACTGTAGCATAAAAAAAAGCCCCGAGAGTTTCCCGGGACTTTTCAGGGAATGAACACTTATGGGAAGCGTCATTCATTTGTGACATCTTGAATCATACTTCCTTATAGTGTTCCCGTCAACCCTGCCGAACCGTTTTTACGGTTCAACATCTCATTGATAACCGCATATTGCGGTGGGAGGATTAAGGTGAGTAACACTACCGTTATTGACTTCGTAGACTCCAAGGCTAAAGGAACGGTAACATTAATTGCCAATCCTTTTGTAGAAGGCAACAAGTATTATGCCAAATTTGACCGGGCAACGGTGAACATTGACAACCTTATTGCACGAATCCAGAAAAAAGAAGTTGGAACCGATGCAATTATGGCCAAGCATTTTGCTTCTCTGTTCAAAAAGGAAATCCTCGAAGCTCTGGCTCGCGGCGAAGCAGTCAACTTTGTGGATTTGGGCACATTCTACATTGCGCCGGTTGGTGCAGTTACCGGTAATACACCGGAAACTGCAGAAATCAAAGGCTTTCAGGTAAAGTTTACGCCCAGCAAGCTTACCAACGAGGCTGTATCTGCCGTTGAAATCAAGAAAATCAGTATGTCCTATACTGCTCCTATTCTTGGAACAATGACAGACCTCTATACTGGCGTAGCAGGCACCACATTCACTGCCGGTAAATCCGTCCGTATAGAAGGTACACGGCTTATAGTTTCAGGTAATGAGGGAGGGGTGTATTTTGCGCCTCTCGATGAAGATGATGAGCCTGTAAAGGATGAGACACAGTGGATAAAAGCTGACTCACTCATCCGCAACAAGGCAAAGATTCTTGAATTTTTCCTGCCTTCGGAACTTGTTGTTGGAACACCTTATTGTATCGTTCTTAAAACGAACCATTCAGGTGGCAAAAAGCCCAAAAAGCTCTACTCGGTCGTTTACAGTGAAAAAGTCACTGTAAAAACTTAACCCCACCCAGCCAATCAAGCTCCCTCAGCTTGATTGGCACAAAGCGATTTATTATTCAGGGAGCGGGACGTAGTAACTTACAATATGTCAACCTGCGTAGGCTAAGACGGGGACGCAAAACATTCTGAACCCTGAAAGGGTGAAGCTGTTTTGCGGCACAGGCTTAGCCGAGAGCAGGTTGCATATTCAAATATTGCTGGGACCCGCTCACTCAAATGATGAGAGTAGACATGCAATTTATATTTTTAATATTTTTCTCAAAAAGCACCAAAAAATAATATTTAAAATCTATATATAGTGTAGACCAATTAACCTCTGTTGAAATAATTGACAACAATAAAATGTACATATTATTTTGTTCATAAGGATAGATAATAACATTTGAATGTGATATATACAGAGTGTAAGGAAAATATACGACTTATTTCCGCAAGATTTGCCGAGAAGGAGGAAATAGATGAGTACTACAGTAACTATGACCTTAGATGAAATAAAAAATCTTCCACCGCTTACGGAAAAACGCAGGAAGGAAATGGACTCATTCAAAAATGAAGATTTCTCGGATATTCCAAAAATGACGAAAGAAGAATTAAAAGAATTCAAACCGTGGTATGAGGTTCATCCTGAATGGGTAAAAATAAAAAAGGGGGATGTCCATACAAAAATCGATATGGATCTTCTGGATGCTTTAAAACAGGGTGGAAAAGGTTATCAAAAACGCCTGAATCAGGCATTACGATGGGCTTATGAGAACAACTGCCCGTTTATGCAACTGAATAACTAAAGCCCTGTTTGGACTTCGCAAAGACGGGAACTGCAGTCTTTACGCGAAATATGCAGACAAATACGAATACGCTGCCGACAAGCAGGCAGTAGTTCAAATATTTATTGTTTAATTACAAATAGTAGCTTATAATTAACAGAAACCATGAAAAAAGTTTTTGTCCTGTCAGCAAAAATTTTCTCATTAATAAGCGTTTGTTTCTGTTTTATGCTTTTCCTTACTGCCTGTGGCGGTGGGGGCGGAGGCGCAGCCGGTGCAAGTATTCCTGCAAGCGAATACACCACGCATAATCCAGGCGGTTACGGAGGCGGCGGTTCCGGCGGTGGCAACGGTGGTGGTGGAGGAAGCTCCAGCGGCAGCGTAACGCTGCAGGGCGGAACGCCGCTTTCAGTTACAAGCTACTCATACAAAGGCCAGACATACCCGGATGTTACGTCCCTTACAAATGCAATGCAGGCATACGGTGCTCCCTATAACGTTACTTTTACGCTGGCAGGCGGCGAAACACGAACAGCGCGTGTTACCCAAACTTCTGAAGGCTTTTTGATTGAACACCAGTACAAGGCAACCTATACACCGCCGGGAGGCAGTGGTCCACAGGAAGTATTCTATTACAAAAACGACGGTATTAGTCTAACCCTTCCGCCGGTAGCGGACGATTTGTATGCGGAAGTCAACGGTGTTTGGTATCATGCAAACGGCTATACGGTCAACGGAAACTCATACCCGCCTGGAAGCCCGATACCCGTTGCAGCCGATTCAGGCGACTTGGATCTGGGGACTATCGGAACCGCACCGGACACTTCAACGTATGGTTTCCGCACTTCGGACAATACGCTTGTAGTAAACCAAACTTCAGGTACCGTAGTAATAAACAATGCAGGCGGCAAGACTTTTGAAAAGGTGGAACTGCCCGCATCCGCTGTAGACGGTAGCATAAGCCTGGATTTTAGCGGTGTAAGCGGATTTACTTTAATAGGAGACGATGGAGGTGCTCAGGGGGCAGGACATTCCGCTATATCCAACGGGGCAAAGCTTGGCTCAGTAACTTTACCTGATACAAATTTTCAGCTTGGATTCGGTGCGTTCAAAGACTGTCCCAATATTACAAGTTTGGATCTTTCTCACTGTACGTCGCTTGGAATATGGGCGCTTCAAAACTGCAGCGGTCTTTCAACTGTAGACCTGTCACACTGTACAACAATCGGCGAGTACGCCCTTGAAGGCTGCACCTCGCTTACCGGCAATATAGACCTTTCAGGCTATACGGGCTCTACTATAAAAGGTGTATTTAAGGATTGCAGCGGAATTACAGGTGTAACACTTCCGGCTACAATTACACAGATTCAAGAAAACACATTCTATAACTGCAGCAATCTTTCGAACATAGACCTCTCACACTGTACATCAATCGGGAATTGGGCATTTCAGGGTTGTACGGGAATTAGCGGTTCAATTGATCTCTCGAGCTGTTCTTCTATAGGTACCAATGCTTTTACATATTGTTCCGGGATTACCGGTGTTACAGGACTGCATGGTACAATAGGTAACTGGGCATTTTATGATACGGGACTTACCGGAGCAATCAACATGGCCAACGTTACTTCTGTTGGAGATAATGCATTTCAAGATTGTTCACAAATTACTTCGATTACAGGCGGGCTGCATGGTTCTATCGGAGATTCTGCATTTGAAGGAACAGGACTTACCGGATCGATAGACATGTCCGGCGTTACTTCCATTGGCGATTATGCGTTCAATGGCTGTACAGGACTTACCGGAACAACAATAGACCTGTCCGGTGTTACTTCTGTTGGTTCTGCTGCATTCGCAAGTTGTTATATTAGTGGTTCGCTTGATCTTTCCAGCTGCACAACAATCGGGCCGGATGCTTTTGCCAGCTGTGTAGGTGTTACTGATATAACAATCGGCAGCAATGTAACGAGTATTGGTACACTGGCTTTTTACAGTTGTGGTAGTACCTGTGCCTACACATTCTTGAAAGACCCGAATACGATTACATACGGAGCCGGCAGTGCAATTTCCGGTGGTGCAACCGCCACCTGGACTGATAACGGAACTAACCACACATACACCTGGAACAGTAGTACTAAGCACTGGGATGCACCACAAATCGGAAGCAAATCTGCACCTACTGCGGTCGGTGATATTGTGTTCTCTGACGGAAGTGCTACGCCTTATACAGATTTTAATGGTTCTAATCCTATTAGTGAGTTACAAAAACAGCAAGCTGTAGCAATAATCTTTAAGGTTGATGGTACAACAAAATATGGTGTTGGAATCAACGAAAGCGGAGATTTGCAATGGGCACCTGATGCCGAATCAAGTGCTTTTACTACAGCGTTTACCAGTGAGGAAGATGATGGAAGCAGAGTTTGGGAGGATATAATTTGTGCTCAGGATACTTCAGGTGCGACAAATGATCCGGCTACCAACTATCCCGCATTCAATTATGCACTCACTTACACTGCACCGGGTTACACAAGTTGTTGGTATCTGCCCGCAATCAATGAGCTTTCTGCTTTATACAATTACAGAGCAACAGTAAATTCTGCTGTTTCCATACTAGGTAATACTTATCCACTTATTGAAAACAGTAAGGATTACTGGTCTTCGACTATAGGTGACATGTATATAGAAGTAATGGGAATAGTAGGCGGTAATACTGATGATATTACAAAATTGAACACTGCTAAAGTACGCGTAATCTGCAAGTTTTATTAAGTATTCGTCAATTTGTTCCCTGTCGCCTGCAGAGAGTCTCAGTCCATAAAATATATTGTTTTATTAAAAATAATCGCATATAATTAACGGAATCTATGAAGCATTCTCTTGTTCCGGCAGCAAAAATTATCTCAGTAATAAGCATTTCTATACTTTTGATACTTTTCTTTGCTACCTGCGGTGGTGGTGGCGGAGGCGCCGCCGGCGCAAGTATTCCTGCAAGTGAATATACCACGCATAACGCAACCGGTTACGGAGGAGGCAGCTCTGGTGGCGGCAACGGAGGAAACTCCGGCGGCAGCGTAACCCTTCAGGGCGGAACGCCGCTTACTGTTATAAGCTACTCCTATGGCGGAAATACCTATACCGCTGCACAGATAAATGACCTGATTGCGGCAATAACAAACGACGGTTCAAGACCTGCCGGCGTTTTTACAGTTGACTTTATGGCTGCCGGCGATACCGGACCACGACAGGCTCGTGTAACAAAAACTTCACAGGGTGTTGAAAAGTTTGAGCACCAGTACAAGGCAACTTGTACAAATAATGGAACTGTTTCCACATTCTTTTTTTATGCGGACGAAGGACTTAATCTCGCAAGTCAGACCACATCAAATATGGCGGGCTGGAGATGTTCCGGCAACAACCAGTTGTACGGCAGTTTTATTCCCGGTATGCAGGGCGACATAACACTTAACGCCGAATTCGTAAGTTTTACTGCAACAAAAAGCAAAACAGATCTCACAGCAAGTACAGATACTTCTGTTGTAGATACAGCTACAATAACAATAACGGGCGGAATCGGTCCGTTTACCGTAACGCCTAATGATTCAACATTTTTACAGGCTACCACACCAGTTGAGGATTCACCTGGTTCCACCATATACACCTCAAGTATAAGTATCAAGGAACAAAGCGGCTCGTTCGTTTGGTTTGATGATGATAAATCAACATCCGTAACTGTAACGGATACCAGCAATGGCGAAACAAGCATCCTCAATTTTACGCTCAAGAACAAGTATTCATATCAAATTCTTAAACCTGACAATACCGTAGCCATTGGACCGACAGATATCGATCAGGACGGAACAATCGATCTGGATCAAATAAAAACAAATATGAGTAGTTATGTTCCTGACGGACGGGAAATTGTTGCTTTTAAAGATGAAGCTGTGGGCGGCAAAATGTTCAACTTGTCCGGTTCAGACAAGACGTTGAAATTTAACAGTGAAAACGATACAGAGAATACGGCTAACACCGGCAACTTTAAATCACGGAATGTTAGCCTGAAGGCAATACTGGACTTTACTATTTCAGCAAAAGATGCGACATATGCCTCATGGTCTGATGCAACTCTGTATACAAACACAAGCAATCAAACCGGAATGAAGTATACGCTTGAAAAATATTCAAATACCACTAAACAAGTGTACATCAATCTAAGCGACTATTCAGATTATACAAACATAACACCAACTCCCTCATCCGGTGCTTCAAATTATCTGAACATTGGCAGTGTAAGCTCGTCAGGATCTTTCTCCGTCACTTTAAAAAACGATCCTAATTATCCTATTACACATACTGACATACCATTCCCCGGATATACTTATACAATAACTATTACCGACAGTGGAACGGGCGCTGTAAAATATATTCATATACTGGTAGCCCGGCCGGCGGAATATACGTATTCGCTTTATTACATAAACGCAGCAGGTACTCAAGTACCGATTGGTACAACAAATCAAAATGTAGTCTTTACGCCGGGTACACAGATAGATTTTGGTTGTAACAGCCCAATTCTTACAATGGGAGACCTTGACAGCAGTCTTTCAGGTATTTCAGCTGCAATACAGATAACAGGCTGGACAGGCACAGGACCATATAGTAACCCTTTGTCTTATGGTGCGTTCCCGAATCCGGGGGCTGCAGACTGTACCAGCAATGCTATTACGCTGATTGCAACAACGAGTCCGGATATCGCAACACTGTACAGTAACTGCCGTGCAAATTCAAATGCAGTAGTAGCAGGCGATGTGGTACTTTCAAACGGGCTTTGCGTACCCCAATCATATTATAATAACAATACTACCACCCTTGCTCAGTATGTTGTAGGTATTGTTTGTACCCGGGGAGCAAGCAACGATCAAAAATTTGTTGTGGCAAAAAATCCTAATCAAACTTTGAATTGGGATAGTGGTTCTCATGCTAATATTGGTGGATTGCAAGTTACTATAAGCGGTTTTAATAACGGTTCTGATGACCCAATGTATGATATACAAAGCGGAGTGTCGTCGTTTAGTCCTGACAGTTCAGGCAAAGATTCTCTTAGTATACTTGAGTCTGCGGGACAAAATGTAAACGATTATCCGGCGTTTAAGTATTGCAGAGATTATAAGCCGACCGGTATAACTACAGGCTATTATGCAAGCGGTTGGTATCTGCCTTCTATCGCGGAAGCATATGCTATAATTCAAAAATTAGATAAATTTCCGTCAGGCCATATCGAAGACTCTCCTTGGTTTACTACATCGAGCCAGTATGATTCAACAAAATATTGGTATGCTACGAACGGAACTAATAATCCAGGAACTGGTTCTATTACCGCGAAAAGTAAAAACTCAGCCTCAATGGACCACGTTTATCCGTGTCATGAGCTTAATTTTACAGCACCTTAAGCAGATTAGAGAGTTACTGTGTAGTCTATATCTTGCTTTATTACAAATTGTAGCTTATGATTAACGGGTTCTATGACGCATACTCTTGTTCCGGCAGCAAAAATTATCTCAGTAATAAGCATTTCTATACTTTTGATACTTTTCTTTGCTACCTGCGGTGGTGGTGGCGGAGGCGCAGCCGGCGCAAGTATTCCTGCAAGTGAATATACCACGCATAATCCAGGCGGTTATGCAGGCGGAGGTTCCAGCGGTGGTACAAATTCAGGTTCCAGCAATGGCACAATCTCCGGAAGCACACCTCTTAACGTAATAAGCTACATTTATAACGGACAAACTTATACAAGTGTTGAAGCACTCAAAAACGCAATTGCCGAGAACGCGCAGGAAGGTCAGTTTACAATACCTTTTACCTGTACCACAGCAGGAGGCGGAACAGAAAACCGAACAGCAAGAATCACAAAAACAGTCAACGGCAACAATACCGAAATATTAATAGAACACCAATACAAGGCAACAATCAATGTTTCGGGCGGCAGTCCTGTAGAACTTAATTATTATAAAAATGACGGAATCTCTTCATCTGCTATAGCCAATGCACTTGGATTGTCTGATGATACTGTTGGCGATGTAACATTCCCGATTCAAAGTATCGTTATTGATGGAACGGCGTATCCTCCTGGCAGCGCAATAACTACAAACGGAGACATAAGCTTTTCAAGCGTAAGCGCAAATTATGCAAAATGGGGTATAAGCAGTACAGGTCAGATAGAATTTTCTTCCGCCCTTACAAGCGGCGAAACTGTTGTTATAAATGCGCAGAATATACACACAATAAATATTCCTACCGACAGGCAGGTAAACCTTAATTTGAGTGGGGCAACTTTTCAAAACAATAAAGTTCCGTCCGATTTTATTCCTAATACACCTTCTCAAAAGAATAATCTCACAGGGATAGTTCTCCCGAATGGTATTACGGAATTATCAGACAATGCTTTTTCATCCTGTACCAATTTAACATCCGTTAATATTCCCCGGACTGTGCAAACGTTGGGTTGGGCAGCTTTTGATGCTTGTTCTTCTTTATCGTCCGTTACGTTTGAACAACCGTCATCTTTGACTGAAATTGGTGAAGCTGCATTTTACCATACAGCTCTTTCAGGCAGCATTACACTTCCACAGGGAGTAGAAACAATAGGAGATCAAGCCTTTTATTGGTGTGATTCTTTGACCTCCGTTACCATCCCAAATACTGTTGAAACAATAGGAATGAATGCTTTTGAAAAATGTTCAAATATGACCACTTTAGATATACCGGCTAATTCTCAGTTGCAAACAATAGGTCAGAGTGCTTTCAAAGGCACAGGTCTTTCTTCCGTTACACTGCCTGCAAGTGTAACAACTGTGGCGCAATCAGCGTTCACCAATTGCAACAGTTTAACTTCCGTTACAATCAACGGTAGTCCGACTCTCGGGAAAGAGGCTTTTAAGAATGCTACCACCGGTTCTGTTATAGAAGTAACATTTAACGGAATGCCGTTCTGGGAAAGTACGGGTACTTCAAATTCTCCTTTTGGCTCTGATTTTAAAGCAATTCTTAAAAGCGGAGCGCCGTCAGCAATTGAGTATGCTTCATCGCTGAAAGATATAGTTTTTGATTTTAACGGCAATGTGGATGATACGGTTTATACTAGTGGTTTCAGCAATTGGACTAACCTGGAACGTATTGAAACCCGTAGTGGTATAGCTAATATTGCTGATAGAGCTTTTGAAAATTTTCACAACTTGGAAACTGTTATAATACAAAATGGTATTATTCGCAGTGAAGCTTTTAAAGGCTGTGACGGATTGGCAACTCTTACACTTGGTGAGGGTGTTACACAATTGAGTAATAGCGCCTTTAATGGTTGCACGGCCCTGCATGAGGTTGAACTTCCTGCAAGTGCGGTTAATATCCAAAACACTGTTTTTGAAGATTGCGGGAATTTAACGGTTACTATGAAGACTTTCCCTACTAATGCCGGTACGGGTCGTTTCTCTGGAATAACAGGTGATTTTACTCTTATATTCAAACCTGTTAACGCACAAATGGAAATAAAAAGCATAATGGATAATCTTTCGTCTGTAACAGCATTTGGTAATTTTTTTGGTTCCAGCAGCGGATATCCGGGTGGTAATTTGCGAATTGTATTTGATAGATCTGACGGCGGAACCTTCAAAATAAACGGGGGAACTTTCTCTTCATCTTATTTCCCTAGTACAGCTGTTTTTGAATTTATTGAAAACCCTCCGATTACAGGATTTATATTTGACAGTGGATCTTGCTTTAAAAACTCTGCAAATGGAGTAATTACTTCTACTGGCAATCCCGTGTCTAATTTAACATGGGATTCAGGTACTGTTTCATGGCAATAATTATCCATTTCTGCCGGAATGTGGTATAATCATTTGTATGGGACTTGTTTATAAAGTCCTAACTTTTCTTTACGGAGTGAATACATGGTTTCTCTTATCGTTACAATTTTGGTCGGTGCATTTGTAGGCTGGATCGCGGGGCTTTTTATGAAGAGCAAGCACGGTTTTTGGGTAAACTGTCTTCTTGGAATTCTCGGTGCCTTTTTGGGCGGCGCAATTGCAAGTGTTCTTCACATCAGCGGCGGTTTTATAGTTTCACTGATTATCCAGGTTCTGGGTACCTGTCTTGTTATTGCAATCGCACGTCTTATCATGGGTAAAAAATTCTAATTCATAAAAAAATAATCACAAAAGGCAGCACGTTCCGGCGTGTTGTCTTTTTTTTGCTTTTTTTTTCAAAATTTTTGATTTTTTTCTTGACTTTCCAGTTGGTGGAAGCCTTAGGATTAGGATATGAAGATTTATCAGGTAGAAGAACTGGTCGGCATTACAAAGAAAAATATCCGTTTTTACGAAGACGAAGGGCTTTTGTGCCCGGAGCGCGACCCCGAAAACGGCTACCGTGATTACACGATGAATGATGTCCGCCAGCTTGAAAAAATCAAACTGCTGCGAAAGCTTTCCGTTCCGATAGAAGAAATCCGGCTTTTGCAAAAAGGTCGACTGTCATTTTCGGAATGTATGCGGCAGCAGATTGAGCAGCTCGAAAAAGAGCAGGCAAGCGTCGAACTCATGAAAGAGCTGTGCACAAAGCTAAAGTCGGAAGTTGATGACGTAAAAAATCTTGATGCGTCCGGCTATCTTGAAGAAATCAAAAATCTTGAAAAAGGAGGAACCAAATTCATGGACATAGAAAAAGAAGACATTAACCGCAAAAAAAAGACCGGTGCGGCAGGAGCGGCTGCAGTATTTTTGGTACTTATGATACTTGCGCTCACATCGCTCTGTTTTATCGTTCGTGAAGAAGCAAAAAGCTTTTTTCCGCTTCTTATACTTTTTATACTGGTTATAAGTGCCATAATCGGCACAATAGTTGTACTAATACAGAGATTCAAAGAAATTGAAAAAGGAGAAGAATATGAAGCTCGTAAGTATTGATTCAATTCCGGGAAAAGAATATGAGGTTCTCGGTCTGGTAAAGGGAACAATCGTTCAGTCAAAGAATTTTGGCCGCGATTTTATGGCAGGATTAAAAACACTCGTCGGCGGCGAAATTAAAGGCTATACCGAAATGCTCAATGAAGCACGTCAGATTGCTACAAAACGCATGGTTGACGAAGCGGAAGCTCTCGGAGCGGACGCAGTTGTAGGTATGCGCTACGGTTCATCCGCCGTTATGCAGGGTGCCGCGGAAGTTGTAGCCTACGGAACAGCCGTAAAATTCAAGAATTAGTTCTTTTACAGAGAAGAACAACACCATGCGGAGGAATTTCAAGCTTATTGAGTTCCTCCGCTTTTTTTATCCAAAAACGTATTTTCCTTTGCCCACGGTTTTGCTTACACCGTCTATGATAACTTCGGTTTCTACAGGAGTTTCTATTTCGTAGCGGATACCGTCGTCCGTATATTTCCATGAAGAACGTATTCGCCCATGAACAGTGTCCAAAACAGCGCACAAACTGTTAAGACGCTTGTCTGGATGCGGCTCTATGCGCACTTTGGCAAAACCGGGAGCGGCGGGTTTTATTCCGCATGCAACACCGTATACCCAGTCTGCTACAGACGCATAGGCGTAATGATTGTACGAATTCATGTCATCATCCCAAAATGTGCCGTCGGGCTTGATTCCATCCCAATGTTCCCACACGGTGGTTGCGCCTTTTGAAACTGAATAAAGCCAGCCGGGGTACTCTTTGCGTAAAAGCAACGACCACGCTATGTACGAGTGTCCATAGCGGCTGAGCTCGTGTAGCAGATACGGCGTGCCGACAAGTCCGGTCTGCAGCTTTGTTCCGCATGCTTTTATCTGTTCTGCAAGAGCATCGGCAAGTGCCTGCGGGTTTTCCGCAAGATCAAAATGAAGCGTAAGAACTTTTTCTGTCTGTGTGTTCAACCTGTCGCCGAACGCTTTTGTATAAGCCTTTTTAATCCGGCTGTAAAGTTTTTCGTATTCGCTCACATCCTGACCAAGAATCTTTCCGGCCCGGATAACAATATTTACTGAATTTGCATAGAACGCGCTGCATACCAAATCATCATTGCTGTAGCCGCGCTTAGAAAGCTCGATTGTAGGCGGAACATAACCTTCCGGATGATCAAGGGCGAGCCAGTCGCCGTATGTCCAGCAGCCTGTGAATAAATCAGGGGTTTTGGTAACTGTCGGTACATAAGCAATCCACTTTTTCATCGCCTCGTACATATCAGAAATAAAACTTACGTCACCGTATGTTTCATACAACTGCCAGGGAATAATTGCAACCGCGTCCGACCACCCCGCCCCTCCGGGTTTATAAGCTGTAAGACTTGGAATAACTTCAGGAACCCAGCCGTTGTCGTGCTGAGCGGCTCTCATGTCCGCCAGCCACTTGCGGAAAAACTGCCGCACATCGTACTGATATGTGCCCGCACGGCAAAAAATCTGTCCGTCTCCAGTCCAGCCGTAACGCTCGTCGCGCTGCGGGCAGTCAGTCGGTATATCAAGATAGTTACTCTTTTGAGTCCACAGAATGTTGCTGAAAAGCTGATTAAGCATTGTATCGCTGCTGTTGAGCCAGCCCGTGCGGGTCATCTCCGAATGCAGAACAACAGCTCTAATATTCTCCGCACAAAAACCTTCAGGGGCTTCGTCAATCCTCAAATACCTAAAGCCGAAAAAAGTAAGTTTGGGCTTATATGACTGATGTCCTTCACGACAGATATAATGCAGCTGACTTCTTGCCGAGCGGTAGTTCGCCGTATAAAAATTACCGTCCTTATCCAGAACTTCGGCTGTAGAAAAGCTCAGTCTTTCGCCTGCATGCGCATCCATCTCAAAGGTCATGTAACCGGTCATATTCTGACCAAAGTCCACTACCCACTCATTCTTTGGTGTGCGAAAAGATTTGCGGGGATAGATATATTCCTGCTCATGAACTTCCGGTCCTTCCTGCGGAATAAGTATTTGTTTGGAATAATCGCAGATTTCAGCAGACTGGAATACCGGCTTTTTTGTCATATCAACATCTTCACCGATGAATATTCCGCTTAAGGTAATTGTACTTTCTGATACCTGCCACTTTTCGTCCGTGGGAATAAGTTCTTCGCTGCCGTCCACGTAAACTATGTGAATAACAGCTATAAGCATTGCAGGCAGGAACTCGTCAGGATTCTTTGTTCCGGTCCAGGGCGCATTAGTACGCCGGAACCATCCGTTTCCGACGGTTATTTCAAGTGTATTGGAATCAAGCAGCAAACCGGTAATTTCATAGCTCTGAACCTGCAGTCGTTTGCAGTATTCGGTCCAGCCGGGAGCAAGAATAAAATCTCCGACACGCTTTCCGTTCAAAACAGCCTCATACACACCATCGCAGGTTACTTCAAGAACAGCAGTCTTTACCTGTTTTGGTGTTTCAAACTTTCTCCTGAAAACCGGCACAATTGTAGAAGCCGCATCCTTCATCCTAATCCATGAAGCTTTTTGAATCAGCATTATAATCTCCTTTGATGATTATAATAACACAGGAAAAGAAAAAACATTGAAGAAATCTCCACAATGTCTGTATAAAAAGCTTTATGAGAAAGATACATTATTTACAGAGAAGAACAACACCATGCGGAGGAATTACAAGTTGATTGAGTTTCTCCGCTTTTTTATTTGTCCAAAGCTCCGTGGAGCTGTTCCAGCCAATCGGCGGATAATTCAAGTTCATTTTTCATCCCCAAGCAAGTCGAGTGTAACAGCGGGAATCCATTTTCCGCCGTGGCGCTCAAAAATCGTAATGTTATCAACAGGAAAGTCTTCAAAAAGCTCAAGTTCGTTCAATGCCTGCAGCGCTTTTACCGAAGCGCCCTGCGGAATGTCACGGTTTGCCACGGTAAGATGCGGTTGGAATGGACGGCTGTCTTTTTTGGTAGCGCCGGGAGCCGCCTTTAGCACGGCGCAAACTGTTTTGTCGCGCAATTGCGTCCATTTTTCGTCAACGTCAACTTTGGCAAAAACCGTACGGTCGCCGAATGCATCAAAATTGCTGACGTGCGCTGTAAAAGCAAGTTTTTCCGCCAAGGGGAGCACGTCTTCTTTTAAGGTGCGAACAATGTCTTCGGTACGGTATTCGTCCGGCAGGCGGAACGGCGGAACAAGCGTAACGTGTATAGGTGTACCGTAACCGGATTTGCAGCCGTAAGTGCGGTTCATGTAACGGCGGCAGTCTTCCAGTGTGAGTGTGAGGTCGTCCGGCACAAGCACACCGAGAAAATGCGTCTGAATCGCAAAGTTTCCCTGATGAAAGGTTTGGTTTTTCATAAATCAGTTATCCTAACGGAATCTATTTTATCCACCACTCGGGGGTGAGGTCGCCAAGTTTTAGGATTGTTCCGGTTTTGGAGTCCTTCATAATTTCAATATCGTGGTAACGGCCGGGCATGAGTTGAACCATAAGTTCACGACATGCTCCGCAGGGTGCACCGCCGTCACGTATGCCGGTTTCGTCTTTGAACAGACAAAGAACTTTTTTGATTTCATTTTCACCGTTTGTAATCATATTGAAAATGGCGTTGCGTTCAGCACAAATACCCAGTGTCGAAGCCGTATCAATACAAACACCTGTATAGATTTTGCCAGAAGCTGATAAAACCGCGGCCGCCACCTCTCCTGCCGACACAAACTCAGATATTTGCCTGCCATTCAAAACTTTTGCGGCTGCGTCATACATTTCCTGCCAGATTTTTTCCATAGTATTCTCCTTACTTTCTTGTTTATTTATTGCGTAAATTCAAAATTGTTACATAGTGAATGATGTCGAACGGCTCCGGCACGGTTGCAAGATATGCAAGATGTTCTTTTTCCCATGCGGCAATCTGTTCGGCTGTGAGCGATGACGCGCCAATTCCGCGGCAGGCTTTTATGCGTCCGTTCCATGTTTCGCGCGTAAATGTGACGGGAACATCAAACCCGACAGCGTCTTCAAGCTCAAAGTACGGTGCCGCCCAGTCGGGGAATGTTACCGGCTTGCGCTTCCAGTTTCCGCCGTTCCAGTCGGGATTGTATTTGAGTACGAGTTCTTCAGTTTTTGCGGCAATCTCGCTTTCGGCAGGAATCCACGCCATAAAGAGAATGGCAAAATGTCCGTCTTCCTTAAGCCAGGTATGGATTTTAGGCAGTATCACGGACTTGTCAAAATAAGCAAAGCACTGACAGGCAGTAACCACGTCCAACGAAGCTGGCGCAAAATCAAGTTTTTCCGCGGACGAAACTTTGTATTCAATTTTCATACCGTCGGCTTTTGTAAGCTCTTGCGCATACTTTATCTGATTGTCGGAAATGTCAGTACCAATCCAGCGTGCCCCGAATTTGTACATATTGCGGGGAAGAACACCTGTACCTGTTCCCAAATCGAGAGCTGTTTGTCCTTTTACACCGATTTTAAGTTCCGCAAGCTTGTTGTAAAACTGCGCGGGATAAATATCGCGGTACTTTGCATAGTCCGCGGAGGTTTTGCCAAAGTCAAACGGTTTTCCGTTGTCAAAGTTTTTGTTGACGATTTCCATAGCCAAACTCCAGTCGGAATTACATCAATGCGTCCGAAATCTTTTCTGCAACCTGCTCGTTTGCGGAAGCATTTGTATCAATTTCATCAATCGCCTTGCGGATCTTTGCTCTGTTGCAATGTTGCTTATATTCGTAAGATTTGACGACATTTGGGCGAGAGCATCGGAAGTGCGTGTAATTTCTTTACTCTGCTCCTGTACACTGTTTTTCATTTTTTCAGCTTTATCGTTTATCAGAACACTTGTGTCCTTGATAGATACCGCTTCGGAACTTAATGATACAGTTTCCTCATTGATGTACGCATACAGCCTGTCTATTTCTTCTACACTTTCCGCAGCTTTTTCAGTAGAAGCAGAAAGCTGCTTGCCGATGTTAAGCCCTTCTTTTGTTTCATTGATTACTGCCGAAATCTTTTCAAAAGCATCGGAAGATTTTTTTTCGTTTTCAACGGCGCGGCTTACAACCCTTCTTGTAAATCGGTCATAAAGCAGAATGCTCATATTGGCGGTAAAAAGACCAAGTGAACAGATAATGATGTTCATTATGGCATCATGTACACCGGCTTCGTAAAGCGGTCTGTAGAGTGTGATGTTTAAAAGCATCCAAAGAGCAATCGTAAACAGAAAAAAGCCGTGCAACTGCTTTCGGCGAAGAGAAATTACATAGTTACATATTGTCATTACGGCTACAAAGCACGAATCGCGATAAGGCAGAAAGTTAGTATTCTGGAACGGCGCACCAAAGCATACTACAGTCGAAAGAACAGCAATGGCTGCGGTTGTTATCCAGGCACCTCTGTGAATATGTCCTTTTTTTATGGATATGAGGGATGTTGCAAAAAAAGCGAGGAGAACACCGCTTCCGATACCAATAACAGGTACCCTGAAAAGAAAAAGTACAATTCCAAAGATTGTAAACAGAATCATAAAGATAAGGTTGGAACCTATAACAAGCGAAAGCTGTTCCTGTTCGCGTACAGGCAGTGAATTAAAAACGAGTTCGGGCGGGTAGAATCTTTGGTTGAATGTCGTAGAAGCCATAACCTAATCCTTGATATTACAAAATTGATTAATAATATACGGTTTTTACAACATTTGCAAACCAAAAGGTTTGCTATTTAATCTCCACTTGCCTCAATGCTTTGTTAACGGCATTTTTGATGACTTCGCTTGAAACTGTCGCGCCGCTTACGGCGTCGACATCAAAAGTATTCTGCTCAACCATCTTTTCGGTGATGGCTTCTGCAGGTCGGCCAAGACCACAGTCGTGCCGGATTAAATCGACTTTTGAAAGTTTATGGTTTGTTACATGCACTTCAACGTCAACTGAAACAGGCCCAAGCTCGCTGTGGCCACTGTAAACGCCGTCGGCGATGTTGTTCATGTTTATTGCGGCATTTTCAAGTGATGCAAGGCTTTTTCTAATTGATGCAGAAAAAATCTGAAAACCGATAAAGCCAGACAAAATCAGCACTGCAAGGACTAAGGTAAATTTCTTCATTATTTTAGCTCCGCGGCTATCGCGTCAGCATATTTCTTATCAGAAATATCGTATGAATGAGAAATCATCTCTGCCATTTTCTTTTCGTCTTCGGTTGCGTCTTTCTTTGAGGCGAGGACCTTCGTAAACATTTTCATCATAAGCTTTGAAGCGCCGTTCATCTTTTCATAGTTGAAACCGCCCGGGCAGTAAAAAACTTTTACGATTTTCCGGTCTTCGTCAGTAAAAACACGCCGCATTGCAACTGCCACATCCGGATTTTCTTTGGGGCTTCCGCCGACAGCGTACACAATCAGTTTTTTGCCGGCGGCTGCAAGAGCGGGCATCTGCTTTTTGAACCACGCAAGCTTTACGATGTTGCCAGCCATGCACCAGCTGCCGAATACGATTGCATCATAATCGGCAAGGTTGAGCTTTGCAGCTTGTTTGAATTCCACGCACTCGCAAGCGGCGGCTTCGGCAATCCATTCGGCATACTTTTTTGTAAAACCTGTCTGGCTGTTGTAAATAACGATTGATTTCATTTGTTGTGACTCCTTCTTCGGTCAAGAGCAATTGCAAATAACCCAAGTATAATAAAAATAATTGATTTCGATATTAAAGCTGATAATGGAATTTCAACACCGGATGCAAACTGGACTGCAGATTGACAAATCATCATTACGGCTACAATTATAATTGACTGTAATAAAATCGCATAAAGCACTACTCCAAAAGAATCTTTCTTTTTCATAAGAATCAGAGAAATAAAACATAAAGGAGAGATGATACCAAGATCTAACACATAAGTTGGTTCTGTCGTATAATT
>JAEEGL011478836.1_pt1 | contig 18742 bp, 13 predicted proteins | sample 9134231 | NCBI WGS metagenome assembly JAEEGL01 (sample SAMN16246548, study PRJNA631951) | gut metagenome | biome: gut microbiome; feature: rumen; material: fiber-attached | host: Bos | place: Iran: Karaj | collected 2018-10 | reverse complement strand
CTTCATTCACTACCGCGGTCAGTTCGACTCCCCCTTTCAAGCATATAAAAAATCACCGCCGGATGGCGGTGTTTTTTATGGTGGAGCATAGGAGAGTCGAACTCCTGGCCTCCACAATGCCATTGTGGCGCGCTACCAACTGCGCTAATGCCCCTTGCAACGTTGCTTATTATAACCGCTGTTTTTTGATTTGTAAAGAGGTATTTTTCATTTTTTTAAGAAAACTCATTGTAATAGATTTTTGAACAATCCATGTTTGCCTTTGCAGGACAAATACCTTGTGGTATAATCAACATGGAGGAAAAAATGGCAGTCAGGAACGTAAACAAAAGCAAAAAAAGAAATATCACCCAACAGAACCTTGCGGCGACGCCCATCAATCCATCGGGCGGTCCTTTGACAAAGAATACACGCAAGCGCCCCTTTCTGCTGGAAGTTTTGTTCAACGCGCTGAAGCTTTTGTTATTCGCATTGATCGTCATGGGATTTGGCGTCCTGGGCCTGGTGTACGGGGTGGGGAAGGCCTATGTGGATTCCACGCCGCTGCTGGAAGTGTCCCAATTGACCCGCAGCGACAGGACCAGCTATCTGTACGATATGTATGGGAACGAGATCACCAATCTCACCTCCATGGAATATCGTGACTGGGCAGATTTCAACGAGATCCCCGACATCTTGAAAAACGCTTTCGTATCCATTGAGGACGTTCGTTTCTATAAGCATCAGGGCGTTGACTTTAAGCGCGTCTTTTCCGCTGCGTTGGAAATTTTGGGCAACAGCAATTCCTCCGGCGGCAGCACCATCACCCAGCAGCTCATCAAAAACAAGGTCCTGGGCTCTCAGCGCACCTATAAGCGAAAGATGCAGGAAGCGTACCTGGCCATTCAGCTGGAGAAAGTGGTGGACAAGGATCAGATCCTGGAAGCATATCTCAACGATATTTACCTGGGCGGTTCCAATTATGGCGTGAAGGCGGCGGCCAAGGACTATTTCGGCAAGGACCTTTCCGAGCTTACCATCCGGGAGTGCGCTCTGCTGGCCGGTTTGACCCAAAGCCCGTATTACTACAACCCCAGACAAAACATGTATTACCGGGACGGCAATCCCTACTATCGGACCGTCAATCGCACCAACACGGTGTTGGAACGCATGTATCAAAACGGGTATATCACCAAGGAGCAGTACATCTCTGCCCTGGAGGAGCAGGACAACATTCTGCCCGTCAGTAAAAATGCCAAGATGTACGAAATGGCTTACTTTGTGGAGTATGCCATGAATGACGTCATCTCTCACTGGATGGCCCAGGACGGAGCGCCGGACACCGCCGCCAACCGAACCTATTATGAAAACATGCTGCGCACCGGCGGATATAAGATCTATACCACCGTGGACCCCAAGATCCAGAATACCGTGCAGGAGACCTTATCCACCTGGAATGGATATCCGGAGCTGGCGGACAGCAGTGCCGCCACATTGACGGAGGAGATATCCGAGACCGTCACCATTCAGACCGTGGAGCCCCAGGCAGCGGCGGTGGTGATCGATCAGACGAACGGCTTTCTTCGGGCCATTGTCGGCGGGCGGGATGAACCTTTGATCCGCAAGGGTCTGAACCGAGCGGCGCAAAGCTATACCGAGGTGGGTTCCTGCATCAAGCCGCTGGCGGTATACGGACCGGCTTTGGACAAGGGCATGTCTCCTGCATCCGTCGTTATCAACGCCGAGGGTACCATCGCCGGATGGGGCACGGAAAAGGGATATCCGGGAGGCGGGCTCACGTCCAGCCGCACCTATGGATTTGTCACGCTGCGCAGCGGCCTTGCGCAGTCTTTGAACGTTGTCGCCGCACGGGTCCTCATGGAAAACGTGGGCGTTGCGACAGCGGCGGAGTATATGCAGCGGCTGGGGATTCCCGCCTCTCAGCTCAATTTGGACGGACCCGGTCTGGCCCTGGGGACCTCCGGCATCACGCCGATCCAAATGTGCGCCGCCTATGCGGCCATCGCCAACAACGGCTATTATTGGCAGCCCATCTCCTTCACGCGGGTGGAGGATGAGGATGGACGGGTCATTTTGGACGCAGACGTCATTCGCAGCGGCGCCACCAAGGTTTACCAGCAGACCAGCACCGCCTATCAGCTGGTGGATATTTTAACGGACGCCGTGAACAACGGGACTGGCAAACTGGCGCGTTTGGACGGCTTCAGGGTGGCGGGGAAGACCGGCACCAATTCCAAGTATTCCAGCGTGTATTTTGCCGGCATGACCTGTGAGTATACCGCCGTGGTGTGGATCGGTCACGATTTGCCCAGCAACAAGCTGAAAACGGGGTCCACCGGCGGCGATTATGCGGCAGCCCTGTGGCAGGCGTTTATGGCAAAGGTGATGGAGGGCCGGGAGGACAGGCCCATCATCAATGAAAACACCACCATGCTGGGCATGGTCCAGCGAACGGTCTGTCCCGTTTCCGGCCGCCTGGCCTCTCCCGGATGCATCAAGTATCAGGCCACCGGAAAGAAATTCACACTGGTGACCGATTGGTTCGACTATGATTCCGTCCCCACGGACTATTGCGATATGCACGTGACCGTCAGCATCTGTCGGGACAGCGGCTGCCGCGCCGGGGCCTATTGCGATCCCAAGTCGGTGGAGGATGTGACCTATGTGCTGATCCGTCCCGATTCCATGTTCTTCGATCTGTCGGATGAAGTACTGTCGAAAATCTTCGGGAAAACCTATGTACGCACGGATAAGACGCCGGAGGCGTTCATCAACAGCCTTCCGGTCTGCAATTTGGCGGAAAGCCTTTCCGCGGCCAAGGCCAGCCGGGATGAACTGATCCGTCAGGTGACCGAATACCTGTCCGGCGCATCGGACATTGACAGCGGGGATCGGAGCGAACTGGCCAACCTGATCGGCATCGCCGCTGCGGCAAATACCATCGCGGACGTAGAGGAAGCCACCGCTGCATTGCAGGCGGCTTTTGATCGGATCCGCAGCATGGAGAATTGACAAATGTGTCAAGGATGCAAACGGTTTGCGTAAAAACGCTTGTTCCTTCTTCCCATTTTTTTCAAGTATGATATAATATGTGCTGAAAAACGCAAGGAGGCAGTATATGGATACGAAAATTTTGATCGCAGACGATGATCCCATCGTACACGAGTCGTTAAAGATATATCTGGAAGCTGAGGGATTCAAAACGGTGGATTGTTATGACGGCATAACGGCCGTCGCTGCGGCGGACAGCTCCGTTTCCCTTTGCGTGCTGGATATCATGATGCCCGGCAAATCCGGCATCGATGTATGTCGGGAGATCCGTAAAACCAGTCAGGTCCCCATCGTCATGCTCACCGCCAAGGGCGAGGAAGTGGACAAGATCGTAGGCCTGGAGCTGGGCGCCGACGACTATATCGTCAAGCCCTTCAGTCCCCGTGAGGTGGTGGCGCGCATCAAGGCGATCCTGCGCCGCACGGAGAACCATCCCGCAGGGGAAGATTCCGGGAAAAACGTGATCCAGCACAACGGTCTTTTGATCGATCTCAACAGCTATACGGTCCTGCTCAGAGGCGAACCGGTCATCTGCACCCCCAAGGAGATCGAGATCCTGTTTCTGCTGGCCTCCAATCCTGGCCACGTCTTTACCCGGGATACCTTGCTTTCCAAGGTTTGGGGCTATGATTTTGCCGGCGAGACCCGCACGGTGGACACCCACATCAAACGCCTGAGAGCCAAGCTGGATTCAGCAGGTCTGGGATGGAGCATCAAGACCATCTACGGTGTCGGCTATAAATTCGAGCTGGAATGATCCGCAATGAAGGGCGTTTTGTTCCGAAGAACTCTCGCATTATTCGTATTGGTGTTGCTCCTGGCGGATATCGCTATCCTGGGAGCTTATTCCTATTTCGGCCGGAAAACCTACATTGAGCTGGAGCTGGATTCCCTTGACTCCGTCATGAATTCAGCCAAAGGCATCTATGAGGTCCGGGACGATATGTTCTCCAGCCGCAACTCCTTCTCCAAATCCCTGGGATTTTTGAGCAGTACGGCGGACGTAAAATACTATTATTTTTACTATACCTCCGTCGGCATAGAGGCCGTCACCAACATCGCCGAGTACAGCAACGCCTATATCCAAAGCGTTCAATACGACATATTGGATGGACAGCATATCCGCAAAAAGGATCTGCAGCTCACCAATCACATCAATGCCATCGCCGTGGGCGAGCCTCTGTATGGCAGCGACAACGTCATTGAGGGCGGGTTGATCTTCGTGCGGGAGATCCAGCACATCGATATTGCCTTTGGAAAGCTGAACTCCGCCCTGCGGCTGTTCGGCATCGGCATCGTGCCGGTGCTGCTCATCATCGCTTTAGCAAGCATCCGGCAGATCAACAAGCCCATCAGCGAGATGACCAAGGTGGCCATCGAGCTGACCCGAGGCAATTACAGCGTTCGCGCCAACGAAAACGTGCATGGAGAGATCGGCATCTTTGCCCGCGCCATGAACCGCATGAGCGACGCCCTCTCTCAGACCATCTTTCAGCTGGACAGCGAAAAACGGCAGCTTTGGTATATCCTTTCCAGCTTTACCGACGGCGTGGCGGCTTTGGACAATACCGGCAATCTCACCCATTACAACCCGGCGCTGATGAAGATGTTCGGCGCTGTGGATGTGAAAACGCCTCACGATCTGATCCCCGACACCCAAATCTGGGAAGCCTTCCGCAGCGTTTTGGAGACCCGGGAATCCAACACCCTGCGGTATACCTTGCCGGGCGATAAGTATCTGTGGATCTCCATCGTGCCGGTGATGGGGGAGAACGGCGCCTGCACCGGTGTGGTGGGCCTTTTCAAGGATGTGACGGAGATCGAGAACCTGGAGAAGATGCGCCGGGATTACATCGCCAACATCTCTCATGAGCTGCGCACGCCCCTCACCTCCATCCGCGGTCTTCTGGAGCCCCTTTCCGACGGGATGATCAAGGATGACGCCGTCAAAATGCGGTATTACGGGATCATGCTCCACGAGGTGGAGCGGCTGTCCCGGCTGATCACCGATATGCTTCAGCTGTCCCGGCTTCAATCCGGTACGGAATATATGGAAAAAACCACTTTCAACATCGGGGAGCTCATCGACGACGTCTATCAGAGTTATCTGCAGAACGCTCAGCAAAAGGGCATTCATCTGGAGCTGGATATAGAGGACGATCTGCCGGATGTGATCTCCGACCCCGACCGCATCGAGCAGGTACTGGTGATCCTGCTGGACAACGCCATGCGCTATACCGGGGAGGGGGGCACCATCCGCATCAGCACCTGTCAGGACGCCAGCGATATCCACGTTTCCGTGTGGGATTCAGGCTGCGGCATCTCTCCGGAGGATATGGTCCACATCTTCGAACGCTTCTACAAAACGGATAAATCCCGGAAGGAAGGCGGCACGGGACTGGGGCTTTCCATCGCCAAGCAGATCATGGACAAGCTGGACGAGCAGATCACCGTGAAGAGCGAGGTGGGCAAATGGACCTGCTTCACCTTCACCGTGAAGAAATATGTTTCCAACGCCATTGCCCTTGGCCCGGTGGACGACGCAGCCATCGTGTACAACGATCTGTCCGGCGACCAGCCCGGCAGCAAGGAGACGGAGGAGAAGGAATCTTTGGATGCCCCCTTCGAGGTCCTCAGGCAGGATAAAAAGGGTGAAAAGCCTCGGTTCAAGAATAGGGTCATCAAAAAGAAAGAAACGAAATAAGGGCGTTTTAAGCGGTCCGTTCTCAAATCAAACCTCCTGGGCATATCCTTTCACAAAGAATATAACAGGAGGTCAGTTCATATGTCGCGTACCCTGGATGCCAGACGCAGGAAGGCCCAAAAAGGATATTCCGGCGGATCGGTGGTGTTTATCCTGCTTTGCTGCGCCTTGGCGGTGTTTTTGCTCAGCACTTCCTATTGGGGCGATAAACTGGTGGATCAATATGTTACGCCCGTCTTTGCCAGGATCATGGGGAAAAGCACAACGCCGGAACCATCCGAACGTCCCGTCATGGCTCACTCCCTGGAGGCGTTGCCCAGCGTTTCGCCGGCCATGGATAAAATCGTTTTTGAGCTGCCGGAAACCTCCTGGTATCTGCTGCAGATGGGCGCCTATGCAGACCCGGAGGAAGCCCACGCCAAAGCCCTTGCCATCCAGAGCATGGGCGCGGCAGGCTATATCTATGAGGACGAGCAGGGATTCAGCCGCGTATTTGCCGCCGCCTATCCCGATCAGGAAAGCCTTCTGCTGGTGCAGCAGCAGGTCCGTCAAAGCGGGTTTGAGAACACGGCGTATTCCATCCATCCGGACGGCGTACAGGTGACGCTGTCCGGGCAGAGCGCCGATGCGCAGCGGATGAAAAGCGCTATGGAAACGATCCGGAATGTACCGGGCCAATTAACGGATTTTGCGCTGCGATACGACGAAAAAGGTTTGACGCCTGCCCAGGCCATCCAGTTTATGAACGAGCTGTCGGTGTCCATGGCGGCGGCGCGTCAGTGCTTTGAGGGCCTTACGAAAGGGGTGCCCATGGAACAGATGGATGAATATGCCCGATGGATCATGGACAACATATCGACATTCCTTGCAAAGAGTGATACAATGAATACGATCCAGTGCGGCGCGGCCGTGAAGCACTTCCAGATCGAAGCTATATTAAAATATAATATATTAATTAAGGATATTGAATAAATAATATATGAAAAAGCAGATCACCATTTACACAGACGGCGCATGCTCCGGAAATCCCGGTCCGGGCGGTTGGGGCTGCATCCTGATGTATCAGCAGCATCGGAAGGAAAGCTCCGGCGGCGCCGAGAACACGACCAACAACCGTATGGAGGTCACGGCCGCCTTGGAAGCGCTCAAGCTGCTGAAGGAGCCATGTCAGGTGGATCTGTATACGGACAGCGCGTATCTTTGCAACGCCTTGGAAAAACGGTGGCTGGAGAATTGGTCCAGGAACGGTTGGAAAACCGCGTCTAAATCCAACGTGGAAAATCAGGATCTGTGGAAGGAATTGTTGACGCTGCTGCAGCAGCACGACGTAACGTTTCATAAGGTCAAAGGTCACGCCGACAACGAATACAACAACCGTTGTGACAAGCTGGCGCGGGACGCCGCTCAAAAGGTCATTTCGGGCCAAAAGAGCTAAAACCGCTCTATTCTGTTACATTTTTGTTAATAACTATTCGTTAAACTTGTCTTTAACGAATAGTTGTTTTAGAATACAATCATGAGCGATTACCCTCTTCAAAAGAAAAAAGATTACACGCTGAAGCTGAGAAACCTGCTCCAGGAACTCCCCAGATTTGCCGGTCTGTATTTTCGCGCCATGGAATTGCAGACCAGCATCCTGACGCGATACGGATACGCTATAGATCTGAAAAACTTTTTCAAGTTTTGCACGGAGCAGGTGGAAACCTTCCAGGGAAAAGCCCCCGCCTCTCTGACCCTGGAAGACCTGGATCGCGTCACCGCTTTGGATATCGAGTTGTTTTTGGAGCATGTGACCCTCTACGTGGGCGACGACGAGCGGGAACGGGAGAACAACGAACGGGCAAAAGCCAGAAAATTGTCCGCTATACGGTCGTTTTTTAAGTATTATCACAGGCAGGAGCTGATCCGCAACAACCCGGCTTCCCTGGTGGACACCCCCAAGCTCCATGAAAAGGCCATCATCCGCCTGGAAGCCAACGAGGTGGCCGATCTGCTGGACATCGCCGAGGCCGGCAGCGGCCTCACCGAGAAGCAAAAGGCCTTTCATCAGGCCACCAAGGTCCGGGACACGGCCATTTTGACCCTGTTTTTGGGCACCGGGATCCGGATCAGCGAGCTGGTGGGCATCGACATGGACGATGTAGATTTCGCCACCGACGCCTTCCTGGTGACGCGCAAGGGCGGCAATCAGGAGATGCTTTCCTTTGGACCCGAAGTCCGGGGCGCGCTGCTGGCTTATTTGGAGCAGCGGGAGACGATGGAACCTCTGCCCGGCCATGAAAACGCCCTGTTCCTCTCCCTCCAGCGCAAGCGGATCACCGCCCGGGCCGTGGAGAATCTGGTCAAGAAGTATGCAAGGATTGCCTCCCCCCTGAAGAAGATCACCCCCCACAAGCTCAGAAGCACCTACGGTACCATGCTCTATCAGGAGAGCGGCGATATCTATCTGGTGGCGGACGTGCTGGGCCACAAGGACGTGAACACCACCCGAAAGCACTACGCCGCCATCCAGGAGGAACGGCGGCGTCAGGCGACCAAGTATATCAAATTGCGGGAAGACCCTACGCCTCCCAGTCCAGATCGTCCGGAGCCCCCGTCGAATCCCCCTGATCTTCCGTGAGATCCATCTCCGGCTCCATCCCCTCGTTGGGGTCCAACACGTACAGCCCGTCCCCCTCCCCGTCCATGAGGACGCGGCCGATGGGGATCTCCCGATAGGCTTCGGTGATCTCCAGGCACTTGAAACAGTTGTCGCAGAGCTTGTTGGGATCCAGCTCGCAGCGGTCCTCCTCGCAGGCGCCGCAATCGTCGCAAAGGGCCTTGAGCCCAAGGATGCACTTCTTCATCTCTCCCCTGCCTCCCGCTGTTCCATTACCGCCTGAGCGACTTCTATGAGGGCCAGTTTGCCATGCTCATAGGTCAGGCTGCCCTGCATGTACACGGCAAAGGGCGGGCGGATGGGCCCGTCTGCGCTCAATTCCGTGGTGGCGCCCTGGACGAAGGTGCCGGCGGCCATGATGACCGGGTCCGTATATCCGGGCATATCCCAGGGTTCCGGCGTCACGTCGCTGTCCACCGGCGAAGCGTGCTGGACGGCCTTGCAGAATGCGATCAGCTCCCCGGGTTCCCGAAAACGGATGGATTGGACGATGTCCGCCCGGAGCTTATTGCCGGCTGGCATGACCTCATAGCCCAGCTTCCCGAAGACCTCGCCGAAGAGCATGGCCGTCTTCAAACATTGCAGCACCGTATGGGGCGCCAAAAACAGCCCCTGGAAGTACGGCCGATAGGAGGCGGCATAGGACCCCACTTCCCGGCCGGAGCCGGGCACGGTCAGCCGATAGCTGACCCGCTCGATCAGGTCCTTTCGACCGGCGATGTATCCGCCCGTAGGCGCGATGCCGCCGCCGCAATTCTTGATGAGAGACCCCATCATCACGTCCGCGCCCGCCGCCGAGGGCTCCCGGTCCTCCGTAAACTCTCCGTAGCAGTTGTCCACCGCGATGATGATGTCCGGCCGCACGGCTTTGACCCTTTGAAACAGGGGTCCCATCTTCTCCACGGACACGGCTTCCCGCCAGGCGTACCCCCGGGAACGCTGCACATAGAGCATCTTGACCTCGGGATGATCCGTGATCCCCCGTAGAATGGCGTCTTGATCGAAGGGCTCCTCCCCCGTCTCTTTCAGCGCAGCCATGCGAAACCCGATGCCGGAGCGGGACAGGGCGTTGGGCTCGCTGCCGCTCAATCCTACCGCGGTCTCCAAGGTGTCGTAGGGCCGTCCCGTGGCGGAAAACACCACGTCCCCCGGCTCCAAAAGGCCGCTCAACGCCAGGAAGATGGCGTGGGTCCCGTTGGCGATCTGGGGACGGACCAAAGCGTCCTGCGTCTGCAGGGCCCGGGCAAAGACCCTGTCCAGGGCGTCCCGGCCCAAATCGTCGTAGCCATACCCCTCCGTGGGCGCAAAATGCCGGGGCGAAACGGCCTCCGCCCGAAAGGCGTCCAGCACCCGCTTTTCGTTGGCCAGAGCCATATCCTCCAATCGGGCAAATGCCGGCTGCAGCCGCTGTTCCGCCGATCGGATCATTTTCAACACATCTATCATGAATATACCGTCTCCTTCGCATACCGCTCTATCCCGCGGTACGCTTCCTCATAGTGTTCACAGTCGAACCAGCGGACGCGCTCGTCCCGCCGAAACCAGGTCAGCTGCCGCTTGGCGAACTGACGGGTTGCGCGTTTGATGGTCTCCACCGCCGCGTCGAGGGATACCTCCCCCGCCAGATAGGCAAAGAGCTGCGCATACCCGATGGCCTGCATGGCGGGCAGCTGCCGATCATATCCCCTGGCGGCCAGCTCCGCCACCTCGTCCAACAGCCCTTGGGCCATCATGCTGTCCACGCGCTGATCGATCCTGGCATACAGCTGTTCCCGGGGCATGATCAGGCCCACGCGGACCGCCGGATAGCGGTCCTGCCGCTGGGCGGCCATATATGCCCGATTGAAGGAAGAAAAGGGCTTTCCGCTGAGCAGGAACACCTCCCGCGCTCTGACCACCCGTTTCCTGTCGTTGATATGGAGCTTTTGGCCGGAGGGGCCGTCGTCCTTTGCCATCTGCGCAAAGAAGGCCCCCGGATCAGCGTCATATTCCGCCTCCAGCCGGCTGCGCAGGGCCTTATCGGCAGGCAGGGCGTATCCCATATCCTCCAGCACCGCGTCGCAGTACAGACCGCTGCCGCCCACCAGGATGGGCTGCACGCGTCTATCCTCCAGGTCCTTCAGCGCCGCGTCCGCCGCCTGCTGAAAGGCCGCCACAGAAAAATCGGTATCGTCGGGATCGGCGATGTCGATCAGATGATGGGGCACCCGCTGCCGCTCCTGGGCCGTGGGCTTGGCGGAACCGATGTCCATGCCACGATAGACGGCCACGGAATCGACGGACAGGATCTCCCCGCCCCAACGCTCTGCCAGCCGCAGAGCCGTTTCACTTTTATGACAGGCCGTGGGCCCCACTATCAACAGCAGCGGCTTCATAGGATGCGTTTGAACATCTTTTCCATGTCCCGCCGGGAAATGCGGGCCACCACAGGCCTTCCGTGGGGACAGGTCAGGGGTATCCCCTTCTCCACATAGGTCCGCAGCAGGCTGACGATCTCCTCCTCATGCAGCGGTTCTCCCCCCTTCACCGCATGTTTGCAGGAAGCATAGATCATCCTTTCCCGGACCAGGGCTTTGGGGGCGTTCCTGCCCGCCTCACCGATGGCGTTGACGGCTTCATGCAGGGATTCTCCGTCAAAGATGATCCCGTTCAATACCGGCACGGCGATCAGATTCACGCTGAGAGCGCCCACCCTTTCAAAGCGATAGCCCAGCTCCTCCAGCTCCGCCTGCCAGGATTGGATCATCTCGAACTCCCGCGGCTGCAGCGTGAGCAGCTGAGGGATCAACAGCTCCTGGGACGCCGCCGCCACTTCCCGCTGGGCATACTCCTCATACAGGCGCCGTTCGTGGGCGGCGTGCTGGTCGATGAGAAAGAGATCGTCGTCGTGCTGAACGATCCAATAGGTGTTGAACGCGCAGCCGATGATGTTGACGGTGAAGTCTAAGGGCAGCGCGTCCTGCGTCGCCGTTTTCGGCTCCGCCGGGGGCGTCGGCTTTGGGGAACCGGCCACGGCGAACACCTCCACGCCCGAAGGTTTCGGGGTCTGGTCCGTCTTCTTAGGGAACGTATTGTAGGCGTATCCTACGCTGCTTTCCTTCAAAACCGACCGCGGCGGCACGACCACCTGCCGCTTGTAGGCCTCCGTATAATTTGTGGCGGGCTTTTCCGATTTTGCTACATCCGCATAGTAAACATGGGGAGAAAAGGGAGTTGATCCCTCTTTGGGGCCCGGGGTCTCCGCGGCTGTTTCCGTAATCGCCGGTGCCTGGGGCTTCGGCTGCTCCGGCAACCGGACGTGAGGGATCACGGGCTGGCGCAAAGCCTGAGCGCAAGCCGAGGTCACGGCATACTCCACCCGAGGCTGATCCACAAAACGGATCTCCGTTTTCGCCGGATGGACGTTCACGTCCACCTCTGCCCTGGCGATGGAGATGTTGATCAGCGCAAAGGGATATCGTCCCGCCATCATGCGGGTATCGTAGGCCTTCTGAATGGCGGAAAAGAGGCCGATGGAGCGAATATATCTCCCGTTGACGAACAGGGTCTCCATGGAGCGATTGGGGCGGGAGATCTCCTGATTCCCGATAAAGCCCTCCAGCCGCACATAGCCGTTGTCAAAAGCCACTGGCAGCAGCCGATCCGTGATCTGGGCTCCGTAGATGCAAAAGATCGCGTCCTTCAGGTTTCCGCCTCCATAGGTTTCATAGACGCATTTGCCGTTGCTCAGGAACCGAAAGGCGATATCCGGACGTCCCAGAATGGCTCTGGCCATAAAATCGCCGATATAGCTGGCTTCGGAACGAGGAGAACGCATGAATTTCAGCCGTGCCGGGACCTTGGCAAAGAGATTGTCCACCTGAATGGTGGTCCCGAACACACAGGAGCAGGCTTCGCTGGACAGAAGCTGCCCGTTGTCAAAGACGAGGCGGGTGCCCCATGCTCCACCCTTCACCCGAGTGGTCAAAGTTACCAGGGATACGGCGCCGATGGACGCCAAAGCTTCGCCCCTAAACCCCAAGGTGCCGATGGCCGATAGGTCCTCCTGAGTGCTGATCTTGCTGGTGGCGTGCCGTAAAAAAGCCGTGGGACAATCCTCCGGCTCTATGCCGCTGCCGTTATCCGTGACGCGAATGAAGCTCAATCCCCCATCCTGGATGTCCACGGTGATCGCTGTGGCCCCCGCGTCGAGGGCGTTTTCCACCAGCTCCTTGACCACGGAGGCAGGCCGCTCCACCACCTCGCCGGCGGCGATCTGGTTGGCTAAGGACGGCGGCAAAACCTTGATGAGCATAGCTTAGTCCTCCTTGTAAGCGTCATGATAGGCATAGAGCTTCTGAAGCGCCATCATGGGCGTCATGTTTTCCAGGTTCAACGCCTTCAGATCCGCCAATATGGCGTTATCCACCGGGTTATCCACAGGTTTCTCCGACTTATCCACGGATATTTCTTGGTTATCCACCGTTTTTATGCCGGATTTCGTATGCATCGTCGCCATGTCGGTGTTCTCCAGCTCCCGCAGGATCTGACCCGCCCGGGCGATGACGGTATCGGGGATGCCCGCCAGCCGGGCCACCTGGACGCCGAAGCTCTTATCGGCGCTGCCCCGGACGATCTTTCTTAGAAACAGGATGTCCTCCCCGATCTCCTTGACGGAAATGCGATAATTCTTCACACCGCTGAGCCGCCCTTCCAGCTCGGACAGCTCATGATAATGAGTAGCGAAGAGGGCCTTGGCGCCGCAGGTCTCCTCAGCCGCGATGAACTCCAACACCGCCCAGGCGATGGACAGGCCGTCATATGTGCTGGTGCCCCGGCCGATCTCATCCAAGATCAGAAGGCTGTCCCGCGTGGCGTTGTTGAGGATATTGGCCACCTCGCTCATCTCCACCATGAACGTGCTCTGCCCGCTGGACAAATCGTCGCTGGCGCCGATGCGCGTGAAGATGCGGTCCACCAGGCAGATATGAGCTTCCTCGGCAGGCACAAAGCATCCCATGTGCGCCATTAGGGTGATGAGCGCCGTCATGCGCATATAGGTGCTCTTTCCGGCCATGTTGGGGCCGGTGATGATGAGCAGCCGATTCTCATCCCTGTCGAGCAGCACGTCGTTGGGGATGAAGCCGTCGTGCAAGCTCCGCTCCACGATCGGATGCCGGCCGTTGCGAATGGAGATGACGCCGTCCGCCGTCATATGGGGGCGCACATAGCGGTTCGTCACCGCCACCTGCGCGAAGGAAGCATAGACGTCCAGCTCAGAGATGAGCTGCGCATTCTTCTGCAGCCGTCCCGTCTGGGGGAGCAGCTGCTCCCGTATCTCGCTGTACAGCTCCGCCTCCAGCTTGATGAGGCGATCGTTGGCCGTGAGGATCTTGGTTTCGATGTCCTTTAGCTCCGGGGTGATATACCGCTCGGCGTTGGTCAGGGTCTGCTTGCGCTGATAATAGTAGGGCACCTGGCCGACGAAGGATTTGGTCACCTCCAGGAAGTATCCGAACACCTTGTTGAAGCCGATGCGCAGATTTTTGATGCCCGTGCTCTCCCTCTCCCGGGTCAGCACGTCGTCCAGCCATTTCTTGGCGTTGCCGGAGATATCCCGAAGCTTGTCCACCTCCTGGCTGTAGCCGGTCCGGATCACGCCGCCCTCCTTGAGATTGGGGGCCGGATCGTCGGCGATGGCCCGATCAATAAGATCGATGGTGTCCTCCATGGGATCCAGCTCTCGGCGTATGGCGGCAAGATCAGAAGATGTGCAATCCGATATCACGTCCAACACCGGGCCGATCTGCCGCAGGGACCGGGACAGGGCGATGCAATCCCGCGGATTGATGGTCCCATAGGCGATCTTGGAGCACAGCCGCTCGATGTCGTAGATCTTGTCCAGGTGTTCCCTGAGCTTTGCCCGCAGGACCGTGTTGTCGAACAGCTCCTCCACCGCATCCTGACGCGCTTCCATGGCCTGCAGATCCTGCAGCGGGCTGTCGATCCAGTTGTGCAGCATCCGGCGTCCCATAGCGGTCTTGGTTTGATCCAGCAGATACAGGAGGGTGTTTTTGCTGCCGATGCCGGTGCGGATCCCCTCCGTCAATTCCAGATTCCGCCGGGTGTTGCTGTCCAGCTGCATATACTCCGACCGGTTGATGACGGACAGGCGGCGTATATGGCTCAGACCGTTCTTCTGCGTGTCTTCCAGATACTGCATGAGGGCGCCGGCCGCCGAAACCGCCAGCGGCAGCTGAGCGCAGCCGAAGCCGTCCAGGGAGGATACGTCGAAATGCTGTTTCAAAACCTCCGCCGCCCGCGCCGGCTGAAAGATGCTGTCCGGCTGTTTCTCCAGATAGCACAGACCCTGCAGCCGTTTTTTCAGATATTCCTGTTCAAAGACGGCCTCGTTGGCCACGCATTCGATGGGCGCGATACGGTTGATCTCGTTCAGCAGCGCCGTCTCAGGTTCCTGCTCCCGTATCTCTCCGGCTTTGAACTCGCCGGTGGACACGTCGGCGTACGCGTAGCCATAGACATTCCGGCTGGCGCAGACGGACAGGATGTAGTTGTTCTTTCCCGCGTCCAGGAGCTTTTCTTCGATGACCGTGCCCGGCGTGATGACCCGGATCACCGCCCGATCCACCAGCCCCTTGGCCAGGGCCGGGTCCTCCATCTGCTCGCAGATCGCCACCTTGTACCCTCGGCTGATGAGCCGCTGGACATAGGTGTCCACGCTGTGGTACGGCACGCCGCACATGGGCGCCCGCTCCTTCAGGCCGCAATCCCGGCCCGTCAGCGTCAGCTCCATGATCTTGCTGCCCTCTATGGCGTCCTCGAAGAACATCTCATAAAAATCACCCAGCCGATAGAACAGGAAGCAGTCGGGATACTGCTCCTTCATCTGCAGGTAGTGACGCATCATGGGCGACATGCCCTCTACGATCTTCATGCTTCCCCGTCTTTCTGTTCCGGTTTTGCGGCGCACCCTTCGGCGCAGGTCGAACAATTCCCGCCGCAGGAGAAGGTAACGGTCCCCTTGACGGAAGCAAGGTACTCGTTCATGGCCTTGTAGGCTGCCCGCAGCTCCACGATCAGGGGATTCTGGCTCAGCACGAAGCCGATGTAATCCATATCGTTGCTCAGGCGCACGGCTTCGTCTGCATCATATCCTTCCGTTTGAATCATCTTTACCAATCTGTCGCTGCCTTCTTCGTATTCCTTCACCATGGCGGCCAGCTCCGTATCGTCGTTGACAGCCCGCCGCGCCTTCATGTAACGATGGATCTCGTCGGCAGAGAGCACATCCAGCATGCCCTTTTTCTTTTCTTCCATATCCTTTTACTCCATTCTTCCCAACAGGGAGTTTCGCGCACATTCCGTGACTTGCACGGTCTGATAAGTCCCCAACAATCCCTCGTCCCCCGGGAAATAGACCATCTTGAACGTGTCCAGCTTCCCAAAGAGGATGGTTTCCTGCCGCCTGTCGAATCCCTCCACCAGCACCTCTCCTCTGTGTCCCAGGTACTTTTGGTTGTTCTCGGCGGTCTTTTTCGCCTGCAGCTCGTTCAGAGCCTTCAATCGTTCCTTCTTGATGGCCTCCGGGATCTGATCCTCCATCTCTGCAGCCCGCGTGCCCTTTCTGGGGGAATACTTGAAAGTGAAGGCGGCGGCGTACCCCACCTCGTCCATGAGGGACAGGGTGTCCTCAAAATCTCTGTCGGTTTCCCCGGGAAAACCGACGATCACATCGGTGGTGAGCTCGATGTCCGGCACCGTCCGCCGCAGGTCCTCCACCAGCTGCAGATACCCTTCCCGGGTGTATCGGCGGTTCATCCTCTCCAGGATCGCCGTGCTTCCGGACTGAACGGGCAGATGCATGTGGTGGCACACCTTGTCGTTCTGAGCGATGGCCGCCATGAGCCGGGGCGACAGGTCCTTCGGATGGCTGGACATATACCGGATGCGGCGAATGCCGTCCACGGCGTTGACGTCATGGAGCAGATCCGCAAAGTCCACGCCCATGCCCTTGCCATAGGAGTTCACGTTTTGCCCCAGGAGCGTGATCTCCGTGATCCCCCGGTCAGCGAGGCTGCTGACCTCGGCGACCACCTCGCTCAGCTCTCGGGACCGTTCCCGGCCCCGCACATAGGGCACGATGCAATAGGAGCAGAAGTTGTCGCACCCAAAGGTGATGTTGACGAAGGCCGAGAAAGGATTGGACCTGTGGGCCGGCAGCCCTTCACAGACGGCGAAGCCCTCCTCCTCCGTGAGGATCAGCCGTTCCCCGTCCAAAGCGCCGAGCATCAGCTCCGGCAGCCGCCACAGCACGTTGGTGCCGAAAACGAAATTGACGAAGGGAAACCGGCGCATGACCTTCCTTGATACGTCCGCCTGCTGCATCATGCAGCCGCAGATGCCGATAATCAGCTCCGGATCCTCCTCCTTGCGCTCCTTCAAGGCGCCGATGTTGGCCAGGAGACGTTTCTCCGCGTGATCCCGCACGCAGCAGGTGTTGAACAGGATCACGTCTGCCTTCTCCTTCGTCGCGGAGGGCGAATACCCCATGCCCTGCAAAAGACCGGCGATGGTCTCCGAGTCCCGCACGTTCATCTGACAGCCGTATGTCTCGATGTAATAGGTCTTGTTCTTATCCTGTATTCGTTCTAAAACCGCCTGGGCCATGCCCTGCTGCCGCTCCAAACGCTCCGGTTCGATCTTCTTTGCCTGCATCCCCATACTTCTCCAATTTAATCGACTGTATTATAGCGTAAATTCCGCTCGCCGACAACAATATTTTTCGTTTCCCTTGTATCGACGCAGCAAGAATGATAGTATGGTATGGATATATACAGGAGGTCAAAGGACATGTATTCAGATGCAAAAGCCTATGTCGCCAACGCCCAGGGCAAAAAGATATATCTGCTGCCGCGGATGGCCAATCGCCACGGTCTTATCACCGGGGCCACCGGCACGGGCAAAACCGTGACCATGAAGGTGCTGGCCGAAAGCTTCTCCGATATGGGCGTGCCCGTGTTCCTGGCGGACGTGAAGGGCGACGTTTCGGGCCTTGCGGAACCGGGACTGGATTCAGAAGGCATGCAGAAGCGGATCGACCGGTTCGATCTGAGAGAGTGCTGGAGCTACAGGCCCTACCCCGTGGCCTTTTGGGACATCTTCGGCGAAAAAGGCATCCCCGTTCGCATCAAGGTGTCCGACATGGGGCCCCTGATGTTCTCCCGCTTACTGGGCCTCACAGAGGTCCAGACGGGCATTCTGCACATCGTCTACCGGGTGGCGGACGATAACGGTCTGGAGCTCATCGACCTCAAGGACCTTCGGGCCATGCTGACCTATGTCAACGACAACCGGGCCAGCCTCGTCACCACCTATGGGAACGTGACCCCCCAGAGCATCGGCGCCATCCAGCGCTCCCTTCTGCGCTTGGAGGACGAGGGCGGCAGCATCTTCTTCGGCGAGCCTTCCATCTCCATTGAGGACCTGCTGCGCGTGGATGAGGACGGTCGAGGCATGCTGAATATCCTCGACAGCACGAAGCTGATCCGCAGTCCCCTGATCTACAGCACCTTCCTCATTTGGCTGGTGTCAGAGCTGTTCGAGCGATTGCCGGAGGTGGGCGACCCGGAGAAGCCCAAGGCCGTATTCTTCTTCGATGAAGCCCATCTGCTCTTCCAAAACGCGCCTAAGGCCTTTTTGGAGAAGATCACCCAGCTGGTGAAGCTGATCCGCTCCAAGGGCGTGGGCATCTACTTCGTGAGCCAAAGCCCCTCCGACGTGCCGGGCGACGTGCTGGCCCAGCTCAGCAACCGCATCCAGCATGGCCTAAGAGCCTATACCCCCGCCGAGATGAAGGCGGTGAAAGCGGCGGCGAACTCCTTCAGGGTCAATCCCGACTTGGACACGGAAAAGGAGATCCTGAGTTTAGGCACCGGCGAAGCGTTGGTGTCCTTCCTGGATGAAAAAGGCATCCCCGCCATGGTGGAGCGGGCCAACATCCTGCCGCCCCAGAGCCTGATGGCGCCCGCCCGGGAGGAGACGCGGCAGAGCATCCTGCAATACGATCCGCTGTTTGCCGCCTATCAGGAGGCGGTGGACAACTATTCCGCCTATGAGAAGCTGAAGGAGGAAGCGGACGCAAAACTGCAGGCGGAGCTGGCCCAAGCGGAGCAAAAGGCCGCCGAGAAGCAGGCCGCCGAGGAGAAGAAAGCTGCCGCCCAAAAGGAAGCTGAGGAGAAAAAGGCGGCTGCCGCCAAGAAAAAGCAGCAGAGCAAGGCCGGGAAGGCGGCCAAGAAGGTGGCCAAGACCGCCGCAAACTCTATCCTCAG
>JAEEGL011085949.1_pt1 | contig 18743 bp, 17 predicted proteins | sample 9134231 | NCBI WGS metagenome assembly JAEEGL01 (sample SAMN16246548, study PRJNA631951) | gut metagenome | biome: gut microbiome; feature: rumen; material: fiber-attached | host: Bos | place: Iran: Karaj | collected 2018-10 | reverse complement strand
TTAGGATTCCTGCCTCCCTATAAGGCTATCCATTCGTGTGTTGACATGGGAGCCTCTATTACAATGGCTAAGGGTGCCTCGGATGCAGGACAGTGGCCTGCACTGGCAATCATCGGAGACTCTACGTTCACCCATTCAGGCATGACGGGACTGTTGGATGCCGTCAATGAGAATGCCGACATTACTGTCATCATCAGCGACAACCTGACGACAGCCATGACGGGTGGTCAGGACTCTGCCGGTACCAACAAGTTTGAGGCTATCTGCCGAGGATTAGGTGTCAGCGAAGAGCATCTGAAGGTGGTAGTACCCCTGCCTAAGAACATGGAAGAGATTAAGCGTATCATCCAGGAAGAGATTAACTATCACGGTGTGAGTGTCATTATACCCCGTCGTGAGTGTATGCAGACCTTACAACGTCATTTGAAACAAAAGAAAGCAGCAAAATGAAGACAGATATTATACTTTGTGGAGTAGGTGGCCAGGGCATCCTCTCCATCGCCACTATCATTGGCGAGGCAGCCTTGAAGGAGAACCTGTATATCAAACAGGCCGAAGTACACGGCATGTCACAGCGTGGAGGCGACGTACAGTCGAACCTGCGTATTTCGAGTGAACCCATCCAGAGCGACCTGATACCGAAGGGTGGGGCAGACGTCATCATCTCAATGGAGCCGATGGAAGCACTGCGCTACCTGCCGTTCCTTGCAAAGACGGGATGGATTATCACGTCGAGCACGCCGTTTGTTAATATTCCGAACTATCCTGACATTGAGATTATCAAGGCCGACCTTGCCAAACTGCCTAACGTTATCATGCTTGACATCGAGCAGAAAGCAAAGGATGCCGGTGTGCCCCGTTCGGCCAACGTCATTCTGTTAGGAGCAGCCCAGAAGGCATTAGGCATTGAGTACGAAAAGTTAGAAGATGCCATCCGCCGAGTCTTCGGACGCAAGGGCGATGCCATTGTCGAGGCAAATATCAAGGCACTGGCCATCGGTCGCGAGGCGCAGTAACAGGAATGTGAACGATAACGTCAACGTGAACTATTTTAGTAATCGTTGATGTTATCGTTTCTCGTCCAGCGTGTAGAAATCAATGAGGCGGATGAGTGCCTGCTGACAGACGGTGCAGAAGTCGGGATGTTCATTGGTGCGCATGCGGCAGTCTTTCTGTCCGCGCCATACCCCTTTCGACATGTAGCCGCCACCCTCAACGAGTCCGGCACGTCCCTGATCTATCAAGTCCTGCCACTTGGCAGGATTTTTTGTGCTGGTAGTCAGATTAGGCTCCCAAGGTTCAGTGTCGGCAAAGTACATGGGGTCGTTGTCACCGTATGGATACTCGTCGCCCAAGCCGCCAAAGGAGTGTCCGAACTCATGGACTACCACCGGACGGAAGTGCATACCTCGCGTATAGCTCAGGTTGTAACTGTTGTAGATGCCGCCACCCCCGTAGTGTTCGGTATTAGCCAGCACGATGATGTGTTCATAGGGCGTACAGGCTAACACGTCGTGCAAACGCTTCAAGTGCAGGGTAGTCAGATAGCGCGTCATGTAGAAGGTATCAAAGTGGGAGCCTAAAGCCGTGTCCAACCATATCCCCTCACCAGGCTGGCTGACATCAGTGTCAACGGAAGGAGATAACAAAGCTACCACGTTGAAGCGTCCGCGCAGGGTTTTGAAAGGCTCATGGGCAAAGAGTGCGTTCATCGCCGTACGGCAGTCGTCAAGATATTGATCCATTTGGTTTTGGGAATAGCCCTCGGCTACATATGCAATATGGATGCACCGTGTGGTATCGTCAGCCTGCTGCAGAGTGACAAAGGGAGTCTGCTGGCGCAGGCGACGTATCATAATATCTTGCGGGTCAACCTCATGAGTCATCTCCGTCATTACTTGGTTGTGATAGTTGCGCAGTTCAACACGGATGCGGACAGGCTTTTTGGGGTAAGGAATGAGAAAGACGTTCTCAAACGATTTGCGAGTCTTCTTGGCCTCGTCGGTTGACAGCCACTCCTGAAAGAGTGTGGCAAAGGAGTGACGATAGACCACCTTGCCACTCTGACTGTCAGTGACGGTAATGGAGCCGCAGCCATTCAAGGGCAACTCGCCCAGATGGTGACGGCGCCCATACCAGCGCGGCGACATGGATAGCTGGTCAACGTAGATGTCCTGACGCTGTGAGTCGCCGGCAAAGACATAGTCCAAGCGTAGGGTAGAGTCGCAGAAATAGCTTTGAAAATCCTGTGCAGTCATGGTAGCACTGGACAGCAGGGTGAAAAGCAGAATGAGATATTGTTTCATAGTTGTATGTCGTTAATGAGTTGTTGTATATAGGGTCGTTCCCAGTCGCGTTCGTGATAGCGGTCTGTGTCGTACAGCATCAAGTCAAGATCAAGGGTGACACAGTTCTTGGTGCGGTGTGTCTCTGCCTCGCAGGCTTTCAAGTAACGTTGCAGCTCGTCGGCAGAGAGGGTAGTAACACCTGCTGCCAACCGGTTCATATACATACTACCGCTACCCTTGAAGTCGTGTGTCCATAGTCTGCGGCTTAGCTGTACTTCATCTAGCAACGTGGAAAGACGCTCAGAGGCCCACTGTACATGAACACTCTGGCGGCAGTCCGACCCGATAGCAATGAGGACGCAAGGCATATACGGGACTTATTTCTTTTCTTTGATAATACCGTGACGGTATGCGTAGAGCAGCTGGTGCAAGTCTTTAATCTGTTCGCGCAGCTCAATACCCATGTCAGTGTCAGCCACCAACATCCTGTGGGCAGAGAGTTCCACCAACTGTGTGGTAGACTTGATGTCCGTACCTTTCTCGATAGCTTCCGTCAGACTTGTGAACGGCTCGTGCTGAACGAGCTGGAAGCCACGACTGTGATAGACCAGCGTATAGCCTGCAATACCTGTCTCAGAGTGGTAAGCCTCCGAGAAGCCACCGTCGATGACCATTAGTTTGCCATTAGCCTTGATGGGATTCTCGCCCTTCGAGGCATGGACGGGTACGTGGCCGTTGATGATATGGCGGTTCATTCCCTTCACGCCGAAGGCATCGAGAATGCGGTCGCACACTTCCTCCGAGTCGCGCAACTGGAAGTAGTAACCCTTCTCTTCCTTGTAGGTAGTCTTATCAGTCAGGAAGTAACGCTCGAAGGTTGCCATCTTCGACTTATCGAACAAGGGAGAATCCTTGCCGCACCACAGATAAAGGAAGTAGTCGCGGGCAAAGAGGCGCAGTTCCTTGTCGGTATCATTCTCGAAGGCAGCACGTACCAACATGCCGATGTTATGCATTAACTCATGTCCGTGGTACTTTTGGCCTTTGTAGAGTTCTACGTCTTTCAGTGAGCCGTCGGCATTAAGTGGAATGGAGGCATGGAACAGCAGGTTCTGATTGCAGATGGTGTACATACATCCGTGCGAGAGCAGCATCTTGATATGCTTCTGCAGTTTCTCGCTGACGCGGAATGAGTGGTGCAACTTCTCCATCAACAGCTGTTCATCGGGTGTCAGCTCGTTGGGATGCTTCGGGTCTATGGTCGGGAAGTGGCACGACTTCATCTCATAATCCTTGCCGTCAATGACACATACGCCACGCTTATAGTCTACCAACTCAAGCAGGCAGCGTTCTTCCATCTTCCACTCAGGACGACGCTTGAAGATTTGGGCTTCCACCTTGAACTGGAGCACGGAGATGGCTTTGTGCATCTGTGCTGTCAGGCGCTTGCTCTTCTCGTCAAGCGTATTGCCTGAAATAAGTCTTGGAATGAACTCTTCGCATGGGTCGTCGCCATACGTCTCCATAGCAAAAGTAGCCAGAGGCATGAGGTTAATGCCATAGCCTTCTTCAAGGGTTGCAAGGTTGGCATAGCGCAATGAAAGGCGCAACACGTTACAGATACAGGCGTCATTGCCCGCACAGGCTCCCATCCACAGAATGTCGTGGTTGCCCCACTGGATATCCCATGAGTGATATTGACGCATTGTGTCCAGTATGATGTGTGCACCAGAACCTCGATCGTAGATGTCGCCAAGGATGTGGAGCTGGTCGATGGCCAGTCGCTGAATGACGTTGCACAGAGCAATGATAAAATCATCTGCACGCCCCGTCGAGATAATGGTATCGACGATGACGCTGACATAGCCTGCCTTGTCGATGTCATCTGTACGTTCGTGAAGCAACTCCTCAATGATATAGGCAAACTCGGCGGGCAGCGACTTGCGCACTTTAGAGCGCGTGTACTTCGACGACACGTCACGACAGACAGCCACCAACCTGTGAATGGTGATATGGTACCAGTCGTCAATATCGCTTTCAGCAGCCTTTATCAGTTCTATCTTTTCTTCAGGGTAATAGATAAGCGTACACAGTTCACGGCGTTCTGACTCACGGATGTCGCCCTTGAACAGTTCACTGACCTTGCGGCGGATATTTCCCGAGGCGTTCTTCAGCACGTGCTTGAAGGAAAGGCTCTCACCATGCAGGTCGGCCAGAAAGTGCTCTGTACCTTTTGGCAGATTAAGGATGGCTTCCAGGTTGATGATTTCAGTAGAAGCCGAAGCAATATTCGGAAAGGATGAAGACAGCAGTTGCAGATAGTGCATGTTCTGTTCATTCAGTCCTTTGGGTTTCTTGGTATTCATATCATGATAATTTTAGGTTGTTCTCTACTTGTTTCCTTAGTTTGCGTGCCCGCCAGTCACAACAGGGAGGCACAGGCATGAAGCCTTCGGTGAGTCCTGTCAGTTCGCTCATCAGCCACATAACACGTCCTGCCATCTTGTAAAGGTGGCTCTCCTGTAGTGTCTCGCCCAGGAGTTCTTCATCACAGCCGTGATAGCGAAGCTCGCGGTCCAACTCTACGAGGTGACTGATGGTCAGCCGGTTGCGGAAGATGAGTTTGCGCAGGTGACGGAACGTAGCCATCAGGCGGGCATTCTCCGTGGCAAAACTAATACCAATGGCACTCTCGATGCTTTGCGCAGGCTGGTAGTGGTCGGGCATGAAGCAAGGAACGTTGGAAACATCCATATCGGGGGCATTGACTTGCATGACGCGGATGCCTCGCTGGATGATGTCTTCAATCTGTTGCTGGTGTGCATAGCACAGCAGTTCACGCCACTGGGTGACCTCATTGCGCTCTTTTATCCACCGTTCGTCACCAGTAATGCCTGCCTTGATAAGCATGCGCAAGGCTGAACGGTTGTCGTCATCTAACAGTTCCCAAGTGTTTGAGTCCATCACTTTACGATAGAGACGGTACGTCTGCTGCGCCATCTCTTTAGCGGTCGTGGTTTGAGTGATGAGTGGGTTGCGGATGATCTGCATACGTTTGTTCCATCCTGTCTGGCTGATGCATTCCTCTTCCATCTTGCCTTGTATGATGATGACGTATGCTCGTGCGACGATATGCCGCTGATACATCAGTTGCTTGGGGAGCTTCTCTTTCCAATAGTCTTGTTTCTGTACCCACGGCTCCAGTTGTCCGTGAGGGGAGAGAATGAGCCTGGCTCCGATTTTGAATGCCTGTTGTACGATGCGGTAAGAAGAGTTACGCCAACAACCGTGCAGGTGTAGCAGGTCGAACGGACGCTCACGCAACCGTTGCAAGGCATCAGCAGGCTCCGTAGCCCGTTCATTGGTACACTCCAAACCCATAGAGTCGCATAGTGCGGTCACGTAAGCGCTAATGATAGCATCGTCTTTAGGGTAGTAGTGCAGTACTCTCATAGGTATTATCTTATAAATAAGTTATTCCATGCAACACGAAGACGCAGGCCCATCAGTCGTAAGCCACGTATGTCTTGGTCGCAACACTTGATGACGTCGAAGATATAGTCACGACGGATGGCAACGGCATCGTAATGTCCGCACCACTTCTTGAGCCAGCGTCCATGATGGCCGCGTCCTGACTGCCGCTCGGCTTTGAGGATAATCGGAAGGGCATCTTCCAGTTGTTCCTTGGTCTGATAGCTGGTCTCTGAGCGTTGCCGGTTGCTGTACACGATGGTAACATCAAACTCAGAGGGCAGCCCAGAGAACCATAGTTCAGAAACGGGAGGCCTGTTGATGTCTGCCAACACGATGCTACTGCCGTGTGCTGCTTTGGCACCTAAGGTCAAGGCAAGACGCAAACGGCTTGGATTGCGAACGGAGGGGGGCAGGAACGTCGTATAGAGGTTGCTGTATTCCTCCTTCATGCGCTTCAGCACGTCGGGTGTCTCATCGGTAGAGGCATCGTCAACGACAATGACCTCACATCCCTCACCATTGTTAAGCGTGAGGAACCTGGGCAGTTGCTCTTCCAACTCAGCGACTTGGTCGTGTACGACGATTACTACAGAGAAGGATATCTGATGATTTTTATGTTCTTCTGTCGTTGTCATCATTTGTTGTTACTGTTTATATCTCGTCGCTAAGAAAGCCTTGTGGCAGTCGGCGACAGTTATAGCCTGATGCCATGATTTCACCATAGGCACCAGCAGATCGGATGGCAATCAAGTCGCCACGATGGCATCGGTTGAGGTCAATCTGCTTGGCAAACACGTCCGTTGACTCGCAGATAGGTCCCACCACGTCGTAGATGTCTGCCGGCTCATTGCTGCTCAGGTTCTCTATCTTGTGATAAGCCTGATAGAGAGCTGGGCGTATGAGGTCAGTGAAACCGGCATCGACAATACAGAATTTCTTTACGGCGCCTTCCTTGACATATAATGTACGCGTCATCAGTGTTCCGCATTGTGCTACGACAGCACGTCCCAACTCAAAGTGCAGAGTCTGCCCATTGCGCAGGCGCAGCTTCTTGGCATAGGTATCGAAGTAGGCTTTGAAGTCAGGAATAGGCACTCGGTTGGGGTGTTGATAGTCAACGCCCAAGCCGCCGCCCACATTGATATGCTCTACATGGATGCGATGACGTTCCAGTTCGTTCTGCAAGTCATTGATACGATTGCAGAGAGCCTCAAAGTCGCCCATGTCAAGAATCTGCGAACCAATATGGAAGTGTAGTCCTACTACACGGATGTGAGGCATGTGCGACGCTTCTTCGATGACTTTCAGCATGTCGCGCATGTCAATACCGAACTTGTTTTCTGCCAGTCCTGTGGTAATATTGGCATGGGTATGTGCTCCTACATTAGGATTCAGTCGGAAAGCTACGCGAGCTGTCTTATTCCTGGCACCGGCAAGTTCGTTGATAACCTCCAGTTCTGGGATGCTCTCAACGTTAAAGCAGAAGATGTCGTTGTCAAGTCCGAGGTTAATCTCCCAGTCGCTCTTGCCCACACCAGCGAAGACAATCTTCGAGCCAGGAAATCCTGCACGTACGCTGGCCTCAATCTCTCCACCGCTGACGCAGTCGACACCCAAACCTGCTTCTCGGATAATGCGCAGTATCTTGGGATTGGCATTAGCCTTCACTGCAAAGTGTACGACAAAGCCTTCGTGCTTGCGTACTTCCTCGTTGATGGCGCGAAGCGTTGCTCTCAACAACTCCGCGTCATAATAGTAGAACGGTGTCTGAATCCTGTTCAGCCTGTCTGTTGGAAAGTTTCCTTTTGTCATTGTGTTGGCGTTGTGGTTAACTGAACAGGGTGTCGCTCAGCGACTGCATGGTCCGTTTCTTGTCTTCCTCGCGGATGAGGAAAGAGATGTTGTAGTTGGAGCCGCCATACGATATCATTCGTACAGGAATATTCTTCAAAGCATTCATGACCTGTGTCTCAAAACCAATATTGGACCAGTCAAGGTCACCAACGACACAGATAATGCACATACCCGTGTCAACGGTTACAGTGCCATATTTCTTCAGCTCGTCGACTATCTCACCCAGATGGGCGGAGTTGTCAATAGACATCGAAACACCGACCTCGGAAGTACATACCATATCGATAGGTGTCTGATAGCTCTCGAAGATTTCGAATACCTTACGCAGGAAACCCGTAGCTAACAACATGCGTGACGACTTAATCTTGATAGCGATGATGTTGTCTTTGGCAGCCACGGCCTTGATTTTACCGTATTCTGTGCGGTTCGAGATGGTAGTACCTTCAGCATTAGGCTCCATCGTGTTGAGCAGTCGGACGGGAATGCCGGCATACTTGGCAGGTTGTACACACGTGGGGTGCAGAATCTTGGCTCCGAAATATGCCAACTCGGCAGCCTCTTCGAAGTGCAGCTGATGTACGGGTGTCGTCTTGTCAACGATGCGCGGGTCGTTGTTATGCATACCGTCGATGTCCGTCCATATCTGAATTTCCTCAGCATTCAGGGCAGCACCAACAAGAGAAGCGGTATAATCGGAACCGCCACGTTCCAGATTGTCAATCTCGCCGTAGGCATTGCGACAAATGAACCCCTGGGTGATGTACACCTGATAGCCCTCGTTCTGTTCCATGATGGCATGAAGCTTCTCCTTGATATATACTGGATCTGGCTCAGAGTTCTTGTCAGTGCGCATGAAGTCGAGTGCATTAAGCAACACGGCCTTGATACCTTGCTCATTCATGTAGTTGACGACCATGTTGGTTGAAATAAGCTCACCCTGTGCCACGATGCTCTTTTCCTCGAAGCTGGTAAACAGTTCCTTGGTGAACGAGCGCAGGTAGTTCATCTCCGACACAATGAAATCTCGTGTCTGAGCCTTCATCTCCTCCGTAGCGTAAAGCTCGTCGATGTGCTGCATGTATTTGCGCTCCAGTTGGTTGATGACGTCATTGGCTCCCTCTGGGTTCTTCTTGTAGAGGTAGTTGGAGACATCAACCAGTGAATTGGTTGTGCCAGCCATTGCTGAGAGCACAACGAATACGGGCTCACCGGACTTGATTACTAAGTTCGTTACTTCTTTCATGCGGGTCGGCGTACCTACCGACGTACCGCCAAACTTCATTACTTTCATACGTGTTCTTTATTTTTTTGTTTCTTATTTGCGACATTTATATCGACAGGTCTTCACGTGTTGAATAGTCAACGCCCTTGCTCTGCGACTGTTCCTCGGCCTCTGCATAGAGGGCTATCTTGTTGTAGTCGTGGGTAATATCCTCCAAACGACCGTCGATGCAACGATAGACGATGCCGGGATAGTCGTTAAGGAGCGTGATGTTATGGGTAGTCATCACCACCGAAGTCCCTTGTTGGGTGACCTGTCGAAGCAGTCGGACGATATTGGCAGCCGTCTCTATGTCTAAGTTACCGGTGGGTTCATCGGCAATAATGATTTTAGGCTTGTTCAGCAAGGCGCGAGCTATTGCGATGCGTTGCTGTTCTCCGCCAGACAACTCATGAGGATAGCGTGTGGCAAAGTCCTGCATCTCTACATCTTCCAAGACGTCGTTGATACGCTCTTCAATCTCCTTGCGCTTCTTCCAGCCCGTAGCCCGTAGCACAAACTCCAGATTATCGTGAACAGTACGGTCGCTCAGCAGTTGGAAGTCTTGGAAGATGATGCCCATCTGTCGGCGAAGGGCTGGGATGTATCTACGCTTCAAACCACGGAGGTCGTGATTCAAGACAAAGGCATTGTCGGCCTCGTCAACGTCCAACTCAAAATAGAGCGTCTTGAGCAATGTCGACTTTCCGGCACCAACACGTCCGATAATGTAGATGAACTCCCCTTCATCAACGTGGAAGTCAACTTCCTTGAGTACGAGTATTCCGTCTTTCTGACAGATGTTTGCTTTCTTGTAATCTACTAACATATCTGAATTACTAATTTGCTATTTACCGATTTCTATTTCATTTTTCCTGCTGCCTTGGCCTCTCGGCGCTGCTTGTCCCATTCAGGGTCGTGGCGTCGGTGTAGTTCGTTGGCAACATCCTCAATACGTAATCCTTTCTCGGTCAGCATCACGATGAGGTGATACAACAGGTCACTGGCTTCATATACCAGATGCTCTGTGCTGCCGTTGGTGGCTTCAATGACTGTCTCTAAAGCTTCTTCACCCACCTTTTGGGCTATCTTGTTGATGCCGTCGTGGAATAGTTTCGTGGTATAGGAGCCTTCCGGCATCTCCTGTTTACGCTGATTGATGAAGTCTTGCAGTTCGGAGAGAAAGAGCAAGGATGAGCCTTGCTGTACAGTGTTGTCTTCTCCCCAGCAGGTATCGGTGCCAGTGTGGCAGGTAGGACCGATGGGATGAACGCGAACAAGCAGCGTATCGTTGTCACAATCGACCTTCATGCTGACAAGATTCAGGTAGTGTCCAGACGTCTCGCCCTTCGTCCAAAGTGTCTGACGGGTACGGCTCCAGAAGGTGACGTGACCTGTCTGCACCGTCTTCTGATAGGCTTCTTCGTTCATAAAGCCCAGCATCAGCACGTTTTTGGTTGTGGCATCCTGAATAATGGCAGGTACCAATCCCCCCATCTTTTCAAAATCTATATTCATAATCTAACGTTTATGCCTTCTTGTTTTAAGTATTGTTTCAGTTCCGGGACGGGAATCTCGCCGAAATGGAATACGGAGGCAGCCAAGGCAGCATCTGCATGTCCCTCAATGAAGACGTCACGGAAGTGTTCTTTGCAACCAGCACCACCACTGGCTATGATGGGAATGCTTAGCGTGTCGCAGAGTTCACGTAGTGCCTCGTTGGCAAAGCCCTGCTTTGTACCGTCGTGGTTCATGGACGTGAAGAGTATCTCGCCGGCTCCGCGCTCCTGAACTTCGTGAGCCCATTCAAAAAGTCCGCGCTCAGTTCGTTCACGACCGCCTTTCAGATAACAATGCCAACCATCATCGTCTAACCGGGCATCGATAGCCACCACACACACCTGTGAACCAAAGCGAGTAGTAATTTCATCAATGATTTCAGGGTGGCGCAAGGCAGCACTGTTGATGCTTACCTTGTCGGCACCAGCATAAAGCAGCCGCTTAACATCGCACAGCTCGTTGATGCCACCGCCAACAGTAAAGGGAATATTGATTTCCTGGGCAACACGTGTCACCATGTCCGTGAAGGTCTTGCGTTCCTCGAAGGATGCCGTGATGTCAAGAAACACCAGTTCGTCAGCACCCTGCACGGAATAGGCCTTGCCAAGTTCCACAGGGTCGCCGGCACTTCTCAGATTGACGAAGTTGGTGCCTTTGACGGTCTCGCCGTCTTTCACGTCTAAGCAGGGTATGATGCGCTTGGCTAATGACATAGTAACTCCTTCAGATTAATTTTTCCTTCATAGATAGCTTTGCCGAAGACGACAGCGGGAATGCCGGCAGCATCCAGTGCCTTGATGTCGTCGATAGAGGATACTCCGCCGCTGGCTATCAGGTGCAGGGTGGGGTAGGCTTCCATTACTTGCCGATAGAGGTCGATGGCAGGACCTTGCAGCGTGCCGTCCTTGGAAATCTCTGTACAGAGCACATTCCTGACACCTGCGTCAACATATTTCTGAAGGAACGGCAGCAGGTCCTCTTCAGAGTCTTCCTTCCAGCCATTGATGCTGATTTTCCCGTTTCTGACGTCGGCTCCCAATATCATACGTTCAGGACCATACTGTCGCAGCCACTTCATAAAGAGGTCTGGACGGGTGACAGCTATCGAGCCTACGGTAACCATGTGTGCTCCATGCTCAAAAGCAGCCTCCATGTCGGCGTCGGTCTTGATGCCACCACCGAAGTCGATGGTTAGGCTTGTCTCGGTAGAAATGCTTTGCAGCACGTCGCCATTGACAATATGATGACTCTTGGCACCATCCAAATCAACAACGTGAAGCCGACGGAAACCGATGCGCTCAAACTCGCGGGCCATCTGCAGCGGGTCGCCGTAAACGCTCTTCTGCTCATAGTTGCCCTTGGTCAGCCGAACGCATTGCCCTCCGATGATGTCTATAGCAGGAATCAGTTCTATCATAGCTCCAGAAAGTTCTTGATGATACGTTCACCCACCGTTCCGCTCTTTTCAGGATGGAACTGGCAGGTGTAGAAATTGTCTTTATGCAAAGCTGCAGAGTAGGGGAGTATGTAGTCGGCTACGGCTGCGGTGTACTTGCAGACAGGCACATAATAGGAGTGAACGAAATAGACATAGCTGCTTTCTTCCATCAGCGGGCCTTTCACGTCGTAGAGACGGTTCCAACCCATGCAGGGCACTTTGTCCTCGTGACGGATAGGGGAGAAGCGGTGTACGTCAACATCGAACACGCCAATGCAGTCAGTATCGCCTTCCTCTGAATGACGACAAAGCAACTGCTGACCGATACAGATGCCTAACACGGGTTGTGTGAGGTTTCTGATGACTTCGTCCAACCGTCTCGCTTTCAAGTAATTCATGGTTCCAAGGGCTTCTCCCTGACCAGGGAACACCACATGGTCGGCCTTTAGCAATTGCTCTGCATCATCCGTCAGCAAAGGCTCCACTCCCAGACGTCTGAGGGCATTCACCACGCTGTACACGTTGCCTGCGTTGTATTTCACAATTGCTACATTCATATTATGAGAATATGATGGTTTTGTTCTTGAATGTCAGTATCTTACGCTGGATATGCTTGGAAACGGCATGCGACAGCACAATCTTCTCCAAGTCCTTGCCCTTCAATACCAGACTCTCCGGCGTGTCTTTATGAGTGATGCGCGTCACATCCTGCTCAATGATGGGTCCTGCATCAAGTTCTGCCGTCACATAATGGCTCGTAGCACCAATAATCTTCACACCGCGCTCCCAAGCTTGATGATAGGGCTTTGCACCCACAAAGGCAGGCAGGAACGAGTGGTGAATATTAATGATGTGGTTGGGATAGGCGGCAATCATATCATCAGAAATAATCTGCATATAACGAGCCAGCACAATAAACGTAACTTTCTCTTTTCTAAGCAGTTCCATTTCCGCCTGTTCAACCTCGGCCTTGTTGGAATGGTCTTTTTTGATGCTCCATACATGATAGGGAATGCCGAATTGTTCACCCACATAGCGAAGGTCTTCGTGGTTGCTGACAATGCAGGGAATGTCAACTTCCCATTCGCCAGCTTTCCAGCGAGCCAGCAGGTCGTACAGACAATGGCTCATCTTCGACACAAAGATAGCCATACGTGGCCGTTTGTCGCTGAAATACAGGTTACAAGTCATCTTGTAGCGCTGGGCATAGAGCGTGTTAATGTACTCCTGAATTTTTTCACGCGGAATCAAGAATTTCTCCAGTTCCCATTCAATACGCATGAAAAACATTCCGTCTTGCTTATCTACATATTGGTCAAGGTAAACGATGTTCCCTTGGTTATCTGTGATAAATCTAGTTACTTCAGAGATAATGCCTTTTTGGTCAGGGCAATGTAGAAGCAGAATTGCAGTTGGTTTCATTTCTTTTCTTTCTTCTTTTTGAACTTTCATGTCTAATGAAGTGCAAAAGTACAAAAATTATATGAACTTACCAAATATGCAACCTTTTTTTTCCTTATTATATATAAAATAATGATTTTCTTGCAAAAGTTGGGGCAATTAAGCTTAAAAGTAGGAACCTTTAGGCACCTAAATATGATAAGTTTAAAATAAACATATAATCGGCATTATGATAAATAACAAAATATTAGTTCATATATTTTGGGGATATGGAATAAAATGTCTATCTTTGCAGAATTAAAGAATAAACTGTTCTGATTTGCAGAGTTAACGAATAAACGTTCTGAATTTGCAAAATAAACGAAGCTGAAGAAATAAACATGCAATAATCATAAAAACAAAAAACTATGCTGAAAGACTTTAATTTCTATGCTCCGACAAGAGTTGTATTCGGACGCGAGGCTGAACAAAAAATTGGTGAGCTGACAAAAGCTCAAGGTGCTCACAAGGTACTCATACATTATGGCGGCGGCTCTGCTGAACGCTCCGGATTGCTGAATGTTGTCAGAAAACAGCTGAAAGACGCTGGTATTGACTTTGTAGAACTTGGCGGTGTTATTCCCAATCCACTGCTGTCAAAAGTTCAGGAAGGCATCGAACTTTGCCGTCAGGAAGGCGTTGACTTCATCCTGGCTGTTGGTGGCGGCAGCGTCATTGACTCATCAAAAGCTATTGGCTACGGCGTGAAATACGATGGTGACGTATGGGATTTCTGGTGCGGAAAAGCCGTTCCGGCACATTGTCTTCCCATTGGTGTCGTGCTGACCATTCCTGCTGCAGGCTCAGAAATGTCGTCGAGTTGCGTTATTACCAAGGACGAAGGACTCATTAAGCGTGGCATTAACTCTGACCTGTGCCGTTGCCGCTTCTGCGTCATGAATCCTGAGCGCACATATACGTTGCCTCCTTATCAGACAGCTGCTGGTGCGACAGACATCATGATGCACACCATGGAGCGTTATTTCTCGAAGTACGAAGACATGACCTTAACTGATGCAATATCAGAAGCTTTGCTTAGAACGGTTAAAGATTCTGCTTTGGTTGTTTTGAAGCATCCTGAAGACTATCGAAACCGTGCTCAAATCATGTGGGCAGGCTCGTTGGCACACAACGATTTAACGGAGTGTGGAACGGAAAAAGACTTTGCCACACACCGTTTGGAACACGAATTGAGCGCCCTATTCGGCGTTACGCACGGTGCCGGATTGGCTGCTTTGTGGCCGTCGTGGGCACGGTACGTAAAATCACGCCATTTAAGCCGCTTCGTTCAGTTTGCCGTCAATGTGATGGGTGTTGAGAACGATTTCTCCCACCCCGATGAAACTGCCGAAAAAGGCATCTGTGCGATGGAGGAATGGTACAGGAAGATAGGAATGCCTACCAATATTCATGAATTGTTAGGTCGCGAGATTACCAGCGATGAAATCGACGAAATGGTAGAGAAATGCTCGCGTGGCGGTACCATCACATTAGGTGCTATGGAGGTGCTTGATGCCAAGAAGATGCGTGAAATCTACGAAATGGCCAAGTAAAAAGGCTGAGATTCCCAAAAAGCAAAGTAGGGGACAACTCCCCTACTCTTTTTCTTTATAGCGTTCACCCCAGCAAGCCACCATCCGCTCATAGAGTTTTTGCTCGGCAGGACTGTGTTGCCCGTGCCATAATCGCTCGTTCTGTACTGCATCGGGCAAATATTGCTGTGGCGTGAAGTTGCCGTTGAAATCGTGCGGATATTTGTAGCCGTCGTGATAACCCAAATCCTTCATCAGTTTGGTAGGTGCATTACGCAGATGCAAGGGTACGGGTTGATTGCCCGTCTGACGCACCAAACCGAGTGCTGCATCAATGCCCAGGTACGCCGAATTACTCTTAGGCGACGTAGCCAGATAAACGGCAGCTTCTGCCAAAGGGATGCGACCTTCTGGCCAACCTATCTTCATGACGGCATCAAAGGCTGCATTAGCCAGCAGCAGAGCGTTGGGATTGGCCAATCCAATGTCCTCGGCAGCCGAAACAACCAGTCGCCGAGCAATGAACTGTGGGTCTTCCCCACCCTCTATCATGCGAGCCATCCAGTAGAGGGCAGCATCAGGGTCGGAGCCTCGGATGGACTTGATGAAAGCCGAGATGATGTCGTAGTGCATCTCTCCGTCTTTATCGTATGCCAAAGGATTCTGTTGCAGGCATTTTTCCACGAATTCATCGGTAATAACAACTTCATCATTTGCAGAAGTCTCTGTTACTAATTCCAAAATATTCAGCAACTTACGGGCATCTCCTCCACTATATCTTAAGAGTGCTCCCGTTTCCTTCAACGTGATGTTCCGTTCTTTCAGGAAAACGTCCTGTTTCAACGCACGATGCAGCAGTTCCAACAGGTCGTCCTTCTCCAACGACTTCAACACATAGAGCTGACAACGCGAGAGCAAGGGTCTGATAACCTCGAACGAAGGATTCTCCGTAGTAGCGCCAATCAGCGTAACAATGCCCTTTTCAACGGCTCCGAGCAGCGAATCCTGCTGTGATTTGGAGAAGCGGTGAATCTCGTCTATAAATAAAATAGGTGAAGCCTCGTTGAAGAAACGGCCCTTTTGTGCCCGTTCTATCACGTCGCGCACATCCTTCACGCCGCTGGTTACTGCCGACAACGTATAGAAAGGAGTCTGCAGCCGGTTGGCAATGATTTGAGCCAGCGTGGTCTTGCCTACTCCCGGAGGTCCCCAAAGGATGAACGACGAGATGTGTCCTGCCTCAATCATCTTGCGCAGGACAGCCCCCTCGCCTACCAGATGCTTCTGTCCGATGTAGTCGTCAAGTGTCCTTGGACGTAGTCTTTCTGCTAACGGTTCTGCCATAATTGAGCACAAAGGTAGCGTATTTTAGCTAATTAACAAAAAAATATCAGCGAAAACTTGTAAAAAGCAAATAAAGTATGTACATTTGCAAGCAAAAAGCAATTAATACATCAATATTTATGAAAGAAACATCATCAAACAAGGCACTTAATCTGAAGACTTTGACAAAAAGCACCGTCTGGGATGTCCAGGAAAACGACATCTTCCGTATGCTGGACGCTGCCGAGAAAGACCCTGAAGTGAAAGACAATCTGCGCCATTATGCTGACATCATCCGCAGCGCTTTCATGATTGAGGAAATCAAGGACGACTCAAAAGAGGTGCGTGCGAAGTACGAGAAGCAAGGCTACAAGGTTGGAAACATCAAGACCGGCGATGAGCAGAAGTTACAGTGGGCCATCAAGAAGCGTCCCATTACCCGCGTTACCGACCTGACCTACGAGAACATCCGACACATATCGGCTGCCAAGCTGCTGGAAGTTATCGACCGCAACTTTGGTGGTGGCTGGGACTCGCTGTCACAATCTATTCAGGACATCATCGAGAGCGGCTTCGACATTTCTACCACGACGCTGCCGAAAGACCGTCTGCACAAGAAGGGCGGCATGTACGAGAAGAAGGTTGCCGACGGCTTTGACGTGCTGAAGGTAGAGAAAGGCACGTGGGTAGAAGCCATCTTCGCCAAGGTGAAGCCCGAAGCCTTCAAGCCGCGCATGAAGTTTGACGAGCCTCGTATGGGAGACGGTGAGGACGACGATGAAGACGTTGAAATCGTTGACGACTACAACAAGCCTGACGAGGACGATGTTGAGCTGGAAGGTCCCAACGACGATGACATCACGGAAGAGAACTACCGCACCACGTTTACTATTGAAGCAACGGACGACGAAGATGCCGAAAGTCTCTCCGACTACATTGCCGACGAGTAATACCAATCATTTAAAATATTAGTAATTCATGATTATTCCAAGTGTTTTCTGGCTGGTACCCATTGCCTCTTTGGTTGCTCTGGGTATGGCCTGGTTCTTCTTTTGTCAGATGATGAAGGAAGACGAGGGTACGCCGCGTATGCGTGAGATTGCCCTCTACGTGAGAAAAGGTGCTATGGCCTATCTGAAACAGCAGTACAAGGTCGTGGGCATCGTGTTTGCAGTACTCTGTGCGCTGTTTGCCTTCATGGCCTACGGTCTGAACGTGCAGAACCCCTGGGTGCCGTTTGCATTCCTGACGGGTGGTCTCTTCTCAGGCTTGGCAGGCTTCTTTGGCATGAAGACCGCTACCTACGCCTCTGCACGTACTGCTAATGCTGCCCGTGACAGCCTGAATGCCGGATTGAAGGTTGCCTTCCGTTCTGGTGCTGTCATGGGACTGACCGTTGTAGGTCTTGGTCTGCTTGACATTGCTATCTGGTTCGTTGTGCTAAATGGTTTGACCGACGACTCGCTCATCACCATCACCACCACCATGCTGACCTTCGGAATGGGTGCTTCCACACAGGCGCTGTTTGCACGTGTTGGCGGTGGTATCTACACCAAAGCTGCCGACGTAGGTGCTGACATCGTGGGTAAGGTAGAAGCCGACATTCCTGAGGACGACCCGCGCAATCCTGCTACCATTGCCGACAATGTGGGCGACAATGTGGGTGACGTGGCCGGTATGGGTGCCGACCTCTACGAGAGCTACTGCGGCTCGGTGCTCAGTACTGCTGCCCTCGGTGCCGCAGCCTTCAGCGTTGCAGGCCTTGAGGTTCAGCTGCGTGCCGTTATTGCCCCAATGCTGATTGCCGCTGTAGGTGTGTTCCTGTCGCTGTTCGGCATTTTCCTGGTACGTACCAAGGAGGGAGCCACGATGAAGGACCTGCTGCGCTCTCTGTCAATAGGTACCAATGTCAGCGCCGTGCTCATCGCCATTGCCACCTTCGCCATCCTCTACTTCATGGGTATCGAGAACTGGCTGGGACTCTCCTTGTCCGTCATCAGCGGTTTGGCTGCCGGTGTCATTATCGGACAGGCTACCGAGTACTATACCTCGCACAGCTACAAGCCGACTCAGAAGATTTCGGAGGCTGGACTCACAGGTGCTGCCACCGTTATCATCAAAGGTATTGGAACGGGCATGATTTCTACCTGCATCCCCGTCATCACCATTGGCGTGGCCATCATACTGAGTTTCGGCTTTGCCAACGGCTTCGACCTGTCAATGTCCTCTGAGAGTCTGTCACACGGTCTCTACGGCATTGGTATCGCTGCCGTGGGTATGCTGTCAACGCTCGGCATTACGCTGGCTACCGACGCCTACGGACCTATCGCTGACAATGCCGGTGGTAACGCTGAGATGTCAGAGCTGGGCGAAGAGGTTCGTCATCGTACCGATGCACTCGACGCATTAGGCAACACCACTGCCGCCACCGGTAAGGGCTTTGCCATCGGCTCTGCAGCCCTCACGGCACTGGCTCTGCTGGCTTCGTACATCGAAGAAATCAAGATTGCTATGGAGCGTGCTGGCGTCATGATGGAGAATGTGAAGGGCGAGGTCATCAACGCCTCTGCTGC
>JAEEGL012041525.1_pt1 | contig 18744 bp, 20 predicted proteins | sample 9134231 | NCBI WGS metagenome assembly JAEEGL01 (sample SAMN16246548, study PRJNA631951) | gut metagenome | biome: gut microbiome; feature: rumen; material: fiber-attached | host: Bos | place: Iran: Karaj | collected 2018-10 | reverse complement strand
GAGTTCCGAGAACTTGGCGTCCAGTTCGCCCTTTCCGCTGTCGGTAAATACGGTATCATCACCCTCGGCGAATCTCCACGGAGCGTAGAAGTGAACGGAGAATATGATATTCTTCTTGTTCGGAACTATCATATCGTTGAGAGCCACACTGTCAGCTGAAGCCGCATATGAGGTAACGATAAGAGTTCTGTCGGCGTTCTTGCCGCCGCTTGAACGGACAGTATCAACGAAGTCGCTTGCGTACTTGTTGACTATCTTTCTTTCGTCCTTTGTGCCGCCCATCCATTCCATAGCGGAACCGACGGTTCTCGGCTCGTTCATACCCTCGAACAGGAGCCTGTCATCGTAGTCGCCGAAGCGCTCTGCTATCTGCTCCCATATCTTCTTGAGGCGGGCACTGTCGCCTGCGTATGAAGCGCTCTGGGGGTCGAACCATATATAGTCATCGTGGTGCATGTTGAGCACAACGAAAAGGCCCTCGCTGTAGGCGTAGTCCACGACCTCCTGAACTCTGTCGAGCCATTCGGTCTGTATCTGATCTCCGTTCATATGCTCGGCCCATGTAACGGGTATTCTGACCGCATTGAAGCCAGCCGATCTGACGGAGTTTATCATTTCCCTTGTGGTCTTCATATTGCCCCAGCCCGTTTCGGTATTGAGGCCTGTTTTGCCTGTATCGTAGCTGTCAAGGGTATTGCCGAGGTTCCAGCCGATGCTTATATCCGCAACTATCTCCGCAGCACTTCTGAATCCGCTCGCATTGTGAGTGGATATCTCCGTAGCCACCTCGGAAGTGGGCTGTACCGGGGGAGCGGGATAATCACCCGTGCTCACGCTGTATTTAACCTTAACGTTGTTTACGGTGACTGAGGGCTGTTCGCTCCACCAGTACTTGAAAAGGAGCTCGTTGTTCCGCGCGATATAGCCCTTTGCCTTGTCGGGAACGAACCACACCAGCTCAAGCTCCGGGCCGTTGGTGAATACGGCGGTATCTCCCGAAATGTATTCGCCGCTTGACGAGCTTATACCGTAAGCGCCTGTGAACTTGCCTATACGTCCGCCTGCGCTTATACTGAATGTGACTACTTCGGGTACCATACCGCCCGGCATTACACCGAGAGGTATGCGTACGGTCCTGTCGCCCTCCGAATAGCTGACAGCCGCTCCCGGATCCACGGAGACCTCGCCGTCAACAGGGACCTCTCTGGTCCTCTCGACAGTGCATATAACGTTTTCTATTCTCAGACTGCTGCAGCCGCCCCACCAGTAGCCGAACATCACTTCGCCGCTTTCATGGATATAGTCCCTCAGGTCCTCGGGAACTATCCAGGTTATCTCTCCGTATGTGCCCTGAGTGGGAGCGGTGAACTCCTCCGACTGGAACCAGCCGGGATGAGTTGCCGAAGGGCACTTATCCTCTACCGATATGCCGCAGCCGCCTTTGAATTCGCCTATATTGCTCACATCGTCGCCCGAATAGACAACAAAGGTAAAGGATAGGATCTTATCACCCTCGTCCATAAGGTCTGCAAGCGGGAATTTTGCAGTATTGCTTCCCTGAGCTCTGCCGATGGTCCTTCCGTCGGTCATCTGAGAGCCGATAATAGCCGAAACGGTCTCAACTGGGCTTATATGCTCGGTCGCCATCTCTTTAGTTTCCTCCTCGGTAACGGCAGTCGTTATCTCCTGAGTGCCTGTCACTTTTTCTTTATCCGACAGGTCAGGCGATCCGCCTTTCTTCGCGCATGACACGCCGGTCAGCAGCATTGCTGCGGCTGTGAAGAGCGCCATTGCCTTTTTTCCCATTGTAAATGTCCTTTCCTCACTGCCCCCGTGAACGATCATCAGAAGCATTTTAAAACACTTATTATAATTATAACATGTATACGCTTTATTTGCAATGCATGATTTTGACTAATATGAACCTGTCAGAAACAAGTTTATATATTATTCTGCCAATAGGGATATATTGTTTTTATAAATAAAAATGACAAAACGGTGAAGCATAAGTGGTGAAAGTGTGTCTCTTTGTCAAATAATTGATTACATTTCTTCAAGCGGCTTGACAAACGATTTTTGCACGTGTATAATAATTACAGAAGGGGCGGGAAGGCAATTTCCCGCTGCAGCAAAACGAATACCCTTAAGTTATGAAAGGATAGAAAATTATGAATATTTCAAGAAAAAAAGCGATCGCACTGGCATCTGTTCTCTGCGTGGCATTTTCTTCACTTGTTTCATGTCTTGACAAAAACAGCGGTAAAACAGATAATAAAAATGACGGCAGCAGTGCAACAGCTGCACAGACTGCAGGCGATTCCGTACAGCAGACCACATCTGACCTTGAGATCGATCAGATCAAGAACGCAGACGGCGCGGTTGTGGGAACACCGTTCCAGTCAGGTTCGCTGGAGGATTTTGCCGAGACAGGAATGCCTATGAAGGACGACCTCGACGCAGCAGATCCCACCTCAAAGGAGCCTGCTACAGAGATCGTAGAAGTAACAGAGGCTAACGGTGAAAAGGCAACAGACGCAGACGGACAGACAGTCACAGAGGTAGTTACAAAGGCTCCCTCGGCTGACGATTACGTGAGCAAGACTGACAAGAGATACTGTCTCTGGATCGATATCTCACCCGATCCCGACACAGAAAAAGAGTACAAGGGCGTACCGATCACAGCTGACGGTTATGCATTCAACGATCAGATCATCAAGGTGACCTTCAAGATCAAGGAAAATATCCCCGAAAAGAGCTACGCAGTAAGGTTCAACCCCGACTTCTCAAGCCTCCGCGGCGTATCACAGAAGCCGAAGGTAATTCAGGGCGAGATCAGAGTCGGCAGCGAGATAGCAGCTCAGGACGTATCAGGTGAGCAGGGCTTCGTTGCATACGGCGACAATATTTCCGCAAAGGCAGGAGAGACAGTTGATTACTACATCAACCTCAAGAACAATCCGGGCCTTGCAGCAATGCTCCTGTGGGTATACTACGATTCAAATGCAATGGAGGTCCAGAGCATTACCGCAGCAGGCGACTATGCAAAGATCGCACGCGGCACAGAAATGGGCAAGAATTAATAAAACGGGCCTGTTAATGTAAGCTTTTGCCACAGCACTTTTGACGGATCGAAAGTGCTGTGGCTTTTTCAATCCATATTTTGGCGGAGCAGATGAAAGGGCGTCGCCCCACTGCATACAGCCGGTAACAAAGGTGATAAAATGGGCAAGGAACTAAAGACCAACGCAATGCGTTTTCTTGACAAAAGCAAGATAGAATATACCGTTCAGACCTACGAATGCGAGGAATTCATCGACGGTATACACACAGCGGAAAAGCTGGGGCAGCCTCTTGAGGAGACATTCAAGACTCTCGTTGCAAAGGGAAAAAGCGGCAGTTATTACTGCTTTCTGCTTCCGGTGGCACTGGAGCTCGACCTGAAAAAGGCTGCAAAGAGCGTGGACGAAAAGTCCGTGGAGCTTCTCCACGTAAAGGATATAACGGCGGTAACCGGTTATGTCCGCGGCGGCTGTACTCCCATAGGCATGAAAAAGCAGTTCATGACGGTGATACACAACAGCGCAGAGACCATGCCGCAGTTCTATATAAGCGGCGGCAGGATAGGGGTGCAGATACATCTTTCTCCGCAGGCCCTTGTAAAGGCGATACGCGGAAAATTCGAGGATCTGGTGCTCTCCGGTTCGTAACAGCAGGGCTTTCTTCAATTTGAAAATTCTTCATTAGCACTCTCGTACTGAGAGTGCTAATTTTCATTGTATTGTCACAGAACCGTGATATTCCTTTCAAATAAAGGCTGTAATATATAGACAATGAAACGAAAGGAAGCGATACCGATGGAAAATGCATATTATGAGGAAAACTGCATAGGATAAATATGAAGGTCCGCAGATAGTGCGGGCGGAATAAAATATCGTTTGGAGGTATGAATTATGTATGGACTTACACCTTTCGGCGGCACAGGCTTTGATCTGTGGAACGCATTCACCGACTTTGACAAGGGCTTTTTCGGCGGCAATATGCCGATGAACAACTGCCGTACCGATATCCGTGATGACGGAGACAAGTACGTTATGGAATCCGAGCTTCCGGGCTTCGAGAAAGAGGACATCAAGCTCGACATCAACGGCTCACAGCTGACTATAGCGGCTGAGCACAGCACAAACAATGACGAAAAGGACGACAAGGGCAATTATATCCGCCGTGAGAGGACTTACGGCTCATATAAGAGAAGCTTCGATATCGGCGATATCAATACAGAGGCTATCAGCGCGGAGTACAAGAATGGTATCCTTACCATTGAGCTCCCGAAGAAAGCACCCGAAGCTCCGGTTGCAAGGCGTCTTGAAATAAAGTAAGCATTCCCTCTCCCCGCCTGTAAAGACGGGGATTTTTTTGCGTTTACACATAATAATAATGATGAAATGATAAATAAGGATGAATGTGTCGCCTGACGGCGGCAATATCCGGAAAATGTCCGCGGAAGCGGGCATTTTTTGTTATATATTCTTTCTTATTTCTTCTTCATTATGCTATAGAACGTGCCCTGTAAGCGCACTCTCGCTTGACGTTTATGCATGATTAACATTAAGAACTGTCAAAATCCGTCGGAATGTACAAATCGCTTTCCCGTTAAAAATTATTTCTTCACTTTTTTGACTGAATATGATATAATACTATTATGAATATCCATATGCAGATCACGGGGGTGACCGTAAAACTTGAAAAGGCTCTATATCAGCGATCTGGACGGAACTCTTCTGAGTCCTAAGCCTGAAATAACAGCACGTACTGCGGAGATACTGAACGCTCTTGCACAAAAAGGCATGAACTTCACATTCGCAACGGCGAGGTCGATTTATTCGGCGGTACCGATAACCTCGGCGCTGGATGTAAACGTACCGTGTATACTTATGAACGGCGTGAGCATTTACGATATCAGAAACGAGAGCTATGTCAAGAACGAGTTCATCGACCCGGCGGCGTCTGCAAAGCTGCTTGAAATATACAGGCGCCACGGCGTTGAATGCTTTATGTACCGCATAGACAACGGCGATCTTACCTGTTACTATTCGCAGCTCACAAGCAGAGTCATGCAGAGCTTTGCGGAGGTAAGGAAGAACAAGTACAAAAAGCCTTTTGTACAGTGCCGCCTTGAGGACCATGCCGACGAGTACACGGTATATTTCACTACAAGAGGAAAGTATGACGAGCTTTTACCGGTAAAGCTCGAAGCCGAAAGGATATCAGGCATTGATATCGCCTTTTATCTTGACGTTTACGACGATTCGTGGTATCTTGAGATATTCTCGCATAAAGCCTCAAAGTCCAACGGGCTCCGCTTTCTGCGGGAAAAGTACGGCTTTGACGAGATAGTCGCATTCGGCGACAACCTGAACGACCTGCCAATGTTCGCGGAGGCGGATATAAAAATAGCTGTAGGAAATGCAAGGGACGAGGTAAAGTCCGCAGCCGATATAGTCATCGGCACCAACTCCGGGGATGGAGTTGCACAGTGGCTGTTTGATGAACTGAGCCGTTAGTTTGCTGCAGGGGCGAAGCCGCTCCCCAATGGCTGAAAGCTAAAGGCAATGGGCTTGATAAATATGATAATCTTTAACATGAAAGGAAAATACATGATATGAAGAAATTAATGCTGGGAAACGAAGCCTTCGCAAGAGGCTTGTATGAAGCGGGCTGCCGCGTAGTATCGAGCTACCCCGGAACTCCCTCGACCGAGATAACAGAGGAGGTCGCAAAGTACGACGAGGTATACGCAGAATGGGCTCCCAATGAGAAGGTCGCTATGGAAACAGCTCTCGGAGCTTCTATCGCAGGCGCAAGGAGCTTCTGCGGAATGAAGCACGTTGGTCTCAACGTAGCTGCAGACCCCTTATATACAGCAGGATACACAGGCGTTAACGCTGGTATGGTCATCGCAGTTGCCGACGATCAGGGCATGCACTCTTCTCAGAACGAGCAGGACAGCCGTCACCACGCTATCGCTTCAAAGGTTCCTATGCTGGAGCCCTCGGATTCAACGGAATGTAAGGAGTTCGTCAAGCTTGCCTTCGAGCTTTCGGAGAAATATGACGCACCGTTTATAGTAAGAATGTCCACAAGAGTTGCTCATTCACAGAGCATAGTCGAAATGGAGGACAGAAACGAGCTGCCTCTGAAGGACTATGAAAAGACTCCCAGCAAGTTCGTAATGATGCCTGCATATGCAAAGGGCAGACACGTATTCGTTGAGGAGCGCACAAGGAAGCTCATAGAGTATGCAGAGACTACACCTCTCAACAGAGTTGAGATATCGGACAAGGCTGAGTTCGGCGTTATCACCAACGGAGCTGCTTATCAGTACGTAAAGGAGGCTCTCGGTGACAAGGCTTCCGTACTGAAGCTGGGTATGGTAAATCCTCTCCCCGTAAAGCTCATACAGGACTTCGCAAAGAAGTACGAGCAGGTATACGTTATCGAGGAGCTTGACGGCATAATCGAGGAGCATTGCCGCAATATCGGCGTGAACAATGTAAAGGGCAAGGAGATATTCGGATATATCGGCGAGTTGCCGCAGTCTGTAATCGCAGAGAAGCTTCTCGGCGAGAAGAAGGAATTCGTGGCTCTTGAAGATGATATCCCTGTACGTCCTCCTGTAATGTGCGCAGGATGTCCCCACAGAGGACTTTTCTACTGCTTAAAGAAGCTCGGTGTTACCGTGTCGGGTGATATCGGCTGCTACACTCTCGGAGCTGCCGCACCTCTCAACGCTATCGATACAACTATCTGTATGGGAGCTTCCATATCGGGACTTCACGGCTTCAACAAGGCAAGGGGCGCAGAGTCCGAGCACAAGAGCGTTGCAGTTATCGGCGATTCCACATTCATGCACAGCGGCATGACAGGACTTGTGAATATCGCTTACAATAATTCAAATTCAACAGTTATCATACTTGATAACTCCATCACAGGTATGACAGGTCATCAGCAGAACCCCACGACGGGCAAGAACCTCAAGGGCGACCCTGCTGCGGCTGTAAACCTCGAAGAGCTCTGCAAGGCTATCGGTATCAGGCGTGTAAGAGTTACAGACCCCTACAAGCTGGCTGAGACTGAGGCAGCTATCAGGGAGGAGCTGGCAGCTGACGAGGCTTCCGTCATCATCTCACGCCGCCCGTGCGCTCTGCTAAAGTACGTAAAGCATAATCCGCCTCTCAAGGTAAATACGGATAAGTGCGTAGGCTGCAAGATGTGCATGAAGCTGGGATGTCCTGCTATCTCAATGCGCGACGGCAAGGCAGTAGTAGACCATACTCTCTGCGTAGGCTGCGGCATATGTCAGGAGCAGTGCAGGGTCGGAGCTATTGAGTAAGAGTAATTGGCAGGTAATGCCGTTCCTGGTGTTTCGCAAATATATGTAATATCATAATTCAATAATAAACGGAATAAAACTATGAAGATCCGAGCAATAAACTGTCCTTACTGTCACGTACTTATGAAGTACAAGGGAACGAAAAGAATACAGCTCGGGCGTACAGGCTGGGTAATGGGCGCCTGGGACAATCTTCTCTCAGGAGCCCTTACAGCAAGCATTTATGAGTGCCCCCGAGTGCAGAAAACTTGAATTTTTCAGATTTAAGAAAACAAAGAGGAAAAAAGATGATACAGCAACCGATATATGAGGAGTTCGTCCACTGGCTGGACGATATGCTCGAAAACAACGATATGCCCGAGGAAACAAAGGCATTCTGCTTCAATCTTTATGAGGAATCCGCAAAGGATCATGTTTACGGAGTACAGCTCATAGCAGCAGGCGAATTCGATCCTGAAGACAAGGAGGGCGAATGGGCCTGCGAGGAGATATGGAGCTGTGAGGAGAACATCTTCACCGTTGATACCTCCGACGAGGAGGACACAGGACGTGAACACGCTCAGGTGCTCATAAGGGAAATGGTCGAGGAATACCTTGGCGGCGGAAAGTACAGAGATATTCTTAATAATGCGCAGGGAACCGCCATAGGATTTGTTGACGGTGATCTTGATGTTATAAACTGAAATAAATAAGGGAGTATATGAAAAATGGACGATTTAATGGCTGGTATCGGTAATTCCAACGGAATCAACGGTATGGACGACCTGAACGAGCTTGCAAAGCAGGCTGAAGCAGCTGCAACAGGCAGCAGTGACACACAGAACAGCTACGGGCAGCAGTCAACGGGCTACAGCAGTGCGCAGAACAGCTACGGACAGCAGTCAACAGGCTACAGCGGTGCGCAGAGCGGCTACGGACAGCAGTCAACGGGCTACAGCAGCGCGCAGAGCGGCTACGGACAGCAGTCAACGGGCTACAGCGGTGCGCAGAGCGGCTACGGACAGCAGTCAACGGGCTACAGCGGCGCGCAGAACAGCTACGGACACCAGTCAACGGGCTACAGCAGTGCGCAGAACAGCTACGGACAGCAGTCAACGGGCTACAGCGGTGCGCAGAGCGGCTACGGGCAGTCTTCGGGTTACGGACAGCGTTCCACAGGCTATGACAGCGGCAATTACGGATACGATACGGGCAGCGGTTATTCTTCATCGGATACGGTGTATGATTTCGGCAGCGGCGAGACTACCTTTGTTTCCGTACTGAAAGGTATCCTCGGAGCAGTAGTCGGCGCTATCCCGGGCGTTATCCTTATAATATTCGTTGCAAGGCTTGGATTTATCGCAGCGATATGCGGAGCTGTACTTGCTGTAGGCATTGTTGCGGGCTACTCGTTTATGACCAAGAACAGCAGACTCGAATCAAAGATAGGACTGATCATATGCGCCATAGTAATGCTTCTCGGCGTTTACATAGCGGTGCGTACCTCGTGGACTATGAAGATATCGTCGGTATTGTCGGACGTTATAGAATCAACGTGGAATGAAGTCGGAGAGACCGAACTTACACAGAGCGAGAAAAATCAGCTCAACAAGCTGATATACGGCGTTGAAAAAGCTACATATTCTGAATGCTCGTCTCATTTCAGCGACCTTCTTTCACATTTTGAGCTGAAGGGCAAGTTCATACTTTCACTGCTTGAGAATCTCCTCTTTGCAGGACTGGGCGGTGCAGGCTATTTTGCCAAGTTCGGAGAAAAGAAAATATAATTCTTTAAGGAGTAATATATAATGGAAACTAAATCAATAATGATAGTCGGAGTCGGCGGACAGGGTTCGCTACTTGCTTCAAGGCTTCTCGGAAACGTGCTTCTTGCACAGGGCTATGACGTAAAGGTCAGCGAGGTGCACGGAATGTCACAGAGAGGCGGCTCCGTTGTTACATACGTAAAGTACGGCGAAAAGGTATATTCGCCTGTAATAGAAAAGGGCGAGGCTGACGCTGTTATCTCATTCGAGCTCCTCGAAGCTGCAAGATGTCTTCCTTACCTCAAAAAGGGCGGAAAGCTCATTACCTCTACACAGCAGATAGACCCTATGCCTGTTATCACAGGCGCTGCAAAGTATCCCGGGGATCTCGTTGAGAAGCTTAAGGCAGCAGGTGTTGAAACTGTAGCGGTTGACGCGCTTTCACTTGCGGAGCAGGCAGGCACAGCAAAGGCTTCAAACGTAGTGCTCATGGGCGTACTCGCTTCCCGTATGGACTATCCCGACGAGCTGTGGCAGAAGGCACTCGAACAGTGCGTGCCGCCAAAGTTCCTCGACCTCAACAGGAAGGCATTTGAGCTTGGAAAGAACGCTCAGTAAACTATGCAGGTGACGGCGTCCTTGACGTCCCGCAGTAACGCATTGATGCAGCGGTGCTTTCCGGGCGTCTGCGTAAAACAACAAGTAAACAAATGAATGTTTTCGGGCAGAAAATGATATTTGCCCATGCAGCAGGAACATAAATAATTTCACATAAAATCCCAATAATAAGGAGTAGAAGTCCAATGGAAAAGTATTGGAACAAAGAGATCGAATGTATGCCGCGGGAGGAAATGAAAAAGCTTCAGGACCAGCGCCTCGTGGCACAGGTAAAGCACGTATACGAAAACGTGAAGTATTACCGCGATCTCATGGACGAAAAGGGCGTTAAGCCCGAGGACATCAAGGGTACGGACGACCTTCACAAGCTTCCGTTCCTCAGTAAAGCAGATCTTCGTGAAGCATATCCCTACGGTCTTCTTGCAAAGCCTCTCGGAGACTGTGTAAGGATACACTCCACAAGCGGTACAACAGGCAAAAGAGTAGTTGCCTTCTATACGCAGAACGATGTGGATATGTGGGAGGACTGCTGTGCAAGAGCTATCACCGCCGCAGGCGGAAATGAGGACGACGTTGTTCAGGTTGCATACGGCTACGGACTTTTCACGGGCGGTATGGGACTTCACGGCGGCTCACACAAGGTAGGATGTCTCACGCTTCCCATGAGCTCGGGAAATACCGAAAGGCAGATACAGTTCATGCAGGATCTCGGTGCTACCATTCTCTGCTGTACTCCGTCATATGCGGCTTATATCGGCGAGACCGTTGCGGAGATGGGAATAAAGCCGGAAGACCTCAGGCTCAAGGCAGGTATTTTCGGAGCCGAGCCTTGGACCGAGGAGATGAGACGCTCTATTGAGAAATCGCTGGGTATAAAGGCTTACGATATCTACGGACTTACCGAGTCAAGCGGCCCCGGCGTTGCTTTTGAATGTTCTGAGCAGTCGGGTATGCACATCAACGAGGACAACTTTATTCCCGAGATAATTGATCCCGAAACAGGAGAGGTGCTCCCCGAGGGTCAGGTGGGCGAGCTTGTATTCACAAGTATAACAAAGGAGGCATTCCCGCTTCTCAGATACCGCACCCGCGACCTCTGCGTGCTCAGCAGGAAGAAGTGCTCATGCGGACGTACTCTCATAAAAATGGCAAAGCCTATGGGCAGAAGCGATGATATGATGATAATCCGCGGAGTAAACGTATTCCCGTCGCAGATAGAAACGGTTCTCATCGAACAGGGCTATTCGCCCAACTATCTCATCGAGGTAGACCGTGTCAACAACACGGATACGCTGGATATCAGCGTGGAAATGAATCCCGAGCAGTTCTCGGATAAGGTCAAGGATATGCAGAAACAGGAACGCGATCTTGCGGTGGCAATCAAGACAATGCTGGGTATTAATCCCAAAGTCCACCTTGTATCGCCGAAATCAATCACACGAAGCGAGGGTAAGGCTGTACGGGTAATCGACAGACGAAAGCTTCACGATTAAGTTTACAGCAGAAGCGTCATTGACGCTGCTGTGTAATATTTCCATTATTTTAAGGAGGTTTCATTTATGAAAATCAGATTATTTTCCACAAATTATATGCCGGAGCAGGAGAAGTACCAGAGATTCGCTGCATTTGAGAATGAGCTGAACCAGTTCATCCAGGGGGTAAAAGTCATCGACATCAAGTACAGCACATCCGCAGGTCTTTGCCATGACGCACAGACACATGTAAACGAATACGTTGACGAGCATTCTGTTCTCGTTATGTATGAGGATCTCCCGAAGACAGCAGCAAAGAAAAAGTGATCCTTCACGGCGTAGTATTATCCTGACTTGAAGGAGGAAAAACATATGTCAAACGTACGACAGATCTCAGTTTTTGTAGATAACAAGCCTAATCAGCTGGCAGGTGTCATGAAGATGATAAAGGAGTGCAGGATAAACGTCCGCGCCCTCAGTCTTGCCGACACAAGTGATTTTGGTATTGTCCGAATGATAGTCAACGATACGGATAAGACGGTTGAGAAGCTGAAGGCAGCTTCATATGCGGTAACGGTAACGGAGGTAGTTGCTATATCTATCCCCGATTCGCCCGGACAGCTCAGCCGTGTACTCGATATACTCGGAGGCAGGAACGTTAACCTTGAGTATCTCTATACTTTCCTCGGTAAATCGGACAGATCTGTTTCGTTTGTCATCAGGGTTGACGATATCGCAAACGCTTCGGAAGCTCTGACTGACGGGGGAATTATTCAGCTTACCGAAAATGACATAGCTGAAATGTAAGGATTGCACAAAATGCCATTCTGTTTGTAAAATTTTTTGAAAACGCTTGACATAATTCCTGTTAATGATGTATAATACTTATGTAAGATTTAACGAGAAAATATTCGACAGGAGTGATGTAAAATGGGTATTCTCGATAAATTCAATGACGCAAGCAGGGGTGTTTCGGAGAAGGCAAAAAGCATTTCAGAGGCTAATAATCTTAAAAGGAAGATTCTTTACGAGGAGGAAAGGATCGTTGAGATCTTTACCGATATCGGAAAGAAGTACTATAAGGAGCACGGCGAAGATCAGGAATCCCTTAAGGTGCTTTGTGACGATATAGATACACGACGCAGAAGAATAAAGAAGATGAGATTTGAGCTCAACGGCATAAGAGGATATAAGGTGTGTCCAAAGTGCGATGCTGAGGTAAATGAACGCTTCCAGTTCTGCGGACGCTGCGGCGCAAGACTTCCGGATATCGAGGATGAAGACTTTATGTCCCTCGAGGCTAATGATTATTACACCGAAAGCAGCAATAACTTCTTTAATGCTGATCCAAACAAGAACTATTGATCATAAGGGCTGTTCTGAGGTTTTCGGAACAGCCTTTTTGCTTTGACATTCAATGGGTGAGAGCCTGTCTCATCTGCCTGCACAGCAGTCTTGCGGGTATGCAGAGCACGAACCAGAGACAGGAAAAGGGGATACATATCTGACCGAGAAAATTAAAGGGCATGTCCGAGTAATCCCATACGTTCCAGTGCATAATAACATTGTCGAAAATGCCTACAGTCAGCTCTGTGGCTGTTATGACAAGGGTGCCTGCGACACAGCTCCTGACCAGCGTTACCGAGCTGCGGCTGTTTATTGCGTAAAGCACAGAAAGCACCGCTCCTCCTGTGAGAGACATGGTCCAGTGAGTGTATCCGCGCATGACTATCTCGATAAGGCTGTAACAGAAATATCCCATAAGAAAAGAAAATAAGAGCTGCGAAAGCTTCATGGTATCACCTCATGATCATTTTTGCATATACATTTTGGCGGGCTGAGCAGATGCCGCCGGACTGTGAACGCCGTAAATGTAATATACATTCTTATTATCGCCATATTTTACAATGAATATACAGAAAGGGAGTTGGAATAAATGCGAAAGAGCTGCATACTTATGCACATATCAAGCCTGCCGTCGGAATACGGCATAGGTAAAATGGGAAAGGCTGCGTTTGAGTTCGTGGACTTTCTCAGGTCCGCAGGTGTCAAATGCTGGCAGATACTGCCGATATCTCCTACGAGCTACGGAGATTCGCCCTATCAGTCCTTCTCGGTAAATGCGGGAAATCCTTACTTTATCGACTTTGAGGTGCTTGAAGGCGACGGTCTTCTTGAACGCCATGAGTACGATATGTTCGACTGGGAAAACGAGCCCGACAAGGTGGACTACGCCCTGCTGTACGACAACTGTTACGATGTGCTTCGTATAGCCTATGAACGCTTCAAGCCCGCTAAGTTCCCCGATTACAGGAAGTTCTGCACGGAGAACAAGAAGTGGCTCGACGAGTATGCACTGTTCATGGCGCTGAAATTTCACTTTGAGGGCAAGCCGTGGTACTCCTGGGACGCCGATATCTCCATGCACAAGCCCAAGGCTGTGGCACAGGCGAAAAAGAATCTGAAAAAGGAGATAGGCTTCCATAAATTTATACAGTTCGAGTTCAGCCGCCAGTGGAAGGAGCTGAAAAAGTACGCAAACGGAAGCGGTATAGAGATAATAGGTGATATCCCGATATACTGCGCACTTGACAGCGTTGAGGCCTGGGCTTCGCCGAAGCTTTTCTACTTTGACAAGGCGAGGAAGCCAATAGCAGTTGCAGGCTGTCCTCCCGATGATTTCTCACCTTTGGGGCAGCTGTGGGGAAATCCCCTCTACGACTGGGATTACCACAAAAAGACAGGCTATGAATGGTGGATAGACCGTATCGGCGCGGCTTCAAGGCTTTACGATATCGTCCGTATAGACCACTTCCGCGGCTTTGAGAGCTATTATACCATCCCCTACGGCAACGAGGACGCTACTGTGGGAGAATGGAAAAAGGGTCCGAATTACGAGCTTTTCAAGCTTGCCGAGAAAAAGCTTGGCAGACTAAAGATTATCGCCGAGGATCTGGGCTTTATAACTCCCGAGGTAAGGAAAATGCTGGATAAATGCGGATATCCGGGAATGAAGGTCCTGCAGTTCGCTTTCAGCGACGGCGGCAATGAATATCTGCCCCATAATTACAGCAGTACCAATTATTTTGCATATACAGGAACTCACGACAACGAGACCCTTAACGGCTGGGTGGAGACGCTGGACAAGAAGTCGCTGAAATTCGCCCTTAAATACCTCGGCGTCAAGAGGAAAAAGGACATTCCCGCCGCTGTTATACGCACGGCCTGGGGCAGCGTTGCAGAGGTGGCTGCGGCGCAGATACAGGATTTCCTCGACAGTCCCCGCGAGGGCAGAATGAATACTCCCTCCACGCTGGGAGGAAACTGGCAGTTCCGCACGAAGAGGTCGGACTATACTCCCGAGCTTGCCAAGAAGATACGCAAGCTGAATAAGCTGTACAACAGGTAAGAGCTGAGAGCTTAGTTCTGAATAAAAGGAAGGTATGGAGATATGGATAAAAAGTTGTTTATGGAAAAATTCACGGGAAGACTTCCGAAGGATATAAAAAGCGCTTCACCCCAACAGCTTCACGACGCTCTCGGAAAGACCGTTATGGAGATGTTCGCCGGGCGCTGGGAGGAGAGCCGCAGTCAGCACCTTTCAAAGCGCCGTGCCGCTTATCTTTCCATGGAGTTCCTTGTGGGACGTGCGGTATACAATAATCTGCTCGTTCTCGGTATTTATGACGAGGTGAGTGAAGTGTTCAGGGAGCTCGGTCTTGACCTTGCAGACCTTGAGGTCATTGAGGACGCAGCCCTCGGAAACGGCGGACTTGGCAGACTTGCCGCATGTTTTCTCGACAGCGCCGCAACGCTGGGACTTCCCCTTGACGGCTACGGTATACGCTACAAATACGGACTTTTCAAGCAGTCCATTGTTGACGGCTTTCAGCGTGAGGACATCGACGACTGGACAAAATACGGCGACCCGTGGTCGGTGCGCTGCGACGAGGATACTGTTCTGATAGAATACAGCGGGCAGACCGTAAAGGCTGTGCCCTATGATATGCCTGTATTCGGTTGCCGCACGGAAAATGTGGGTACACTTAGACTGTGGCAGGCTGAGCCTGTCAAGGAGTTCGACTTCGATGTGTTCAACAAGCAGGACTACCTTGAGGCTTCAAAGGAGAAGATATATGCTGAGGACATCTCACGTGTGCTTTATCCCAATGACGATACAGACGAGGGCAAGAAGCTCCGCCTTAAGCAGCAGTATTTCTTCAGCTGCGCTTCACTTACTGATATTATAAGAAAGCACAAGGCCCGCTTCGGTACTCTTGATAACCTTGCGGACTGTATCTCGGTGCAGCTCAATGATACTCACCCTGTTATATCTATCCCCGAGTTCATAAGACAGCTTGTGGACAATGAGGGCTACAGCTTTGAGAAAGCCCTTGAAATGGCAAAGAAGATATTCAATTATACAAACCATACCGTAATGCAGGAGGCTCTTGAAAAGTGGCGCACCGATCTCGTTGAGGAGCTCCTTCCGAGGATATACGCTATTATCATACAGATAAATGAAGCCCTCATCGCGGATATGTACAGCCGAGGAACTGAAAAGGAAAAGATAAGCCGTATAAAGATAATCAAAAGCGGCCTTATCCATATGGCGGATATGGCTTGCTATGCTTCGGGTCATATAAACGGTGTTGCGGAAATACACACGCAGATACTCAAGGATACCGTTCTTGCGGACTGGTTCAGCCTTTATCCGGAGAGGTTCCGCAACGAGACAAACGGTATCACCCAGCGCCGCTGGATAGCGCTCTGCAACAGGGAGCTCTCGGCTTATATCACCGAGCTTCTCGGCAGCGATGACTGGATAAACGATCTTGACAGGCTCAGGGAGCTTGCTGAATATGCGGAGGACGAGAATGTGCTTCGCCGCTTTATCGGTATCAAGCAGGGCAAAAAGCGTCAGCTGGCAGAGTTTATAAAAGCTCACGACGGCATTGAAATTGATGAGGATTCTGTTTTCGATATTCAGATAAAGCGACTCCATGAGTATAAGAGACAGCTTCTGAATGCATTCTCTATACTGTGGATATACTACGGTATCAAGGACGGAAGTATACAGAACTTCACGCCTACTACCTTTATTTTCGGAGCAAAATCAGCTCCCGGATACCGCCGCGCAAAGGCGATAATCAAGTTCATCAACGAGGTGGGCAGGATAGTTTCCGAGGATAAGGATACACGGGATCTTATCAAGGTGGTTTTCGTTCAGAATTACAACGTTTCCTATGCGGAAAAGCTTGTGGCGGCAGCTGATGTTTCCGAGCAGATCTCAACTGCGGGTACTGAAGCAAGCGGTACGGGCAATATGAAGCTCATGCTCAACGGTGCGGTAACTCTCGGTACCTACGACGGAGCTAATATCGAAATAGTGCAGGAGGCAGGGGAGGAGAACAACTATATCTTCGGCGCCCGCGTTGAGGAGCTGGAGAAGATAGTTCCAGAGTACGACAGCAGAAGCGTTTTCTCTTCTGACAGTATGGTGCGAAAAGTGGTATCCTCGCTTATCGACGGCACCGTTTCCGACGGCGGCAGCGGGGATTTCCGCGAGCTGTACATGGCTCTTCTTGACGGTGCGAGCTGGCATGCTCCCGATCATTATTACCTCCTCGGAGATATGAGGGATTACGTGGAGACAAAGCTGCGCTGCATAAGTGATTACAGCAGCGACAGGCTCGGCTTTGCACGCAGACAGTGGCTCAATATGTGCAATGCGGGCAAGTTCAGTTCCGACAGGACTATCGCGGATTATGCGGAGAATATCTGGGGTATAAAATAATGATTATTTATGGGGAAAAGCTTTCTTCAAAACGGATGTTTCAATAATAAGCATAATCTTTCATCATATATATTCCGTAGACTGTTTTTTATGCAAAAACAATGAATTTCGTAAAAGCAATTTTTACATTCTCATTTTTATACAAAAATATACGCCTGTACTTATGTATTATCATGGGTACAGGCGTATTTTAGTGACAATTGTCACTTGGAAAGTGACAAATGACACCTTAAAAATCTCTTCCTTATGTGGTATCATAATGTCAGAATGGAAAAGCGGTTTGCTTTTAACTGAAAAGGAGCTGATATTATGAGTAAAAGGGCAAAGATATTCATGTACATCTGCTTCGGCGGTATCGGTGTATATCTTATCCGCTGTATCAACAGCGCGATCAGGGACAGATTCAGGGCTCCCCTCTGGGACTACCTCGGACTGGGCTATATGACTGTATGGGGAGCTATAGCGCTGCTCTCATGCTTCGGTCTGGTAGGGCTCGGAGTGTCGAGACGTATCGGCAAGCGCAGAGAAGCCGGAAAGGAACCTTTTTCAAAGGGCTACAGGATATCGTTCTACATCTCCTTTGTACCCTATGCGCTTTTGCTCTTATACAGCGCCTATTGCAGCAAGTACGGATTTTCGTTCCTGTGGTCGACCAGCTACGGCTGGGAAGCCTTTGAAGGTGCGTTTACCATAATGGGACTGGTCTTCTGTGTAATACCTGTGTTCCCGTTCTGCATATTCTGGCAGATACTCTATATCGTAAAATGGGTGCGCAATCGGAAGGCAAATGCATGAAAGGAGCTGAGCTAATGAAAAAACATGAAAAGTTCTTAATGATACTGTTCGGTGGCGGAGTTGTCTTATCTGCGGCTTCAGTGCTGTACATATGGCTTGTAATTGAAAAGGAACTGGGATATTTTGATGATGTGACGACGGTGCTGCCGTTCTGGGGCTTTTTTGTATCGTTGTTCGGTGTGAGTGCTGTAATGATATCATGGCGGCTTAGAAAACGGGCAGAGACAGGGAAAAAGCCTATATCAAGGCTGTATAAGTGCAGCTTCATACTGTCGTTTGTGCCGTTTGTGATACTGGTCATCTTTTCTGCATGCAGCTCGGCGGACGGTTTTACATTCATGTCATCCACGGTATATGGCAGCGAAGCTTTCTATGAATATATGGTGTGGTCAGGAATAATTATATTCGGACTCCTTATACCTGTATTTCCACTGATGATATTCTGGCAGGTGCTGTATATAATTAAGAGGATACAGTATCGGAAGATGATGAGAGTGGTCAGTGATTAGTGCATAGTGATTAGAGAGTAGAAGGTAGTAGGTGACGCCGTTCTCGGCGTCACGAAACAGAGCTTCATGTTTTATGACATGGAGCTCTTTTTATGTTAAAATATAAAAATATGTAAAGCCAACTTGACAAAAAATGTAAAGCGTGCTATACTAATATTGTAAAGCGAGCTTTACTTTTACGAAGGAGGGTGATGTTTTGAAGAATAAGATTCAGGAGCTGCGAAAAGCCCGAAAGGTCACGCAGCAGGAGCTTGCCGACGCGCTCAGCGTCACGCGGCAGACTATCATATCACTGGAAAACGGAAAATACAATGCATCCCTCACACTTGCCCACAAGGCGGCGCAGTTCTTCGGTGTTGCTATCGAGGATCTGTTCATATTCGAGGGCGAGGAGAATTTATAAGGAGGAAAATTATGG